>Ga0131853_10015503_pt1 | contig 13933 bp, 9 predicted proteins | sample TergutLab28metaG_FD_92764 | JGI IMG/M metagenome (GOLD analysis project Ga0131853, IMG submission 92764) | Labiotermes labralis P1 segment gut microbial communities from Petit-Saut dam, French Guiana - Lab288 P1 (version 2) (version 2) | ecosystem: Host-associated > Arthropoda: Insects >... | reverse complement strand
TGAAGGAAAAGTATTTTACCTGCATTCTGAAAATATTTTGACACAGTAAATACAATAAACTTTGGGACATAATAACGCTCAATAGCAGCTTCCCTCAGCATTTAATAACTCCATAAGAGAAAAGGCAAAAAAAGCAAGAATACTAAACCAATTACTATAAATCATTATTATTGAAAGGATTGCTCCTGATAGTGTATACAGATTATGTCTTGAGTAAATGAAAGAAAAACCAATAAGTGTCTTAAAAATGGCACAAAAAAAGGGCACGATGACTCTAACGGAAGTTCAGGTCACTGTAGCAGACGAAACATTTGACCTACAGAAAGGTACATATGTTACGCAAGTTAGACAAAACACCTAAATAATATAACACAAAAGTCACCACTGACAAACAGATGTCCACACACTTGAAAGAAAAGATAACAAAACAGTTCATATTACATACCCAAAAAAGGATTGCACAAATATTAAATATTAATTACAGTGAAATTCCTATTTAATAACGCTGTGGCATAATAGATTTTTTGTACTAAATTCACATTTCCACTAATGGGTGTAATGCAGAATTACATAAGGAAACCACAAGGTGTTTTCTTCCTTACCTGACCAATAAACACCAGCCTACACTCTAGTGAGCTTCTATAAAACTTTCTAGAGGTTACCATAACTGCAATTGTTTGTCTAGCTCCTGTCATTAACTGTTTCCCCCAACATGTGGCATACAACACATCACTGACACAGCATCAGGCGCAATGTTGTACCAGGGCTTACTGGCCAAGCAGGAGGGGGAGAGAAAAAAAAAAAAGAACCCTTTACATCAGGGTTCGCAAACTTTTTTGAGGATGCGTACCCAAATTGTCTACAAATTTTGAGGAGATACTGTTTTGTGTCCATGGGAATTCTGAAGAGCAAAATAAGTACTTCAAGTCTGCCATAATTATTACTTATTACTGCATTATTTTTACTAATGCCTATTGTAAATCTATAATTAATGCACAGTATAATTATTATATTTCTAATAAAGGCCTCCTTGAGGCATGCAATAGGGAAGAAAATGTGAAAGTAACTGTGGCTCCTACTACTTCCTGTTGGAAAAGAAGACTGTAAAACGTTTTGTCCAATGCCATGTGTTTACCCAGTCATCGCCAGGCTGGTACCCCAATGATAAACATCCAGTCAGCACTTCACAATGCTCTAGATTTGTGCAAAAATGATTCACTCGCAGTGTTCTTTGGTAGGAACAATAACTCATATATAGCCTCTACGGATCCGATATGAGTGTATACTTCACAATAGATGCATGTCTGGCAAAAGGATTAACAAAAAATTATGACAGCAGTGAATCCTTCCCACCAAGGAAATCTTTCTGCATGACATTTTTGGCACATGTGCCATAGGTTTGCCAGCCCTGCCTTATATCTTCTCTTGTAACTTCCTGGTTATATGATTGGATAAATCAGTTCCTCTGCACAAACAGTGAATAGTAATCAATAGTAATCAATAATATACAATAATATAACTCCACCATAGCTGGTCACAAGCCCGGTTGGGAAAGGAGGGTCAGTGGCTGATAAATGAGCTTAAGCTGGGGCACAGATATCAAGCAGGTACCCCTATTAAATACTGGGAAATGCTCTAGTTGATAAACTGTATCCACATTATCAGCAAATCCTAGCCCCATTAAGGGGAGAAATGAGGGTGAATATCTTGCAACTTAAAGCTGAATCATCTTGACTAAAGAATGGTAACCCTAACAGAAGAGTCCCTGGTCCTCCAGGATGAGGGTTTGAACGTGGGACTGACACCCCCACCTCTGTAAAACATTTCCTGTTGAGAAGCCCAAGGTGACAAGCCAGCCTAATCTACAGATACAAAATCTAAAACAATTCACAAAAAAGGAAGAATGATTGGAATTTGGCAACATGGAATGTCAGGAGTGTCTTTAGAGCAGGAGCACTCAGATATTTGACACAAGACTTAAACAGATTTAACGTAATGATAGCTGCAACACAGGAAAAAGACGGCAGGGCTCCAATGTCTTCAATACTGGTGACTATGATTTGCAACAGTGGTAGCAATGAGCATCATCTATTTGGTATCGGTTTTTTGATCTAAGAGGGTCAAAGATCAAATGCCAAATTTTGAACCTGTAGATGAATGTATATGCTACCTCAGACCAAAGAGAAAAATTTTTAATATCACTATTATCTGTGTGCATGCCCCAGCTTAGGACAATGATGATATGGTGAAAACTTCCTATTAAGACAGAACAGAAAGAGTCTATCAGACAATCCCTAAACATGATGCAGTAACAGTTATAGGAGACATGAACGCCAAAATCCGTAAAGACCCCTTGACTCCCTGCACCAGTAAATAAAGTCTCCATGAAATATCAAATGACAAGGAAGAAAGACTATGTGATTTTGTGACCTCCTAAGACCTGGTTATTAGTAGTACCATGTTCCCACATAAAAATATTCATCTTCAAACCTAATATTTGCAGCTAGACTTGCAGCTAATCAAATGAACCATGTCATAATTAGCAGAAGACATGCTTCAAATATCCTGGACAACAAAAGTCAAAAGAGTGCTGAAAGTGACACAGATCACTTAATAATAAGAATTAAATACAGATCTAATATTCCCACCCTATTAAACCGTCGATGAATTAGACATCTTACACATGACATTAGTAAACTTCAGGATGGTGCATGTGTAAAGGAGTACTGTAATTCTATTAAAGAATTTGTTAACAACCAATTACCAAAAAATACTAATATGGAGCAAAAATGGTCTACATTTAAACCACATATGCATAGAACAGGAGAAGAAATCACAAGCACCATTCAGCCCAATGACAGGAATTAGTGGTTTGACCAAGAAAGTAGTGATGCAACTGACATGAGAAACACCTTACAAATCAATATGCTACAAAGAAAGATCAGAGCCTCCAAAGAAGAATATAATAATGCTAAAAGATACGCAAAATAAATATGTTAGAGAAAGAAGAGACAGTTTTAAGAAAACCTGTTATATGAATCAGAAGAAAAATTTGAAAAAATGACAGTAGAAAGTTTCTGGAAGGAATCCATACATTCAAGATGGGATTTAAAAAAAAAACTAACTTATGTCAAGACAGCAACGGGAATCTTGTTGCCGGTGAACAGCAAAGCGTTAAACATGTGGGCTAAATATCTTAAAGGCCTCTTAAATAAAGGAGGGGAAAGAGAGGATCAAGTGAATACAGTATATTTTTGTCCTGATCCTTTCATACCTGGATCACTTTTTAAATGAACTAGACAACATTTTGCATATGCTGATGATATTGTGATTTAACTAGAAATACTTATGCTCTGAATGGAGTTCTATACCAACTCCAGATGAAAGCAAAGTCAGCTGGGTTGGCTATCTATCATAATAAAACTAAATTCATGAGAAATACAAAGAACTATAATAATAACAAAAATAAGGTGATTCTAAATTATGTTCCCTATGAAGAAGTATCACATTTAAGTATCTAGGTTCAATGGTTACTTAAAATAATGACATGGTAGAGATGCAAGATAGAACTGCCTCAGTTAACAGTTGCCTGCAAGCTCTGGACAACACAGTGAAAGCTACATACATATCTAAGAAAGTCAAAATAAGGATTTACATAACCATAATTAAGCCCACTGTAGTATATAGTAATGAAACCTGGACTTTACCCATATGAGACATCACAATATTACCCACCTGGGAAAGGAAAATACATAGTCAAATATATGGACCTATCTATGACAGAGGGACCTGGGGTATTGGACAAATGAAGAACTTAATAATCTAAATGAAGATACAGATATAGTAACAGGCATCAAGATTAGAAGACTCGAATGGCTGGGTCAACCAGTAAGAATGGAAAATAACAGAATTCCCAAGGTTGCCTTAGATGCCGAACTAGAGGGTACCAGGAAGGTTGGAAGACCAAAGTTAAGAAGACTAAAGGTCCAATTACAAGGACCGTAATGTCACAGAAGAAGAAGAAGAAGAAGAAGAAGAAGAAGAAGAAGAAGAAGGACGAGGAGGAGGAGGAGAAGGAGGAGGAGGAGAAGAAGAAGGAGGAGAAGAAGAAGAAGAATCAATAATATACAATTACTGCATTTTCAAAATAATTAGTGACATATAAAAGTCATTTTAATCCTCTCCAAAGGATTCAGAGAGGCTCTGGGGCATAACAAACCTCACACCCAGCAGGTACTGGCGACCCTTTCACTAGGAGTGAAGTGGTTGGTGCATAAATATATATCTGATGAGTCAAAGGTCACAAACTGGCCATACCAGGGTGAACAGGTAATGGTCTAACGGGAATAATATGTGGCAATTAACTGTACGGACACTGGGAACATTTGTACAGATGCACTCATCTTGTAGGTATGTGTTACCATAAAGCCTCATTCACACTGCAAGCCAAGCCGAGCCGAACAGAGCCGATTCGGCTTGGAAATCAAACCTACGGTATGAAATGGAAGCATTCACCGAACCGGAACAAGCCTGACCAAGTGTGTTCACTGGCTGTTTGTTTTTACTCGGCAGCCGACAACCAATTCTGTTGCACCCAGGTCTAACTTCCTGGGGTTGGAATGTGTGCTTTTTTACAACGAGTGCAAACACATTGGATTGCGAAGTTTTAATCAATGCAGTACAGGCATATGAAGAGGTGCCATGGTTTTCCAAATAGCTTCGCAAATCTCTTTGATTATGTAATGGATAGTAGAAATTCCAAGTCTGAAGGAATCTGCCAGGGCTGCATAAGACACACTTGTTGACAAAATCCTGCAATTATACACGCAGTGAAAACGCAATCCCATACTTTTTATTTTACAGAGAAAAATGTGAAGAACAAATGGAAACATCTCAGGGACAACTTCTGTGCAGAACTCAACAGAATGAATGCAAATAAATCCGGAGATCCTGGTTTATCTACCAGCAAAAGGGAGTCCCACTGGAGGTGGTTTAATATGTTACTTTTTTTAAAAAGTACTTCAAATGCTAAAAAAATGGAAAGCACCATGCAATTGCAATCTAAGAAACTTGATCGGGAGTCAACAGAGCCTGAAAAAGACAGCTGCACTAGTATTGACAATGATTTTGTTGTTGAATGCTCTTCCGCTGACAATTCAATACACACACCAGCACGCTCGGAGATGTCTCGGTCATCTGCTCAGCGAAGGACGAGGCCTAGGAGTGGAAAGCGCCATTGGAGGAAGCAATGACAGAGATTGAAAGAAAGAAACATGATGTGATGCAGTCAATGGGCAATGGACGTGAGGACTGGGACATGACATACTTCTTGATGAGTCTCTGGGGACTTATAAACAGACTTCCAGAGGAAAGGCAAATGTTCCTCCGCATGAAAATTCAAGAGATGATATTTCAGGGGACACAAAAACAAAAAGGGACCAAAGTAGCACCACTTCATCTCAAATGCATCTCTTTCTTTGTGAGGATGGAAGATCGAATCAAGGAGAAAGAGGCCAAAACTTGATGGCCCAATCACTTTTCCAGACTTTCAGCGAGTGACAACTATGTTATATCCAAAGTTACTTGTTTTTCCATTATCCAACATACCACACTTTGTTGTGGGTTCCTTATCATTACCTTATTTAAGTTCACGATGATTAAAGGACATTTAACTGAACTGAACAACAAACATAGTTATAATTATATCTTACCTCACGTAACAGATTATTATGTATAACATAATATATCAAACATTATAACAAATATATTATGCAATTATGGTCCTCTTCTGCAGTTCTTATCTTACCTCAGCGTCACCATGAGCCGCTCCTCAGGGCTAATGGACCTTTGAAAATTTGTATTTTGCTTCTTAATTGATGTGTGAATTAACTCTAAAATATACTTAAATATGTCTGAGCTCATTCTGAAGTACCTCCAAAACCTTTCTTCATCTTTAAGTAAGTCATCTAGAAGATTATGAAACTCACCAAGATTTTCACACCTAGAGCTTATATTGTGCACCCAGAAATGTCTCTTTCTAGTAAATAAGAGGCTTCTCCACCAAATATTGTTCATTAATGAAAATACATGCACTTGGTTTGACATCCTCACAGTTCAGAAACGTCAGCTGCACTGCTTTCAGTTCAGCTCAGTCCAGCCAGGTTCAGCTCAGCTCGGCTCAGCTTGCAGTGTGAATGAGGCCTAAGAAGTGTCAAAGACCATACTATAGCAGAGGTACTGGGGCTGACCTGCTAATTTTGATGCATGACTACAATAACACAAATTTCTCCAAAAGGAAAGTGGTCGTTTTTTGCAACAGTGGGACAATGCAACGGAAACAACAAAGACCTATGATGGTGTGATAAAAGTTCTGTAATTTTATACCACATTAACAACCATAAAAAATATAAACCTTGACAAAGCAGGCAGAAAAAATTTGTGCTGGGTACAAACACATGTAACAGATCCACAGCTAAGGGTGTATGGTGACTACAGGCAGGAGGTGTAAGGTCTTTAGCACAAAAAAAGGAACAGTTAAAAGTATAAGATGAAGACAGGATATACATAATAATGTACACAAATGGTGGAAGGTAACACACTTGGAAGGAAGACATGAAAACTCTCTTTACAACCCCTTCTCCCCCAACTGGTCAGAATGAGCATAAACCTGGCTCAACATAAGGCCAGGTTCCACAGTAGTACTTTTATTTACTGAAAGAAAGCCCGGTTGTAAAATATCATGTATATCAGTTATATCTCAGAAATGGACAATTCACAACATAATATTCTTACAATGTTCAGAGGTTATCAGTTTTTTGAAACACTATATGTGTAACAACTTGTCAAACACAGAAAGAAAACTGTGTTTTCTCAGTGATTGTACTGGACAAAACACCACCACACATTGGAATTTGAGCAACATCACCCCCTTGTGTTCGTAAAGAGTTTATATGTTGTGTTTGTGTGAAATGTATTTGCTAGTGACAATCATACATTGGTTCAATTTTTCCACACTATGGTACAGCCAGAAAGGTTCAGTTTTACACAACAGTGCTATTCCATGAAAGGGCATAGTTTTTGCAAAATTACAAGGACTATGCATGAACTGAGGCAAAAAAACAAATGCCAGAGAAAGTAGAAACAACTAATCAGTGGTATGATACTTTGTGGAGTGTTGTGAAATTAGAAATTGTAAAACTCAAGCAGTGAGTGTTACTTTAATTGTAAGGGGATTTTCAGAGTACATTAAGGTTACTGTTGTAACACTACATGAGACAATCAATCTGAATATTTTTAATATCAGACTGAAATTTTGCACTTCGCATCATGGTACAAGAATGAAATACCAGTAGGCAAAACAATGGAGTTGCTTTAATATTCTGAAACCAAACTCAACTATACTACTCTCTAATGTTCCAAAGTATAAATCAATCTTGCAACTAGAAGCCTGAAATGTAATTATTATCAGCTGATAACCAAAGGGAGTTCAACAAACTGTTTAACCTTTAAATTACCTAAGTTTGCATGTGTGAATGCCCATAAAAAAAAACACATCTAGAAACTCCTTTGTATATTCAGGCAATATGGCAGGTTACTGCATTTTTAAGACACAAAGCATGCTCTCCATTTTATTTTCCACAAACTGCCATTTATTACATAATTTTATATTTTTCTGTTCAAATAATAAGTTCTTTATAGCCACTGCACAAAAATTTAAATACCAACTAAGTAATTTAAAGGTTAAATAATGTGATAATGTGAAAGAAATTCAGACACTGTAATGCACTGGGTAATGAAGGTTGTGGAACAATTTTTTTGTGTTATGAAAAGATACAGAATTCTCAGGCTCTGTCAAACAGTTCTCCTCATACACTTTGTGGTAATTAAAATCCCAAGTACAAATAGTTAGCAGTATTTTTATGAAACATACACCACACTGACCTTCGCTGTGCACTTCTATACCTTTCCCATGTGTAGTCTTGTTTCCCACAATATAAAAACAAAATAGGTAATGTACATACAACATAACATTAAGGCATGTTCATGCAAATATTGTTGCAACAGATAAGCAGTAAGTATTACAGACCCTGAGATTGTGACTATAAAATGGGTGTTTTGATTTTCTCTAAAACTTTTGTTTAAAATATTTCCCATTCTAAGAAGAACTAAGCACTTGTTATTCTTGTCAGAGATTAATGATACTTAAACTTCCTTGGAAGATTTTTTAAAATCTCATATATCAAATTTTACAAAAATCTGTCCAGTGGGAACCGAGTTGTTCCATGTGGACATAAACAGATAGATATGATGAAGATTAAAATTGATTATCATGTTTTGCGAATGCACCTAAAAACTACAAGTTCCTTAAAAAGCCAATAAATGAATATCTTTTGTTGTGTTTCCTGTGCAGTAACATTTGTTGGACTTCGGTGGTTTTTCCATTCCACAATTCACTTCTGGATTACCAAGCAGGATTCAGACCAGATAGATCAACAACAGACCAGCTAGAACATCTACAATTTAAAAAAAAACCTAGAAAAATTCTAGGAACATAATGTGGTGTGTCATATCTGTGGATTTTCAATAAACATATGTATAGTACAGGATATTCTTTATCACCAGGCTGAGTGCTGCAGAGTAAGTGGCATCATCACTTGCTATACAACAATGATGTCATTCACTCAATGGCAAACAGTATGGCATCAAAAAAATACTTCTGTATAAACAGCGAAAAATAAACACAGAATGTGTCTCAATTACACATCTCACCAGTATTAATGAGGCTAGTATGTGTACTCATTCCAGTTATGATTGCAATTGTCAGATGCCCTTAGTGTACGAGAAGAAATGATAAAGTGGCTCCTACTCTATTTGCCCTAACTTTAGAATGTATGACAAGAATATATGCAGAGCTCATTACAATGTAAATCAATCACTTAAGCTAAGGTATATGCAAATAATATTAATATCTCTGGAAGATCTCTAAAATTTGTCAAAACAGGACTGCCAAGACTGCCATGGCATCTAAAACTACCAATGCCATACTTAGTACACTTAAGTATTTACAGCTTCTTCTATTATTACGTGTGAACATTTTTTAAATTTGCCAACTGTGGTTTCATATCCACTGTGATTATCAAAGACAGGTGGGTGACATATTTAGCACTGTGATGTGAACTCAAAGCTGATGTCACATAAATATGGGGAATCATGACCATATAAGGGCAGTGGCTCTGATAAGTACTCTGGCTCCCCACCCTTCCTTCCACACAGCTGAATTTCTGACACTTCTGCAGATATACTGTCCTGTCTACTCATGAGCTAAGCAGCTTGTGACTTGCCACATGCTGAATCATGGATAGTTCTAATGCCTTTGGGAAGCATCTCTTTCTCTGCCCCCACTCTGTTTCTTATCACCTAGAATAGCTAATGTGCTTGAATTTTTATTCAACGCAAAAGTCAAAGTGTGTATGGAATTTCATTACATATACATTTTTTCATAACTGTTATATTTCTTGGTGCTTCCCTTGACCATGATGCTTAGGTCATTCAAAAAGTAAGGTTCTGTACAGTTTATTTAAATAAAATAATAACATACAGAATAACAAATGAGGCACAGATACAGTACTACGTAAGCTTTATTTCACACAGCCAGCAAGTGTGTTTAGACACCTATTATAGCTATATATTAATTTGTCAAGGTCCTCCAAGAAAAAGATGTGTCCCAGGCATGTAACAATTGCTTGACTTCATTTTAAACACCTTCAATAGAATGGAAGCACTGACTTCTGAAGTGCTTTCTCACCTTTGGGAACAAAAGGAAGTTCAACAGTGGAAATCAGGACCATACGGTGAATATGGACTTTGACAATGAACAAAATCAAAACATCATTAATTTCTTGCCAAGCAACATGGCATTAGTCTTAATCATTATTTTAATACTGATTGAAGTATCATGTTATTAGAATTATAAGATCCAAGTAAGCCTTTACAGCATGACTGCCTGCATATTTTGTTCACTTTGAACCACCGTCAAAGACCAAATTACCTGTTGTAAGTACAGTGCATTAGCCATTGAAGATTTCATTATGAGTACATGAAAACATCACAGAGATTATACATGAACTTACTATACCACATATATGTCACATCTCCTTCATGAACCAAGTGAAATAATTGTACAGTCTGAGACCAATCTGTGCAAAGCCTGACAGCCCAGTATTTGCATTGTTATTTACCAGTGTTTATTTCTGCCTACCATCCATTTACACTTTCTACAATTTCCCTTGCATGCATACAGTACCTAAGATACCAAGGTACAAGGTGTAAAAATTTAAAAAAATCCATGTTCTGTATACATTGTGCATTTGTGTGTTTGCATGTCTCTCAGACAAAACAGCCATAATTTCCCCACAAAATATTAACTGACTGTTCCACACCCAAGATGGAGCATATTTATTGCATGTCACTAACTGAAATCTCTGAACATAGTTCATGTTAGCTGTTGTCTTTAAAGGATTCACCAACCATGTGACCTGTAGCAACACATGTTCCTTCTTCTTCTTCTTCTTCTTCTTCTTCTTCTACATGCAAATGCAAAGCACCCAACACTGCCTCTGCAATGACTTCAATTTTGAGTTAAAGTCTGTCATCCTACCATATAGTAACCGCCTATACCAGTGCTTCTCAAAGTGGGCTAATGGCCACCCATTGGGCCACACCAAGTTTCTAAGGGGCCACAGGACAGTGATAGAAAATTACAGGGCCACAGCAACTTCTGTGCAGGCCACTGAAAATTCACTGCATGAATAAAATATTTCAAATGTAAAACTGAATCAAATTTTTCCTTCTCCCAGGCATTTCCCACAGAACAGAAGATAAAGTTGAATTTTATTGCTTTTCCTGCATCTTCTCTGGCTGAATCTGGTTGGGTGACTTATTGCCAGTCAAAAGTACATAACCATCTCGGTGCTATGAGGAGAGATGATCTTCACTTATCGCTGGCCATACTGCAACCAGACATTCAAAAACCTGCAAGTGTTTATCAGGGGCAAGGGACACACTGAACATAATGCCAATTATTAACAGGACATTTCCACTTGTATAAGTAAACAGTGTATTCTAATTAAATAAAATATTTAAAAACAATACCATATGCTAAATAAAAGTGATAAAAACATATCGTAATATATAAATCAACAATGTGAAAAAAAGTCAACTTCTTTTCATAAGTAACAGTGTAGGAAGGTGGGGGGGAGGGGCACTCTGATAAATCAAACTCAGAGGAGGGCCACAGGGAAAAAAAGTTTTGAGAAACACTGGTATATATTATTAGGAAGTCATGTTACGTGCATGTTTTCCATTCTAGATACCTAATGTACTCATCTTGTACCAATCAACATGTAAAGACCATACAGAGATCTGTTCATTTATCTCACATATATACATTCCATAGATCCCTGAGGCTGTCACCAGACAACAGGATGTGGAACATGTCAAAAAACCTACAAAAGCAAACAAGACATATAAAATTATTAGAGTGTGAGAATTTACAGTCATATAAGTCAGTAATACATATCATTTGTACATGCAAAAAATTCATCCACATAGTAAAAGGAGTGTACATATAAAAAATTTTTTGGGGCTACCTTAAACTGTGGCTTTTCATTCCTAAGACTTGTAATACTTTGTGGTAGGTTGTTAAAAATTCTGATCCCAGAGTAGGATGCACCTTTTTTAAAACAAGACAGGTTAGCAATAGGTCTATGTAGATGGTGTTTATTTGTTGTATTTATACTATGTACTGACGAGTTTGTCAGAAATTTATCCTGATTTCCAATTAAAAAAAAACTCATCAATGAGCATATACATTGGCTTGGGACTGTTAAAATCTCTAATTTTTTGAATAGCTTTCTACATGAAGTTCTGGGGTGTGCACCCATCATAATTCTAATTATTTTCTTCTGTAAAATGAATATCTTCCTACTGTACAAGGAATTTCCCCAGAGAATTATTCCATAACTCGCAATAGAGTGAAAACAAGCAAAGTAAATCGATCTCAGAGTATCATTATTGCAGATGTGATACATTTGTCTAACCATATAACATGCTACACTTACTTTGGGGATTATTTGACCAATGTGATTCCTCCATTTAAGGTGATTATTAGTTTGTATACCAAGAAATTTTAAATTTACAGCTTCTTCTATACACTTATCCTTATAACTAATGGTCAGTGCACAATATGGTTGATTTATTGTTACAGATTTAATTATATTTGTTTTTTCCAAGTTTAAAACTAACTTGTTACCTGAAAACCATTCAATCATGTGTGCTAATACTTGGTTTGCTGATGTAGAGAAATCTATGAAATTGCCATTAGAAATTATAACACTAGTGTCCGTCAGCAAATAGTATTGGTTCTGCAAGGGAATTTATTTGCAATGGAAGGTCATTTATATATACCAAAAATAGTAGGAGTCCTAGAATGGACCCTTAGGGGACTCCATGCTTCAATACTCCCCAGTCTGATGCTAAATTATGAGATGAATTGGGTGATTTTATTTCTACCTTCTGTTTTCTATTTGTTAGATAGGACCTGAACCAATCTATAGTTATTCCTAGAATACCATAAAAATGCAACTTAGCAGAATTTCGTGATTTACACAGTCAATAGCTTTTGATAAGTCACAGAATATTCCTCCAACATATAACTTTTGGTTTAGAGATTTAAGTACACTGTCAGTTAGCCTAAATGCAGCATCCTCAGTAGACTTGCCTTTCCTAAAAGCATACTGTTCTGGGGCTAGTATATAGTTAGTCTGTAAATGCTGACTTAACCTGCTGGAGATTGCTTTCTCAAATATTTTAGCAAAGGTTGGTAACAGTGAAATGGGTCTATAATTTGAAATGTCAAGTTTGTCTCCTTTCTTTTACAGTTGTCTTATTACTGCCATTTTTAGATGATCAGGAAGAATGCCTGTGTGTAATGAATAATTATAGATATAGCTTAATGGGCTACTAATCAATAAAACACATGGTTTTATAATTTTACTTGTTATTTACTCATAACCTCAGGAGTTTTTTGGTTTGAGAGAGCTTATTACACCCTTTATTTCTGCTTCAGTAATTGGAATTATGTTTATGATAGGGAAGTTTCATGGAAATGAATCTTTTAAAAATGAAATAATGCCCTTCTTTTCAGATTTGTATCTGTTGAGTTTTTCTAAGTTGTTAGAAGTGTCCGTACAAACACATACATAGAATTACCACACTGGATTAAGGGCCACTTTTTACTTACCCCATTACGGCTTTCACTGATCTTTATGCTGCTGCTCCCACAGGCTGCAGTACTATATTTTTACATTCTATATTGTGTTGTATCTTTGGTATGCTCTCAGTTTGTTTGCCCATTGTCTAGTTCTGTCTGCTATCTTGTTTGTTTAATGAATTACACTCAAGGACGATTGGCTCCTGTAAAACAATATTCAGATTAACTATGTTTCATATCCAAATGACCCTTGGGAGTGTCATGAATCGATGAAATGTATGTGTGTATGTATGTGTGTGTGTATGTATGTATGTATGTATGTATGTATGTATGTGTGTATATATGTAGATAATCCAAATAATTTTCAGATTTAGAAAACATGGACTAAAGACAAGATGTAAAATCAACTTCGATTCCAATTGCAAACATCACAACTGTTCAAAGTAATTACTCTGTTGTTAAATATATAACAGTCTACCCAGCAACTTTTTAAACCTTAAGAATGACAGGAAACAATCTAAAAATGATATCATCTTAAAGAACTTGTTTCACTCTGTCAAAGAATTTTTGGAGGTTAGCAGAGACAATTAATTTTATAAATTATTTCTGTTGTAATTTATATTGTATTACTTTGTTATTATGCTTTGCACAATATTGTATTGG
>Ga0131853_10015502_pt1 | contig 13933 bp, 11 predicted proteins | sample TergutLab28metaG_FD_92764 | JGI IMG/M metagenome (GOLD analysis project Ga0131853, IMG submission 92764) | Labiotermes labralis P1 segment gut microbial communities from Petit-Saut dam, French Guiana - Lab288 P1 (version 2) (version 2) | ecosystem: Host-associated > Arthropoda: Insects >... | reverse complement strand
TCATCATCATCATCATCGTCATCATGGACTCTGAAGGGTTACACGTAGTGCCTGTTCCTTAACCCTGAAGATGAAGTTGGTCTTACCATCATTTCATCGGGCGTCCTGCAACCTCTAAAGTTTAATTCGACTCGAAGTGACCTTCGTAATGTAAAATGTCGTTAATGAACTATAAATAAATAGGCTTAAATCGTGTAAAGTTGAAATGGAATTGGACATAAATGTGAATGTGGAGGAGAAAGTGACATTGAACAGCTTCGTTGGCAGTTCTTATTTATGTGTGTGGGATCAGGTTGATCACATTCAAAGGTATGGGACGATACACACACACACGCACGCACGTACCCTCCCCCCCTTTCTCTCTCTCTCTCTCTCTCTCTCTCTCTCTCTCTCTCTCAGGATTGAACAGTGTTAATTTTGTGCTGTGAATGCTACAGTGAACTCATGGTTCCATGAGAGACTGGGAGTCCATTGACGGAATAACTTTAAACAGGATTTAAAAAAAAAACTTGGGCATCGTGGAGTTAATTTATATCGAATTTAGTAGATTACTTTTTGTAAAATTTTCAGTTTGTACAAGTTGCTCTTTCTCACGTGTTCTTCGATGAATAATATAGTTTTAGTTTGGGGTGGGTCCAGATTGTAAACGCGTTCGCAGGAATGCGAAAAGCGACCGTTAGCTTCGTCTTGTCTGTTCGTCCGTCCATCTGTGTGCCTGTCAGGCTGAGTGGAACAGCTGGGCTCCCACTGGTCGAAGTTTCACGAGACTTGAATATTTTTCGAAAGTCTGTCAAGAAAATTAAAGTTCGTCTAAAAATGACAAGAATAATGGGCACTTTACATGCAGACGTTTGTACATTTATGATACCTCGCTGAATTATTCTTAAAATAAAAAATGCTTCGGACCAAAGTTGTAGAGAAAATGAAAACACACGTTTTATGTTCTGTAACTTTTTGCCGCAGATCACGCCGTCTGTGAGATAATGTGGAAAAATGTTGTAGACCTGGAGAGGCCACAGATGACACTGTGACACGGCGCATGCGTGTTTGCATGCTTCATATCTAAGGCTACAAACACACACTCAGGATATGTAATACTTACTGCTTCTCCACGGCAACAGTGATTACGCGAACCCGCCCCATTGTTAACGTTGCACGTATATTGCTCGTCTTCGGTGAGGTGACATTAATGGCTAGCAGGGCACTTTGGCTGGCCGAGAACAGCCTTCAGCGGTAAAATCATGTTTTCTCACGCTCGACGTAAGCGTGAATAACGAGTTTCGCTGCAAGTCGCGGGGGTCGACAGGCCTTCCCTAAATCATCGTCGTTAATCATTACTGTTCGCACCATGTTTTACGTGTAGTACAAACCGGTACAGTAGCCGACAGCAAGTGGCGTTGACTTGCTGCATTTCTGCTCATTCACAAACACGTGTATTTGTGGCCCATTGTGTTAGGCCTGCAGTTTCAGCTTTTCAGCGGACATTATTGTGACCGCTTATGACTGGAACCAAGACACTTGTACTATAATGTATGTGGTGAACGAATTTCATTGTTAGGTACAGGGCATTCAGCAAATGGCGCTGTGTGAGCACAGCCTAAGCACTGAACTAGTGTAGGCCTATTCGTTCTTACAGGCATGCTCACAGCGTACAGTTTGAAATCCCTGCTACTCTCTGCATTATACCGGGTCCGATTACAGTACGGCCTGAGGGCCGCATGGGGGTCACGCGGGCCCACTTGTGCGTACCGTGACGACTTCTGGTAATGGCATTTGTTTGGAAAATATCTTGTAATTATTTGAAAGCAGCGTTATTGTCTGCTGGCGACAATTTTTGGGGCATTTTGGAAATATCCGTTACGTATGCTACCGCCGAATACGCCAAGCTTTTTGCCGAATGTAATACATAGTGTCCGGGCTGCAGCCCGGACACTACTCCAGCCTACCCGCACCTAACCTGCAGCCTACAGTAAACCAAGAACGAAACGACCAATGTGGTAATCAGTATTATAGTCGCGAGTTCCTGATGATGGGCATAGTAGTGCCCGAAACATGTTGAGCCAATAAGTACAATAAAATAATAAGTGGCATCTAGTTGGTTTTTATTCTTCAGTTATCACAATGATGCACGGTCCAACAAACATAAAAAATGCACAAATATATGATTCCTAGATATAATTAAAATAACAGAATATCTGAAAACGCTCCAACTTGTTTCGGATCACAGAGGATACAACATCAGGGAGCCTTATACAGTACTTGGTTTAAATTACAAGAATGGTTCTATCGTGTGCGTTGACATGGACATGATGATGTAGTCCATATCAACGGACACGATAGAACCATTCTTGTAATTTTAGCCGAGTACTGTATAAGGCTCCCTGATAATGGATCCTCTGTGATCCGAAACAACATGTTGGAGCACTTTTAAATATTTTATAATTTTAATAGTATCTAATATATTTGTGCATTTGTTGGATAATAAAATGTTCAATTGTCATTGATGTACGGTGCAAACATGAAGATTTCCATTAACAATCATTATTGTTCTTTATTATATTTGTTATGGGATGCCATGGTATTGACGAGTTATATGCAACTGAATTTTTAAGTTTCGTAAATATTGGCCTCATGATGGCCTATTCAGGCCGAAACTAGTAGCCAGCATTTGAAATAACAGAACAAAAAGATAGTTGTGTCAGACGGAGTACATATTTTATTTCATTTTAATATTATACTTTAAACACAACGGGATGTCCTGTACCAATACAGTACACACAAGCTCATATTGTAGTAGTTTCTCAGAATACTGTAACATTCTAATGTTTTTCCTACCGCCTTACACTTCACACATATGTTTGCAGGTAACCTCGTGTACTGTAGTAGGTTACACGAGTCGTCGTGCTGTAGTTAGGTGTTGTTTGGAATTCTGCTTCCGGAAGTTACACTGTCCGCATTTTAAAGCGATAAGATTTGGGAACTTTGGATTTTATTTTTTTTAAACAAAAATATGAAAAATTCCTTGGCGAGGTGGGAGACTCGTAGGTAGGAGCAAAGTCAATAAAATATTTTGTATTCAAGAGAAATCATTTCTGCAGATAAGCGATGTGCTACGTTGTGAAGGTTTACACAGTGTGTTTGCAGAGATATTCGACTGGGCGTTCGTGTTGTGACAATTTCAACATGGTGGTGATGTGTTGCTGTTTACATTTAACAGATTACTCTGTCTGCACCTTTTGGATGAATAATAAACGCTGGTGGCATTTTCCCCAGTTCAGAAGTTTCGCAGTAGTCTCTAAAATACAGCACCATTCGGCCCACAGTTACGCCCCAACAATAGAAGCAGAACAGGAATTCTGTCGTTTTGAGACTCTTCTCCGGGCTCTGGTTCAGTCAGTTTTAGTTTTGTCGTTTAGGCTGTTCCTTAGGCATAAATTGAGTGCCGATATGATATGCAAATGGGCGTGGTGGCGGCACCGACGCCGACGCCGAAGACGATGATGGTGGTGGTGGTGGTGGTGGTGGTGGTGGTGGTGATGGTGATGGTGATGATGATGATGATGATAGACATTATTTAAATTCGCGCTTGTTGGCGCGAAAACTGTGAAACCGTTACGAAATTCGACGACGGCGATGACGATGGTGATAATTGTAACAACAACAACAACAACAACAGCAACAACAACAACAACAACAACAACAAAGCTGCTGCAAGTACTACTAATTATAATTTGTTGGAAGTGCTAGAACATACGCTGGGGGGCGAGATGTTCCGGACCCATCCAGACCGGCCCTGAGGCCCACCCAGCGTCATATACAATGGGTACCGGCCGCTTTACCTGCGAGAAACCGGGAGGAGCCAATACAGGGAAAGATGCCAGCGGTGAGTGAAACAGTATACCTATGGGTAGTGGCAGGGTATTGTCTGATTAACCTTGAATAAATCCGTAAAAGAAAAGGTGCAAAGTGGACAACAAACAAAGTTTGCTTCTAACGGCCTTCGTATTGCCATTAATATGAAGAAATTAGAGGTTATTTATACATACGTATAATCAAATCCATCATTTTTAAATTCTGGTCAAAGAGTGTGGTTGATGTTGTGGTTAGAACAGAGTCGACAACCATTCAGAACTCTATTCATACTTAACTAAGTATAAATAATAATAATGATAATAAGGAGAAGAAAAACAAATAACACCTTTTTGATAGACATAGCTGTCGCAAATACACATAATCTCGCCAAAACCTTAACCGACAAACAAGTAACAAGAACTGACGAATGAAATATGCGCTATGTGGAAGCAAAAGGCAGCACATGTGATCCCGACAGTAATATCATCTACGGGAGTAATTCCAAAGTCACTGTCACAAAGTCTAACAAGACTTAAGCTGCACCCCAATACATGTATACAACTGCAAAAATCTGTAATTCTTGGCACATTTTCAATTGTAAGAAACTTTTCAAACTACAAATAAGACCATCGAGCTTAATCCTGTTGATTACTACATCCCAGGATAGGGGAATATTTCCCAGCCAAAGCTGAGAAGTGAAAAATTCGATGATGATGATGATGATGATGATAATAATAATAATAATAATAATAATAATAATGCAGTATATTTTTAAAATGTGACTTAAACATGTATAGGCCTAATATGTTGAAGTTATATAATGAGTGTTTAGTTGCCCGCTGTGTTTCACGGCTAAACAAAAGTGACTTCAGACAACTGTTACTGTGCCCATCAAGTTTGCCTGTTAACAAGTTCGCAGTCCCAGAGTGTTTAATGTATGTCATAAGTAAAGTTAAGACCTCAGAGTGACCCGCATGTTATGACACAGTATAGACCAAAACCGAAGAACAGTGTGCAGCTACACAGCCATGTTGTAAATAACGTATATCAACAGGACAGTCGTGTTAGCAGATTTACGCCTGCTTCATTCTCATTCACATACAGTGAAAATCGCAGCTGGCACTGAACTTTTTTTAATGTTTTGCTGGCCGTGCATCTCAGTATAATCTTAGTAATCGACCAATTTAATGCACAAATTCTTGTTTTATAGTAAGTTTATTATATTCCTCTACATGTTTCGAGCACTGTTGTGCTCGAAACATGTAGAGGAATACAGTACATTTATTATAAAACAAGAATTTGTGCGTTAAGTTTGTCAGTTACTAAGACTGGCACTGAACTGTTCGAGAAAAGATTATCAATATTTTTACCAGTACAGCCCTCTAAAATAATAGGCAGATACAGTGATCCATCAAGGGTGTGTGTGCCAAATGTCATAATTGTAGAGGTGGTTGGGTGGAAAAATTCGCCTGAAGTTAATAAAATTAACATTGCTAAGGCATAGATTACTGCGTCTCATGTACTGTAGTGCTATGAACATTGCTATTCTATCATTGGCATGAGTTTTTGTTGAAATGCAGTATGCCAGTACTCTGATGTGATAATGTATAGTGAATGTATTTATACTGAGTGAGTTTTTGACAGGAGATTTAATCATAACATTCGGTATGAATTTACAAGGAACGCAATTAAAATTTAGTATAAATTAATAGCATCCGTCCTCATGCCCGTTTTCTTGTCACCGTACTTTAACATTGTCAGGTTTCAATTCATTGGGGCGTGGGTCTGCTAGTCACCATTGGTAGGGTCTACTTAGCGAGTCGGTGTCTTCGGTGCCTGAAACGTCCTAGGGAGCTTTCGCACAGGAGAGTGTCCAACAGGTTTATTTCTGGCGGCGAGCAGAAAATAGTGGGCACAAAAGTTTGCCAAGAAATGTGTGAAGTGACGCAGTTAATTTGATCCTTGTATACAGGCGATCAGAGCGAGCAGTGTGACAGACAGTGCGGGCTTCACAGCCGGCAGGTGGCGTGGAATAATTATTTTATAAACGAAGTACTATTGCGCCCATGTTTGTTTCTGATCACCAGTAAAGTGTGAACAAATTAGGCGTAACTGCTTCTCAAGCAACTCTGTAGGGACATCGTGTCACTAGGGGGGCGTTCCGTCCGCCCTTACAGGCTCATTTGCCCATCACCAACGGTGTAGTCGGTGTAGCGACTGGATGACGGGGCTGGAAATACCGAAGAATCGCGGTTCGGTTCCCGACAGGGGCAAGAGATATTTCAGATCCGACACAGGGGCCCTCCTGGCCCCCCACTTAGTGTAGGTAACGGCGTTCCTTTCCCCGGAGGCCAAAGCTGTCGCTTCGTGAAACTGACCATACTCTATGTCTAGTGCCAAGGTTACGAATGAGTGGCACTGTACCTCAGCTTCCCCGTAAGTCTTACTGACGTGCGTAGGGGCACGTTTACTTTTACCTTGTCACCAGTAAACAGACCAATGTGATGGCCATGCGAACTGCTGAGGTGTCCGCGCAGTTATTCTCATTCAAGGAAGAGTCCCGAGATCGTGTAATATATCAGGAGGAGCTCGAATGCCGTAATCAGTACATTGACGAGGCTGTGCGATGGTCGATCTGTGTTCGATTCCTGGGAGGGTAAGGGCTTTTTGGTCACTGCGCCCAGACTGGTTTTTGGGCCTATGAAATCTTCTGTCTAGTAGGTACCGACCCCCCCACCCGGGGTGGGTACAAAAAAAAGGATGATGAATCCGACTGTTCGTCTCCAGAGGATCTGTGCGAGGAAGCATGTGCACTTGTGCTTCCAGTGCAGCTTCATGGCTTGTGCTTAATTGTGAGTTTTCCAAAAGTAGGAAGCGTACTAGTATGGCGGCTAGCTGTGCGAACAAGTGAAGCGCCCGCTGTATTTCTGTCATGAAACCAAGGCCCTGAAATTGTACAAAACATTGCAGTACGGATACTACATGTCTATTACGGATATCTTGTTTACTTTGTAAATTGGCACGGCCTTCGGGCGACGTCCAGGTTTACACTTACTGTTACGTTTGATGCCAGTAACTGCCTGCTGTAGCTGCTGTAGGAAGCTTGGAGGTAATGTGTGTTAGTTGTGACGTAGCGGAAATGCGTAGTAACGGAAGTCATCGTAGTCAGTAGGCCTAATATATAAACTGAGAAGTATGTTTGTAATGCCAGTGCAACGCTTCAGATGCATGTTGCATGTTCGCTGTATGTTTGCCTGTTCCCTAGGAAAACAAAGGGACAGACGAAATTCCCAGATTTGAAATCGTACAGTTTTACTGTAGCCACTTCTGTATCAGTGTTTAACTATCGAAATAAATCACTCGTGAATTTATAATTGGAGTTGCATAATGTGCGCCCTACATAATGCTGTCTGCTATATAAACGTGTTGGAGTGGATGAAGTTACGAATCCATGACGAGCTAACTCCATCTAGCAGAGAAGCTAACAGTTCCTCAGCTAGGCAGCAAATTCGCCGCATATTATGGAACTCGAAGCTTACCTCATTCACAAAAGCCCACCATCTGTTCGTATCCTGAGCCAGACCAATCGATTGCATGCTTTTCCATCCCACTTCTTGACGATCCATTTTAATATTATCCTTCCATCTACACCTGGGTCTTCCAGGTGGTCTCTTTCCGTCAGGTCTCCCCACCAAAACCCCGTATGCACCTCTCCCCTCCCCCACATGTGCTACATGCCCCGCCGATCTCATTCTTCTCGATTTGATAACCTGAGTAGCGTTTGGTTAGAAGAACTCATCATAAAGCTCTTCATTATGTAGTCTTCGCCACTCACCCGTTACCTCGTCCCTCAGCACCCTATTTTCGAACGCCCACAGTCTGTGTTTCTCCTTCGAACTGATCTACCAAACCCCACACCCATACAATAGAACAGACAAAATTACATTCGAATGTATGAATGAACATAATTTTCAGTAATTTTTAATTTGACGACCATAATTAAATGGGGCGCCCGTAGTCCTGTCGAGTACTTTTGGCTGTGTCTTTGGAGTTAAAGCGGTCGGGGCGTGCACCTAAGCACTAACCTTGATCTGCAACGAAAGACTATGAAAGGTTGGAGCTGTGCCTTCACTCGCCTGTACGTCATGCCTGGTGTGGTGTTTAGTTAAGTACAAGGATCTTTGCTTTTATTTCTGTCATTGACAGCTTTCAGAAGAACCCGGACTTACAGATTCTCCTTCGCACAATTTCTTAAAAATAAAAAATAAAAACTTTGGGTTCAGTTTTTGTACCCTTGCTGTTGAACTTTGCACCCTAAGGCACAGTAATCCTATCAGATTTAGGTTAATGATTTTGTATTAATGGCCCATGCAGTATGTACGAATCCCATTGCAATTTAAATATGTGTCCAATTTAAGCATGCATGCGGAGGTCACCGGGTCACTGAAGGTCTCCCACGTCATGACGGTGTGTTTCGAAACTTCCCGCGGGCCTCACACTAAATGGCGGTGGTAAGCCCGGCACTGATCTGAGTCACGTACAAAACCTCAATTCGTACATAAAAGGGAACTCAACCCGTGCACATTACAGAGAGGAGTCAGTAATTGCTTTGCAGTGAAGTGATTGGTATACATCGCTTCAAACAGTTAAGAGATAAATCAAATTTAACTAATATTGCTGATTAAATGCCAGACTTTTATCTGGGAACATAGTTTGAGAATCATTGCTCCAAGCTAATTTTGTTTGTGCTTTTCCTTCTTTCCTTTGTCCTTATTTCCCACTCATTTATGTGCTGTTAGCGAGGCCATGATAATTTGTGTTTGGGGGGAGGGGGAGGGGGCCGCCGCCAAGATTCTTTATTTTTATCTTATCGGGCTTGTGGAGCGAAGTACGGGGAGAGACGGGCCTTGAGGGGTTATCGCGTCCTCGACATGGGCATGCCCCACACATGGCGAACAGAGTCACGGAACATAAAGTGGACGAACTGGTAAATCGTGTCACTGCGCAACATGTTGCGCGTTCATTGCATGTTATGTGGGGTCCATGACATGAGCATCTAAACGGGAATTTCACATTTTGACTTTCGAATGTTTGAGCCCCGGAACTATTCGACTACTTTCCATGAAATTTAGTATTGGCCATGTACAGTACACTGAAAGCTAAACGCCACTTTCATTTTCGTGCTGTAGCTCAGCTTTGTGCGAAAGTTGGAATTGTCTTATCGTACATCAAGATCGGAAGGTATGGGACAGTTTATTAAGCTTGCTTCAGAAAGGGAGTAATGAAAGGCCTATTATTGAAAACCTCTTCCCTTGAATTTTACCAAAATCCTAGAACCGGGTTCTTACGTGAATCAAGCTATATTACGATTCAATGTGGCTTCAAAACCGAGTTTTCTGATGAGTGGAAGCCCTCCGTATGGTCAGTGTCAGCATTGTCTCTGAAGTGGTTTATGGTACACATGGAGAGGTCCAATTATGGTGTTATGTTAACTGGGGTTTATGATGGATCAGCACGTCTGAAAGTCGGCTTTGCCCTGCAAATTTAATGAAAGACTCGAATGTAGAATTTAAAAGAAGAATCTTTCGAACGGTATGGTCACTGACACTAGGTCACAACGGATAGACCTGGCGTGTGTATGAGCAGTTCTTGTTTGTCTGTTTTATAAATATGACATAAAATTATTTTTATACGATTTCCAGTAAGATGACTATGCAGAGCAGGTAAAGGCAAGGTTTGTGCTCGTCAAAAGATAAACAGATTGTTTGTAGCTGCCGCCAAACACAACAATATATTTAGTTTTCACATACATACCGTGCATCTTGATAATTATCAAGTTTTTTTTCCCCACCAACTGATACACAATTGGATAGTATTAAAAACAATTTAAAATTTGCATTGAAACACACCTACATGTTTCGGCCGCACCGCCGATTGAACCACATCAGTGTATTTAAATCATTTTAACAATTGTAACTTTAGCAAGGCTCAAGCAGTGCGCTCTCTGAGGATGGTGTTTTACACCGAAACATGTAGGTGTGTTTTAATGCAAATTTTAATGTAAATTTTAAATTGTGCATCAGTTGGGAAAAAAACTTTGATAATATATTAATTTTTTTTGTTCTTATTTTAATGGCGACATGTTTCGGTCCTTCTGACCATCATCTGGCAGTCTTACAGAAACTTAACTTACGGTACAGGCAGTGCGTGTACCGTAAGTTACTGTAACATGGCCAGGTGATGGAAAGACCGAAATTTGACGGCATATATCTTGTAACTCATTGAACACAACGGAATGTCCTCTATAAAAATGTTTGCCCGTGCTTGTCATGACGACATGTGGAGGTATCGGCCTACCCATTTTTAACCTCAGCAATGGAAGGAGGTGAGTGATCGGTTTCACTAATCGGTCACTTTACCCCCTTCCGGCGGGAAGTACCCTTGGTGACCGTGAGCTGGTTTGGACGCCTTGGTGAAGATATGTTGACCCTGTGGGGTCGTGTCACTATTGCTGGGTTGGTCAGTCCCTTGCTTGGTCACTGGCTTGTAGGAAATAAAAGGGTTGCGTCGTCATGTCAGACTGCGCGTTGTGTTGTAGTGCGATTAGATTAGTAATGTTACCGTTGTATCCGCATAATGACAGCAAGGCCAGTATGTAAAACAGGCAGGAATGCATTTCGACGGAATATCGGAGAAAGTTTTCAGCTGTTGTTGAACAGTAATTTGCCGTGGCCTGATACGAGTTTGCCATCTTCTTTGTGGGAGAGGTTAACTCTATAATTAAGAGTGGCAATAAGATTTCTTGGATGGCAGATCACCCTGTCCAATCTAGTACAGTAAGACTGCGCCACATAAATATTCGACATTGACGGAAACCCCACCTGGCGTTGCTTCTCAATCCTCTGTGCGGGCGCCCGCCGGGATAGGAACAGGGATATGGACCCGGCGATCAGAACTTCGTTGCTATGTAGATAGCTGATAGGTAAAGTGGGGGAAGCTACCATGCGCTGTGAGTACTTGGCTACTGGTATTTAGACCCGGCTGGGACGAAGGCCGCTTATGCTGTTTTGCCACCGTATTTGTGTTTACCAAGGCCCCGAACCTTGATAAAAAAAAAAAAAACAAGTGAAAAGGCGCAACGGTGAAAGACGCACACACTGAAGCATCTCTTGTTCGATTACCTATGACGCCCACTGTGATTATTCCACTGTCAGTACCAGAAGTAAATAAAATTATGCTGGTCGAAGTGGCAGCCCGGTCTAAGGCGTGGGTCTACGGCCGCTCGCTTGCTGGTATTGCGGGTTTGAGTCCCGCCGGAGGCGTGGATGTCTTGTCTCTTGTGAGTGTGTGTGAGTGTTGTGTGTTGGCAGTTAGTGTGTTCTCTGCGTGGGGCTGATCATTCGTCCGAAGGAGGTCTGCCGAGAGGGTGTGTGTGAGTGTGTGTGTGTGTGTGGGGGGGGGGGGGGGGGGTGGGGGGGTGATCGTGAAGCCACGACAGTGCCTTATAGGGGCTGTCAGGCTTTGGAGGGAATAAAATAAAATAAAGTAAAATATGTGGAATGTATGCAATACATGACAGTTAGCAAAGTGTGCTTCGTTCTGTTCACGAGCTGTGGACCGAGGTATAGGACAGAGAACAGGTGTTGGAGGACAACGTTTTAACTGGAAGACGAAGAAAATAACATAATGAATAACTTTATAGTTCGTCAGCAGTTATCAGGACTATAGAAATAGGTATTCAGAGATGAGAATTGGTGATTTTCTGTCATATTTTAGTTCTCAGACCGCAAGGAGATGTAAGTGTGGATATTGTAGTAACTTGGACGTAAAGGTGTGAACTGGAGTCACCAAGATCATGTTATGATCCAGTGATGAGTTTTTGTGCACGCTATTGTGAGGCATTTTTGGACGACGACGTGATTTTGACGCCCGTGCATGGTAGAACTGATGTTGGACCACAACGGAGTAAAAGTTGCATTGTACGATAACCCTTAGAATAGCTCCCAAACTAGTCGCTCTAGAGCGACCTCTGAAGAGCGTCGAGTAACTCAACTGCTCAACAAATTAGCTTGTTTTCTGGCGCCCTGGATTCCAGTTCAGTGTTGTCAGAGGCTAAGCTAGACGAATCTGATCGGTACCCGTACATCCCATTTTTTAAAGGGTATTTTTATTTCTTTGAGGTGAGACATCCCCGTTGTGTATTATCAAACTTAAAGCATGGTAGATACTAGTTAAAACACAACTGAATTTTATTAGCTAATGATGGCAATCAATCTTAGTAATTAACCAGCTTAATGCACAAAATCTTGTTTTATAATAAGTTTATTATATGTCTCTACATGTTTCGAGCACTATTGTGCTCATCATCAGGAGGTAAAAATTGTATTATACAACGTATGGTATCGTCACACACTGTAGGTGGCCGTCCGGTGCACAGGTTGTGTGCACGGGACGGTCACTTACAGGTGCGATGATACCAGATGTTGTATAATACAAATTTGACTTGCTGATGATGATAAACATGTACAGGTATATAATAAACTTTTTATAAAACAAGATTTTGTGCATTAAGTTGGTTAATTACTAAGATTATACTGAGATGCACGGTCAGCAAAACATAAAAAAAAAGATGGTAATGAAGTTGGTAACTACATGTATCGGCCCATTTTAATGGCCATAATCAGGTTGTACATTTAGCTTCAAGAGTTTATACAATATGCAAATAGACTTTGTTTGATGATGAGATCTCAATCATCTTAACACATAGCAAGCCATACAAACTGATCTAGATGTGTATAGTATACTGTATATTTCCGCGAGTAGCCATGTTTTGGGTGGGTATACCTCGTAGTCTTTGGTTAGAGTGCAGAGCGAGATGGCGACTGCGTACCATAAGTGCTGACCTCTTAATGGAGACTAAAAGCGGTATGTTCCTTGGTCCTCTGGTTAGAGGTTACGTATGACCAGTTTTTATTGTTATCCCATCTGTGCCAAGTAACCCCCGTGGGGGTTTCCCCTTTAGTGTGTATTTGTTTCTAATGTCACAGCACTTAATGTAAAACCATTGAGTAGTCTCCGAAGGGCATCTTGCAGACCAACGGCAGGCTTTGTTTCCTTGAGACATATTTACACGCTACATTCCACGCACTGTAGAGCTTACTAAAAAAACTGCATCATATCACAGGCCTCTCCAATGAATGTTCCTTTCCCGATGTGGGTCATGTTTTTAGGCGCGTTTGCAAAATTGCGAAAAGCGATTATATTAACTTTGTCATGACTGGCTCCCACTGGACGGATTTTAACTAAATTTGATATTTGAGTATTTTTCGAGAAAAAAAAAAGCCGAGAAATTCAAGTTTCATTAAAATCGGGCAAGAATAGCGGATACTTTACATGAGGACCAGAGTACATTTTTGGTCACATCTCGCTCAGTTCATTGTAGAGTGAGAAGTGTTTCAGAGAAAATTCGTAGAGAAAATTAAAACAATCATTTTGTGCTCATAGGTTTTTTCCCCCCGGAAGATCGTGCCTTCTATGATATAATGTGGAAAAATATTATAGAGGCGGGCAAGCCACAGATAACAATATAATACGGCGCATGCGCATTGCTTGCTGGGTGCCTAAGGCTACAAATACACACTCAGAATATGTGATAATTATTGCTTCTCCACTGCAACAATGGTTGCACGAACACACCTCAATGTTACGTTAGACGTACGTATTGTTGATGCTTTCTGTTCTTAGGCACTTGTCTTCTACGTAGATGTGCTTGGCTTATTTTTTTAAAAGCGAATTTAAGCTGAATTACATTTAAAGATTCATTCCCTACCGCGCAGTAAACACACATCGCCTCGGTAAAAAAAAAACACTCCGTTTTCAATAGGGCAGTAATTGCTGTTTGTTCTGAGATGCTTGCATACTATATAAATGCACTGTGTAGTAAGAACGTATCATAGAATTTAAGATATATAGAACTATAATCTTGCCTGTTGTTTTGTATGGGTGTGAAGCTTGGTCGCTGACATTGAGGGAGGAAAGGAAGCTGAGGGTGTTTGAGAATATGGTGTTGAGGAGAATATTT
>Ga0131853_10015501_pt1 | contig 13933 bp, 11 predicted proteins | sample TergutLab28metaG_FD_92764 | JGI IMG/M metagenome (GOLD analysis project Ga0131853, IMG submission 92764) | Labiotermes labralis P1 segment gut microbial communities from Petit-Saut dam, French Guiana - Lab288 P1 (version 2) (version 2) | ecosystem: Host-associated > Arthropoda: Insects >... | reverse complement strand
CATTGTGCTGGTCCATCAACACAAAGCCTGCTTGGGGCTGGGGGGTAAATATTCTGTGATCGGCAATTATTTCATCGTTTGAACCTAACATTTCATCTTGCATACGGTATATAAAAGCTAATGCTTCTTCCATGTTGGGGACAGTTTCGGTAGGGGCAAGATTACGGATTTGGCCCGTTATATTATTCCGTACCGACATAATATATGTCACTTCAATTTCAAATTGCCTACCCGCAGGGAAGAAGCTGTCGTCTAACATAACTTCATCAACAATGGCTTGTTTGCGGGTGTCTTGGGTTGAATATATCCTTAAGCCTTGGGTGAAGATTACATTTTCTGCTTCACGCAGAGTCATACCGCCTCTTTCCGCGATATCGTCCCTTAGCTGTAAAAATAACGCGTCTGTAAAACAATCAAAGGGAGACACTGTTGCCCTGGCTTCCCCTGCTTCATTTAATACTATGGTGCTGTACACATCAGAATTCATGGCTTCGTAGTGTTCCTCTTCGGTTATAAAGCCATTTCTTAGCATGCTGTCCAGCACATTTTGCGTCCTTATCCAATTGTTTTCCGGCCTTGTATCAGGGGGGAAGCGGGTAGGGTTTTGGGTAATTGCCGCTATGGTTGCTGCTTGGGCAATGCTTAAATACTGCACATCTATACCATAGTAGAATTGGGCTGCGGCTTGCACCCCATGGTTGGTACGCCCTAGGTTAATTGTGTTTAAGTAGGACTCTAGGATAAAATTCTTGGCTTCGCGGTTACAGCCAAATTGCTCTGTCAGCATTAGTTCAAATTGGACGGCCAAGTATTGCTCTTGCAGCTTTGTTGTTAGGTCACTGTCGAAGCGTTCTAATCTGTTTTTGATTAATTGCTGTGTGATTGTACTTGCGCCTTCGGTAGTGCCGCCGGCTGTTTCCACCAAGCGCCACACAGCCCGGCCAATGCTTCTTACATCTATGCCATTGTGATAGAAAAATCTTTCATCTTCTATGGCAATAAAGGCATTTTGAACATGTTCTGGGATTAGGTCCAGGGGAACCCATGTGCGATTTACCCCTGCGTGGAAACGGGCCAGCTCTTCCCCTGTCCGGGAGCATATTACAACTGACGCGTAGATGCCTGGATGAATATCAAAATCCTGTAGTTCTGGGGCGTTGGCCAGTACACCCCGCCAAACCCCAAAGCCGATGCCAATACCAGCAAAAACAGCAACTATCATAGCAGACAAAAATATACGTACAAATAATAAGCCTATTTTATTGCGCACACGGGTGGTTTGGGAGTTTTGACGCCTGCGGCGCTTTTTATTACCAATGTTGGAATAGTCCATTAATGTCTCCTTCCGAAAATATCCAATTATCTCTCCCCTTATAAGGGGCTGGGGTATTATAGCAGATTTTTATATAGTCATGCCAATAATAATGTTTGCCTTAAATAAGGGGTTAATCTAATGGGGCATAATTATACACAAGTAAAGGAGTATTTGCTATACATTTATTGTTATCCTTTTTTAATAGACGGCTTTATATAAATATTAAATTAAAGCCTCGTCCTCCCGGGAGTAAACCCAGGAGGATGAGGCTTTGCTTTATAATATACAATTTTATTATTTCCTAGTTCATATCATCTTCTACACTATTGATGTAGATTCTTCCTTCAAAGGAAAACGCGCTTGGCATACCAAATACATCTCTGAAGAATAATATTGGCACATACAAGGTTCCGTAAAAATCTACAGATGGATGATGCAGAGTTACGGTTTCACCATTTACAGTAAAGTCATTGGAGCCAACTGTAAAGGAAATACTGCCGATTCTGCCTTCCATTGTTACTTCATTGGTTTCTTGGTTCCATGTTACATAGGAATCCAAAGCTTCCGCAACTGGTACAAGCTCCACATGGGTTTGGAAATCTATTTCTTCGTCCATAAATAGCGCATGTGCGCCAACTAGGCCTTCCCCATCTATTACTATGTCGTAATGTGCCATGCCTTCGAAGGAATCATCATCATATAATCCATCTATTGGCAGTGGGCCGGTTACGGCTCTTTCGTAAAGCACAATTATTTGCATGGGTGTAGTCTGGGGTGGGATGCTGAAGGTGGCCATTGCGTAGGTAACTACCAACATACGGCCAGCAAGCTCGCCATCAAAGGCTTCGCCGCTTTGTAGGGTTACTTCTGAGTTTTCCCCGCCTAGGTTAATAACCAGTTCGCCGTCTGAGCTGATTAGCTGGGTGTGGTCACCAAATGATTCACCGCCAAGTTCGAAGAAGCGGCATACATGTACAAAAGGCAGGCCGTCGTCTTGGAAAGAGCTGGTTACGATTACACTTACAGTGTGCTGTGGCGGGTAGATTGCTGTCATCCACATTTGGAACTCGAAGTAGCCAGTTAGGGTATCCCCTACTTGCGGCGCATCGCCTAAGACCAATGTATTAAAGTCAGTTACAAGGTCTGCGGTACCGCCTTCGCCGGTGATTTGTATGATTTGGCTGCCAAAGTCGTTGGTTGTGATGCTTACTACTTCACCAGTAACCGAATCAAACACTGGCATTGCGTCCATTTCATACCACCCCAGGTCGTCGTATACATAGTCATCGGCATCTTCTTCTACAGCGGAATCTGGTAAAAATACAATACCGTCATCTTCTGGTGCTGCTAGGGGGGCTACAGAGTCGCTGCATGCTGTAAATGCAAACATTAAAGCAAAAAGCAAAATTCCCATAAAAGCAAAGTTTAGTTTTTTCATTATTACACCTCTTATATTAAATTACGCATATATCGCGTTGTATTTTGGCAGCAAATTACCTTACGGGCCCTGTGAAGATGACTTGCTACCCCTTCGATTGTTAAAACGGGGGCAGGTGTTTTTTGTTCCTGCATTTCTTTTTATTTTCCGCACAATGGGGTTATTAATACATATCCTCCCCCACTTCCTTCATATACTCGTCTATGAAGCTATACTTGCATATGGGGTGACTTTTATTAGCCGACGAGTCTTGACTGGGGCGCTTGTCCTTACTGTTGCCGGGGTGATAACCCGGGTTTTGGGTTTTGTTTACCGGATATACATGTCCAACCTTATGGGGGCAGAGGGGATGGGGCTTTACCAGCTTATCATGCCTGTTTATGCCCTTGCGTGGAGTATTTCCTGTGCCGGGTTTAACACAACTGTGTCTAAACTTACTGCCCAGGAAAGGGCTAAGGGTGAATATGGGAATATGGGCCGGGTGCTTAAGCAATCAATGGTGATTACCACAATGCTTGGGCTGATTTTGACAGTTGTGCTATTTTTGGGGGCTGATTTTTTATCCCGGCATTTTTTTAGTGACCCGCGTACTTATATGCCCCTTAAGCTGCTGTCACTTGCATTTCCCTTTATGGCGGCGGGGACTTGTATGCGTGGGTATTTTATTGGCTTGCAAGAGACTAAAATACCTGCCGCAAACCAGGTGCTGGAGCAGGTTGTGCGCATGGTTGTTATTTATTTCCTTGCTGCCCGGTTTGTACCAATGGGGCTTACATGGGCCGCAGCAGCTGCGGTGATTGCCATTGTTGTTGAGGAGATATTCTCGTTTTTCTTTGTTTTTATTTCCTACAAAGTACATAAAAAAAAGAGACGCTTTTTTAAACGTCCCTCAATTTCTTCTGCCCAGGCACTTGCCTTGATTATGGGGATGGCACTGCCCCTTACGGGCAACCGCGTTACCGGGTCATTGCTTTCTGCATGGGAAAATGTGCTTATACCCTCCCGGCTGCAAATGTATGGGTTGTCTGCTGCGGAGGCTATCAGCGAGTTTGGGCGTATTTCTGGGATGGCTATGCCCCTTATATTTTTCCCTACTGCTGTGCTTACTGCCCTTAGCGTCACCCTTGTGCCTGCTGTATCTGAAGCGGTAGCTGCCGGGCGGCTAGAGCGTATTACCGGGGCTACATCCAAGGCAATGCTATTTGCTTCGGTTATAGGAATGGGGGCTGCTGCGCTTTTTGTGTTTCTTGGGCATGAGCTGGGGCTAGCTATTTACAACCAGCCTATTGGTATGATGCTTCGGCTTCTTGGGGTTATGTGCCCTTTCATATATATGCAGATTATTTTGGGAGGGGTGCTTAACGGGCTTGGCTGCCAGATGTTTATCTTCCGCAACAGTATTATTTCTTCTGCCATTTCTATTGCATTTGTATATTTGCTTGTGCCTGTTTATGGGTTAAGTGCTTATATCTTTGGGTGGCTGGTTAGCTTGCTTGTGATTATTGCGTTGGGGATTTATAAGGTTAGGCAGTTTATACCCCTTGAGACGCCATTTTTGAATTGGATGGTTAAGCCTTTTGTGGCTGCTATTGTTGCTGGGTTTACTGCCCGGATATTGGCAGACAGGGTGTTTTTGGAAGCGGCAGGGCTGCGGATTGGGCTGGTTTTGGCTATTGGGGTTTTGTTTCTTATGTACTTGGGGGTTGTGGTGGTTAGTGGGTGTATTTCATGGGGTGAGATTATGGGGTTGTTTGCCCGGAAGGGGCGCAAGGAGGATGCTGGGGCTGGGGTTATTGAGAAGGTGTAGATGGTTTTTTCGCTCATGCGTTAAAATTTTGATACTGGTTTTGCATGAACAAACCCGGGATATATAAGGGCTGAAGCACCTTTATCAAAAATAACATCTCTCTATATAACCATCGCGCTTTAAAACCATCGTTATGAGGCGAGGATTTTTACCGTAGCCAAGGAGTTACCTGTGCAGCATGCCCATGAAGCAAGCAAGGCGACGCTGTCGCAATAGTACGGCAACAAGACAAGTTTCGCACTTTGGTTTTGTGGTTCATCGGCTGCAAATTCACACAAAACAGAGAACATATTTTATAATGCCCATATCGTAGAAGTAGATATGACATTTTTAATTATTTATTACAAACCATCCATGGCCCTTGTCAGCTATCTTGGATATGTGTTATAAAGCATCACCAATCGCGCATCTTTATTTTTACGATTCTGCTAAGTTGCGATAGCTAATGACATATGTAAAGGGTGCATTTCATTGGAGTTATCAATAACACTATTTAGAAAAATTAAACCAGCACATATAGACACATTAATAGCACTAGCATTAGCATTGTTAATATATTTTATTGCGGCTGCATTTGGCAGAATTCACATTGATCCCCATCATGATGGAATTTTACTTAAACCCGCGCTAGACGTTTTAAACGGCCATATGCTTTTCAGGGATAGCTTTACTCAATATGGAGCATTTTTAACATATATGCAGGCAGGGGCTATGGCCATATTTGGGGCTGAGTTATTAACAATTAAACTTCAAACAGCCTTTATGTATGCTGTGTCAACATTTTTCCTCTATAAATGCTGGCGTTATTTTTTACCGCGAGGCCTTACAATTATTTCAGCATTATTGTTTATTGGAATGGCAAGTTTTTATGCTGATATCCTCCTAACCTGGAGCTCGGTATATGCTATGGCATTGATGACCATAACCATTTTTCTTCTTTTCAAATTCATAGAAAACAATAACTATATAAACATATTTTTTGCAGGTTTTTTAAGTGCGCTAGCCTTTTACACTAGACAGCCGGTTGGCATTGTTTTGTTTATTAGTATTCTATTTTTACTGGTTTCTTTTTGTCTATTCACTTCTAACGAAAAGAAAAATATAAAAAGGCTTATATGTTATTTTGTCCTTGGTTACATTCTAGTTATATTAGTCTTTTCTTTATTTTTCATAATTACCGGTTCATTTTATGATTGGTATGTGCAATCCTTACGTTTCGCGTTTGATTTTGGGTTTAGAGGGGCAGCAAGAGAAGTTGGTGTTGATGGAAGAATGGGGGATCTTTTAATCCATTTATTCTTTAGTGGGCATATATGGAGTGTTAGTGCAAACAGTTTAATATGGACAGCAATGCCTGTTATGTGCATTTATTTATTTTTTAGATTCTATGTCGGAAAACTGCATGTAGATAACAAAAAATTAAAAGTTAAAAAACATGCATCACAGAAAGAAATAATGCTGCTATTTTTTGTTGTTATCTCTATAGCATCATGGCATCAATATTTCCCTACACCATGCGTGCGACATGTACACTGGGCAACCGGAATTATGATAGGTATTTTTGTTTATTCCATATGGGAAGCGCTATCAGATATAATTGCTATAAGAAGATTCGCACTATTGATTCTAGTGTTACTTATGTTTTTCTATGGTGATATTCATCATAGGGTTATAAGTGGCACTATTAAGCAAAGGCAAAATTTAGTGGAAATTAATTTTGGCCATCATTTAAATGGCATGATGGTGAGTGCAGATTTTTATCATTTTTTTCATGAATATTTCAATCATATAAATAGCCTTCAAACAATGCATCCCGGAATACCCTTTTTAAATTACACACGAGATGGATTATATGGTATTACATTTAATGAAAACATAACAAACATGACCGTAAATTGGGGCAATGTTGTCTATTACGATTACCATAATAATGTACTTTCATTAATTGATAGCTACAGGCCAGTAATAGTTTCAGATCGCCCAGTTAATTTTCCAGGGTATGAATTGCGCACTAATTTTCATCATATAAGGATATATGTGCACCCAGAAACACTAGAGAGATACCGCATTAGAGATCTTGGTGGTAATAGGCAATGATAAAGGTAAATGAATTTTTTTCAGCGCAAATTGCATGATGCGGGGTTTACTCAACACACAAATTACCCATGTCGCTGTTTTAGTTGTTATTTCCAGAGTACTGGCTTAGAAACTTAGGAGGAAATCGATAATGAAAACAATAATTCTTGCTGGCGGTTTAGGAACCCGCATTTCAGAAGAATCACACTTAAAACCAAAACCAATGATAGAGATAGGTGGCAAGCCCATGCTTTGGCATATTATGAAGTCATACTCTGCCCATGGGTTTGATGATTTTGTAGTCTGTTGTGGGTATAAGCAATATGTTATTAAGGAATATTTTGCAGATTATTATATGCACAATTCGGACATAACCTTCGATTTCCGTGGGGCCAATACCGTGAAAATTTTAAACAATGCTATCGAGCCATGGCAAGTCACACTAATAGATACAGGTCTAAATACCATGACGGGGGGGCGCGTGAAGCGGGTACAGCCATATATAGGCAATGAAACCTTTATGCTTACTTATGGTGATGGTGTTTGCAATGTAGACATTAAGGCATTACTGGCTTTTCACAAATCACACGGTAAAGTTGCAACTGTGACTACAGTAAGGCCCGAAGCCCGTTTTGGGGTATTAGATATGGATGGAAACCGAATCCTTGCCTTTAGGGAGAAAAGTAAAGAAGACACAATTTATATAAATGGCGGATTTATGGTGATGGAGCCTAGTGTTTTTGATTATCTAGAAAATGATTCGACTATTCTGGAGCGGGAACCATTAGAACGCTTAGCTGCCGAAAATCAACTTATGGCATATAAACATGATGGATTTTGGCAATGCATGGACACCCAACGCGATAAACAAAAGCTTGAAGATTTGTGGGAAAGTGGAGAAGCTCCTTGGGGGAATTGGTAATGGATTTATCATTTTGGAAAGGTAAGCGAGTTTTTCTTACAGGTCATACAGGCTTTAAAGGTTCGTGGTTATGCAGAATTTTGGTTAGAGCTGGGGCAGTAGTTACTGGTTATTCTCTAGCGCCTGATTCAGATTCAAATCTTTTTAGTATATGTGCAGTAGAAAATAAAATTGATTCAATAATAGGTGATATACGGGATAATGAAAAACTAAAACATGCATTTATTCACGCCCAACCTGAAATTGTAATACACATGGCAGCCCAACCTCTTGTAAGAAAAAGCTATCAAGAACCGGCCTACACCTATGAAGTTAATGTAATGGGTACCATAAACATATTAGAATCTACCCGCCTGTGCACCAGTGTTAAAAGCTTTTTAAATGTCACAACAGACAAAGTATATCGAAATAACGAATGGGAATGGGGATACAGAGAGTCAGACCAATTGGGCGGACACGACCCCTACTCTAGCAGTAAGTCATGTTCGGAGCTTATAACTCAATCTTATAATAGTGTATTTTTCCCGAACACAGGGGTTTCTACTGCCCGGGCTGGAAATGTAATAGGGGGTGGTGACTTTGCAGCAGACCGCATAATCCCTGATTGTGTGCGGGCTGCCATAATAAATGAGCCCATTATTGTTCGCAACCCACGCTCTATAAGACCCTACCAGCATGTGCTAGAACCCTTATTTGCATACCTGCTAATTGCACAAAAGCAGTACGATGATATTAAATTTGCAAGTAACTACAATGTTGGACCAGATGATTGTGATTGTGTGTCAACAGGTACATTAGTAGATATTTTTTGTACCGCATGGGGTGACGGAGCATCATGGAAAAACATAAGCGATAGCGGCCCTCATGAAGCCACTTTCCTTAAACTTGACTGTTCTAAAATAAAATCAAAAATTGGCTGGATGCCACGCTGGAATGTAAAAAATGCAATTGAGAAAACTGTTGAATGGACAAAGGTATTCATAAATCATAAACAAGACATTCCTACTACTATGGACAATCAAATACTTGAATTTTTACAGAAAAAGGATGCATGATATGTTAAACATAAACACATTAGATGAAGGTACTGCAAAAAATCAAATCCTTGACGCAGTAAAAGAATATTGCAAAACATATCACAACAAACTCACAAAATATGAACAAGGAAACCGTATACCTTACGCATCACGTGTATATGACCATGAAGAGATGGTTAATTTAGTTGATAGCGCATTAGAATTTTGGCTTACATCGGGGCGCTATACAAATCAATTTGAAAAAGGCTTTGCTGATTACTTGCAGGTTAAGCATTGCGCATTAGTAAATTCAGGCTCATCAGCCAATCTTTTGGCCTTTATGGCACTTACTTCACCCCTTTTAGGGAAGCGGGCAATTTTGCCTGGGGACGAAGTTATCACTGTATCTGCAGGGTTTCCCACTACCGTTACACCCATAATCCAATATGGTGCAATTCCTGTATTTATTGATGTATCCATCCCACAATACAATATGGATGTAACCATGTTGGAAGCTGCACTTTCTTCTAAAACAAAAGCCATAATGGCAGCACATACATTGGGCAATCCATTTGATTTGGGTGTGGTTAAGCAATTTTGCGACAAACACGGTCTATGGTTGGTTGAAGACAACTGTGATGCATTAGGCAGCAAGTTTATTATTAACGGCAAAGAAAGATTCACCGGAACTATTGGTGATATTGGCACATCCAGCTTCTACCCTCCACATCACATGACAATGGGTGAAGGCGGGGCTGTTTATACAAATGATCCCTTGCTATCAAAAATAATATTCTCTATGCGTGACTGGGGCAGAGATTGTAAGTGCGCTTCTGGACAAGATGATTTGTGTGGGTTTCGTTTTGAAGGGCAATATGGAGAGCTGCCTTTTGGTTACGACCATAAATATGTGTATTCTCATTTTGGCTATAATCTTAAAGCTACAGACATGCAAGCGGCAATAGGGGTTGCTCAGCTTAGCAAGATTGCCTATTTTGTTGAGCGACGTAGGCACAACTTTGACAGACTTAAGACCACATTAGAAAAAGTAACAGATAAATTTATCTTGCCAGAAGCCTGTCCAGACAGCATACCAAGTTGGTTTGGGTTTTTATTAACATGTAAGGAGGGTGTAAGACGCGATAAAATAGTGCCGCATGTAGAAGCAAATGGGATACAAACACGTATGCTTTTTGCCGGAAATTTAATAAAGCACCCATGCTTTAATAATATGCGAACAAAACAAGAAGGCTACCGGGTTGTAGGAAATTTGGATAATACAGATTACATTATGAATAATACATTTTGGGTAGGTGTATACCCAGGTATGACTGACGAAATGATAGATTATATGGCCAAAGTGCTGGCCGAATCTGCAAAATGAAAACACTTCTTTTAAAACTTGGAATAAATGATATAGCAAGTGCTCGTGTATTTATATGGCAGTTTGTTAAATTCGGTATAGTTGGGCTATCAAACACAATTTTGTCACTGGCAATATATTATGTGCTTGTTTTTTCACAGGTTCATTATTTAATAGCCCACACTATAGCTTTTATGGTAAGTGTGCTTAATGCTTATTACTGGAATCGCAAATATGTTTTTAAGCAAATGGACGGAAATAAATATAAACAATTGGCTAAAGTTTATGCGGCTTACGGATTTACATTTTTTTTAGGCATGGGCCTTATGTTTATAATTGTGGATGTTATTGGCATATCCAACTTAGTCGCACCCATTATAAATTTATGTGTTACAGTTCCGCTTAATTTTATATTGAACAAATATTGGAGTTTTCGTTAATAGATTAATAAAGAAATGGGGCTTTTTATAATGAAAAAAATAATCGTGACAGGCGCAACAAGTATGCTTGGCCTAGCACTCATTGATGAATGCTTAAAGAATAATACCCATATTGTAGCTTTAATTCGAAACAATTCAACCAAATCAGGCCTTTTACCAAAATCTAAGTTCATTACAACAATATCTTGTGATATCTCCGAACTTAAATGTATAAAGCCAGATATCGCCCATGGTTTTGATGTCTTTTATCATTTTGCGTGGAACTGCCCCACTAAAGCAGACCGAAATAATATTGTCATGCAAAGCCAAAATATAAATTATACACTCGACGCGCTTAAGCTTGCACATCAGTTAGGAAGCAATAGATTTATTGGTGCAGGCTCTCAAGCTGAATTCGGGCGCGTTTCCGGTATTATTACACCTGATATGATAGCATCTCCAGAAAATGCATATGGAATAGCAAAATATGCATCTGGAATGCTTTCGTCACTTTTAGCAAAGCAACTTGGAATTGATTTTATATGGCCCCGCATTTTTAGTGTTTATGGTGCTCATAATTCATTTTCCACTATGATTATGTATTGCATCCAAAGCCTTTTAAAAGGCATACGGCCTTCATTTACCCCATGTGAGCAAAAGTGGGACTACCTTCATTGCAGTGATGCGGCAAAAGCTATGTACCTGCTGGGTAAATACGGTAAATCGCACGAATCATATAATATTGGCAGTGGTATAACTCGCCCCCTGTCTGAATTTATATATATAATCCGGGATGCGATTGATCCAAATTCTTCTTTGGGAATTGGTGATAATCCTTATAGTCCAAATGAAGTAATGAACCTGAACCCAGATATAACAAACTTAAAAAACGATACAGGATTTGAACCATCTATCTCTTTTGAAGAAGGCATAATTAATACCATAAATTGGTGCAAGGATGTGGAAAATGAAGACTATTAGCGTGGTTATTCCAACATTTAATGAAGAAGAAAACGTAATACCTTTAAGTAAGGAAATTATCCGTATTTTCGAAGAGCAGTTGCCTGATTATATGTACGAGATAATTTTTATTGATAATTGTTCTATAGATAACACACAGGAAATTATTAATCATTTATGCGAAGGAAATTTGCGCATTAAAGCTATCTTTAATGCCAAAAATTTTGGACAGTTTAATTCACCATATCACGCCATGTGTCAAAGTTCTGGTGATTGTACAATACTAATGAGTGCTGACTTCCAAGATCCCGTAGAAATGCTGCCTAAATATGTGTATGAATGGGAAAGTGGTTTTAAAATAGTTACCGGCATAAAAACAAAAAGCAAAGAGAATAAATTGATTTATTTTTTACGAAGCTGTTATTATAAAATGATTAAAAAAATGTCAAATGTAAAGCAAATAGAACATTTTACTGGCTTTGGATTATATGATAAAAAATTTATTGAAGTGCTTAAAGATTTGAATGACCCAACACCTTTTTTGCGCGGAATTGTGGCAGAATTAGGCTTTAGACACAAAGAAATACCATACACACAAGAAAAGCGTCGCTCTGGCAAAACAAAAAATAATTGGTATAGCTTATATGACGCCGCAATGCTTGGTTTTACTTCATACACAAAAATCGGGCTACGGATAGCAACGATTTTCGGATTTATTTTTTCCGCGCTAAGCTTGCTTACTGCATTTGTATATCTTGTTTTAAAGATAATGTTTTGGGATTGGTTCCCTGCCGGTATGGTTCCTGTATTGATTGGGGTATTTGTTTTGGGTTCACTTCAGTTATTTTTTATTGGGTTGGTTGGTGAATATATTATGAATATTAATTCACGGATTATGAAAAGGCCCCTTGTTATTGAAGAAAAAAGAATAAATTTTTAGCAAAAGAGGGGTTAGCCTATGAAAGCCTTCGCATTAAGATCACCGGGAGTGGCTGATTATATAAATGCTACTACTCCTGATATTACGCCATATAGTGCATTGTTAAAACCAATAATTGTATCTGTTTGCACATCAGATATTCACACTATTTATGGTACAGGTTCGCCTAAGAAACCTGACTTAATACTTGGGCACGAATGTGTTGCTCAAGTTGTTGCGGTTGGGCAATATGTTAATGACTTTAATATTGGCGATATTGTTGCAGTGCCTTCTATTACACCCGACTGTTTGACGTACAAGCATTTGGAATTGAAAATAATGAAAGCCTAGCTCTGCTTGCGCAAGAAAAAGGACTTAGTGTTACACAAAATTTTATTGGTAACAAACATGACATCGTTTCAGATAACAAATTTGATGCGTTCTTATCGTTCAACTTTTTAGAACATCAGCCAGACCCCAATGAAATGCTACAAGGTATACAGAAGAGACTTTATCTTTTTGCTTAAGAAAAATGGCTTCGAAGTTATAAAATGCGATAGATTAAACCGTGATACCATATCGGCATATGTACGCAAAAATAAAATGCATGATTTGTCAAGCCTGAAGCATAATTTCAACAAACTTAACGCATCGTTTCGGCAGTATGTGGATCAAGTTAAAGCGCAAAAAGGAACTGTGGCTATATGGGGAGCAAGCCATCAAGGGTTCACGATACTATCTACAGCCGAGCTAGGTGAAAAGATTGATTATATTATTGATTCTGCACCTTTCAAGCAAGGGAAGTATTCACCTGCAACGCACATCCCCATCATATCACCTAACTATTTTTTTGAAAAAAAAGCTGACGCGATAATTATCGTTGCACCAGGATACTCAGAGGAAATATATAGAACTATAAAAGAGATGTATGGCCCAGATGTTCGAATTGCTATTCTTAGAAGTGAAAACTTAGAAATACTTAAATAGATTATTAGGAGTGTTTATATGCGGCAAAAAGTATCTGATTATATAGCCGACTTTTTAGTAGAAAACGGGATATGCCAAGTATTCTCCATAACCGGCGGCGGTGCAATACACATGAATGATTCCTTTGGCAAAAAAGAAGGCCTCAAGGTTTTATATAATCATCACGAGCAAGCTTGCGCAATCGCAGCAGAAAGCTACGCCCGGATACATGGAAAAATCGCCCTGACATGTGTTACTACTGGGCCCGGTGGCACAAATGCTATAACTGGTGTTTTGGGAGGCTGGCTGGATTCTATACCTATGCTTATTATTTCCGGACAGGTACGTTATGACACTACCGCCAGAAGCACAGGGCTGGATTTACGTGCAATGGGCGACCAGGAATTTGATATAACCAAAGCAGTATCTTCCATGACAAAATACAACGAAATGGTTACAGACCCAAACAAAATAAAATATGTATTAGAAAAAGCTATATATATTGCAACAACCGGAAGACCAGGGCCATGCTGGCTTGATATCCCCCTAAACATTCAGGGGTCATATATTGATACAGAAGAGCTTTGCAGTTTCCACGCAAATGATGACTTTACTCCATCACCAGTAAAAAGCGAAACAATTAATAAAATATTAGAAATGATAAAAATTTCTGAACGCCCAGTGCTATATGCTGGAAATGGAATAAATATTGCAGGGGCCAGGGAGGAGCTT
>Ga0131853_10015500_pt1 | contig 13935 bp, 16 predicted proteins | sample TergutLab28metaG_FD_92764 | JGI IMG/M metagenome (GOLD analysis project Ga0131853, IMG submission 92764) | Labiotermes labralis P1 segment gut microbial communities from Petit-Saut dam, French Guiana - Lab288 P1 (version 2) (version 2) | ecosystem: Host-associated > Arthropoda: Insects >... | reverse complement strand
GTCGCGATGATCGGCGTACCGGCCTCGAGCGCCTCCTTGGCCGCCTTCACCGCCTCGAGGGTGGCGCCGAGCTCCTTCGACTTGCGCGCCTCCTTCTCCAGGCGCGGGATCGCCTTCTCGACCGTCTCGAGGTCGGCCAGCACGAGCTCGGTCTGGATCGTCGAGATGTCGTTGCCGGGGTCGACCTTGCCGTCGACGTGGGTCACGTCGTCGTCGCGGAAGACGCGAGTGACCTGACAGATCGCGTCGGACTCGCGGATGTGGGCGAGGAACTTGTTGCCCAGTCCCTCACCCTGAGAGGCACCCCGCACGATGCCGGCGATGTCGACGAACTGCACCGTGGCCGGCACGAGCCGCTCCGAGGAGTAGATCTTCGCCAGCTCGGCCAGCCGCGCGTCGGGCACGCCCACGACCCCGACGTTGGGCTCGATCGTCGCGAACGGGTAGTTCGCCGCGAGCACGTCGTTCTTGGTCAGGGCGTTGAAGAGCGTGGACTTGCCCGCGTTGGGCAGGCCGACGATGCCGATGGTGAGAGCCACGGGGCACGATCTTAGGCGGACGCAGGATCGGCGACCTCATCCGCGGTGACGGCTGCCTCGATCCTCAACCGGCGGATCACGGGCCGCGCGAGGATCATCACCATCAGCCCCGCCATCGCCGCGCCGTACACATAGAACGGCACCGAGGCGCTGGTCACCGAGGCGAGCGCACCGAAGGCCGCCATCGAGAGCGGCATCAGGGCGTCGTCGCCGAGCGAGGTGAGTGACGACATTCGGCCCAGATAGGCCTGGTCGACGACGCTCAGGAAGAGCGCGCTGAGCGAGACCGACGCGGCGCCCGCCGTGAACCCGAGTACGACGCAGACCGCGGCCACGGGGATCCGACCGCCCGCGCCGAGCGCTGCGATGCACCCACCCTGTACGGCGAGCAGACCGAAGCCCCACAGGCCGATCCGCCGGGGCTTGATCGGCACCATCGCGAGCGAGCCGATCGCAGCGCCGAGACCGACCAGGGCCGCGGCGACGCCGACCATGTGCGCGCCCCAGCCCTCGCGCGCCGAGCGCAGCGCGACCCCGAGATCGAGCGCCGGCGTGACGGCCAGGTTGAGTCCCGAGAGGGTCAGCACGAGCGCGCGCGTGGTCGGGCTGCGGCGAAGATGCCGGAAGCCGGCGGCGAGGGCGCGCAGGGCCGGCTCCCGCTCCGGGCTCTCGCGGGGGAACCGCGGCCGCAGGATCGCCAGGAACGCCGCGTGGACGAGGAAGGTCGCGGCGTCGAGCGCCGCGCACGTCCCCGCGCCCCACAGCGCCACGAGGACTCCGCCCACCACCGAGCCCCCCATGTTGCCCAGGCGCTGCACCGTCTGCATCGCGCCCTGGAAGGCGGGCAGGTCCCCCGGCCGCACCAGCTGACGCGGCAGCGTGCTCGAGGAGGGCATGTAGAGGGCGTCGGCGATGCCGAACGTGATCGCCACCGCCAACAGCAGCGGCACCGACAGCGCGCCGGACCACATCAGGACGGCGGCGAGCAGCAGGACCGCGGCCCGTACGAGGTTGGTGACGCGCATCAGCCGCAGCGCGTCGACGCGGTCGGCCAGCACGCCGCCGTACAGCATGACGACCGCGCGCGGGATCGTGCCCGCCGCGATCACGGCCCCGGCCGTGGCCGCCGAGGCCAGGTGTACGGCCGACCAGGCGAGCGCGATCGTCCAGATCATGTCGCCGGCGCGCGACAGGCCGCTGACGGCCACGAACGCGTGGATCAGCCTGTCGCGTCGGAACGGTGGCGCGACCGTCTCGGCCGCGACTGCGGCCTGGGGCATGACTGCGCGCATGCGTGGGTCGCTCACGGCTGGGTCGGGAAGCCGTGGGCGAAGACGAAGACCGGCTCGCGCTCGGCGCCGTCGCGGCGGTCGATCGAGTCGTGCCACGCGTCGAGGGCGTCCTGGAACCGCCGCATCAGATCGGCGACCTCGTCGGCGGTCGCCGTCGTCGAGAAGTCGATCGAGAACGCCGCCCGCCGCCACTCCTCGGGAGCACGGTCGGCGCTCTTGTGCCATTCCGAGAGCTTGCGCAGCTCGTGGTCGATGTTGGCCCGCTGGGCGGCGCGGGCGACCATCCGGTCGCCGGGGGTGTCGAAGTCGTCGATCGACCACGACATCGAGCTGTCCAGGACGCGCCACCAGGAGGCTCGGCCGTCGGTGGCCAGTTCGGGTGCCGGCTCGACCACCCCCGCGCGCTGGAGCATGCGCAGGTGGTGGCTGACGCTGCCGACCTGCTGGTCGAGCGCGCTTGCGAGCGCGCCCACCTGCGAGGGGCCGTGCAGGTGCAGGTAGTCGATGATGCGTCGCCGCACCGGATGGTGCACCGCGCGGAGTCGGTCGATATCGGTCACGACGGCGACGCTAGGTGCATCGATCACGATCTACAAGAGTTCTTGTATATCTTCCTTGTCCGACGCCCTAGGGTCGAGGACATGTGCCGTCTCCTTGGGGCCGTCTCAGCCCGGCCTGCGCCGCTCGCCGAGACCCTCGATGCCGATCTGCACGCCTTCGCCGAGCTCTCGGCCCTGCACTGCGACGGCTGGGGTCACGCCTATCTCCACGGACACGACCTGACGGTCGTCAAGGCGCCCGAGGCTGCGCTGGACAGCGAGCAGTTCTGGAGGTCGGTCGGGCGCGCGAGCACCGACGCGGCGCTGCTGCACCTGCGGATGGCCTCTCCCGGTCTGGCCGTCGATGGCCTCAGCACGCACCCGTTCGAGCGCGACGGCGTGGCCTTCGCCCACAACGGCTTCGCCGGTACGCCGGCAGTGCTCGACCACCTCGTGCGGGAGTACGACGCGCCGCGGGCCCGCGGGACCACCGACAGCGAGCGGTACTTCTCGCTCGTGCTCGCCGGGATGCGTGATCGCTCGCCGGCCGAGGCATTGTGGTGGGCCGCGGAGCGGATCTCCGAGCGCGCGGACGACGTCACCGCCCTCAATGCCCTCCTTCTGACCGACCAGGCGCTCTACGCCTTCGAGTGCTGGAGCCCCGACGCCCCGGCTCGTCCGGAGGCCGGCGAGGCGTCGTACCAGCTCTTCGCTCGGGTCACGCCCGAGCTGGTCACCGTCGCCTCCGACGGCTGGGAGGCGACCAGTGGCTGGGAGCCCGTCGGCAATGGCAACGTCCTGGAGATCCGGCGCGGCGACCTGGCCACCACGGTGGACGAGGCGCGCACCTCGCTGCTCGCCTGACGCCTGTCATAGGCGCTGTCATAGGCTCCGCGGGTGCGCATCGCGACCTGGAACGTCAACTCACTCCGCTCCCGCATCGATCGCGTCGAGGCGTTCCTCGAGCGCCACGACATCGACGTACTCGCCGTGCAGGAGACCAAGGCCAAGGTCGACCAGCTCCCGCTGATGGCGATCGAGGCGCGCGGCTACGAGATCGCCGCCGCCGGCTTCAGACAGTGGAACGGGGTGGCGATCATCTCCCGGATCGGGCTCGACGACGTGCAGGTCGGCTTCCCCGGCATGCCCGGATGGGGCGAGGCCGCGGAGCAGGAGGCGCGCGCGGTCGGAGCGGTCTGCGGGCGGCAGGGCGGTGGTGCCGGCGTACGGATCTGGTCGCTCTACGTGCCGAACGGCCGCAAGCCGGACGACCCCCACTACGTCTACAAGCTCGACTGGCTGGGCCGGCTGCGCGAGGCCGCCGCCGCGTGGAAGGACGAACCGACGGCGCTGGTCGGCGACTGGAACGTCGCGCCGTTCGACGAGGACGTCTTCGACATGGCGCAGTTCAAGAACTCCACGCACGTCACGCCCGCCGAGCGGACGGCCTTCGGTTCCTTCATCGAGGACGGGTACGCCGACGTGGTCCGTCCCTTCGCGCCGGGGCCCGATGTCTACACGTACTGGGACTACTACCGCCAGCGGTTCGAGCGCAATCGCGGCCTGCGCATCGACTTCGTGCTCGGCTCGCCGTCGCTGGCGGCGCGGGTCACCGGCGCCTTCATCGACACCGACGAGCGCGACCCGGCCCAGGGTGCGGGCAGCCCCTCGGACCATGCGCCCGTGATCGTCGACATCGCCGACCCGGAGTAGCACTCGGCTGAACGATTGTTCGGCGCCGGGGAGGCCCCTCGGCCGGCCGAACAACCGTTCAGCCCCAGGACGATGCGTATCTGCGGCGCGTCGAACGCCGATCGCGCCCGCGGCGCCTTACCTTGTCACCGAGGAGGCTCTGCCGTGACCCGAGCCCGAACGATCTGGGAAGAGGGGCGCGAACCCGGTTCCCGGGTGGTCGCGCTCGCGGTGGCGCTCGTGCTCACGGTGACCGTCCTCGACGTCGCGCTGAGCGCGCCACTGGGATGGATCTTCGACGTCGGCTTCGTCGCCCTCTCACTGGCCGCCGCTCTGATGGTGCGGCCGCCCGACATGTTCACCGTCGGCGTGCTGCCGCCGTTGCTGATGCTCGGCGACTTCCTGCTCCTCGCACTGACCCGCACTCCGTCGATCGCCGATCCGGGCGACAACGTCGTCCAGGCGGTCGCCACCGGGCTCGGGCACCACAGTGTGGCGCTCTTCATCGGCTATGCCGCGTGCCTCGGAACACTCGCGCTACGCCGCCACATCGAGCGGCGGCGCGGCGTACTGCCTCATCCCGCAAGCCCGATGCACTGACCCGATGCACTGACCCGATGCGCTGAAGCGATCCGCGAGAGCCGTCAGACGAAGCGCGACACGTCCCCCGCGCCCTGGCGGACCACGACCGGCACGTCGTCGGACCAGTCGACGACGGTGGTCGGCTCGGCCGGGGTCTCGCCCGCCTCGAGGACGAAGTCGACCACATGGTCGAGTTCCTCCTTGACGTCCCAGCCGTTGGTGCGCGGCTCGGTCTCACCCGGCAGGATCAGCGTCGAGCTCAGCAGCGGCTCGCCCAGCTCCTCGAGCAGCGCGCGCACCACGACATGGTCGGGGATGCGGACACCGACGGTCTTCTTCTTCGGGTGCAGGAGCCGGCGCGGCACCTCGGGGGTGGCCGGCAGGATGAAGGTGTAGGGCCCCGGAGTGAGCGCCTTGATCGCACGGAAGGCGGTGTTGGGCACGTGGACGAGCTGCCCGAGCTGGCCGAAGTCCTTGCACACCAGGGTGAAGTGGTGGCTGTCGTCGAGGTCACGGATCGACAGGATCCGCTCCTTGATCGACTTGCTGCCGATCCGGCCGCCCAGCGCGTAGCCGGAGTCGGTCGGGTAGGCGATCAGCGCGTCATCGTCCCGTACGGCGGCCACGACCTGGCCGACCAGTCGGGCCTGGGGGTTGTCGGGATGCAGGTCGACGTACCGCGCCATCAGTTGGTCTCGCCAGCGCCGGACGAGGCTTGTGCCGCGGCCTTCAGGTCACGCCGCAGTTCAGCGGGCAGCGCGAAGATCAGCGACTCCTCGGCGGATCGGACCGACCGCGCGTCGGGGAAGCCGCGCTCGCCGAGTGACTTCAAGACGCCCTGGACCAGTTCCTCCGGCACGCTCGCGCCGGACGTCACGGCCACCGTGCCGACCCCGTCGAACCACTCGTCGCGCAGCTCGCCGGCGTCGTCGACGCGGAACGCTGCCCGGGCGCCCGACTCCAGGGCGACCTCGACGAGCCGCACGGAGTTGGAGGAGTTGCCCGACCCGACGACGATCACCAGGTCGGCGTCCGCGGCGACCTCCTTGATCGCGAGCTGACGGTTCTGGGTCGCGTAGCAGATGTCGTCCGACGGCGGGTCGATCATCTGCGGGAAGCGCTCGCGCAGCGCGGCCACCGTCGACATCGTCTCGTCGACCGAAAGGGTCGTCTGCGAGAGCCATGCCACCCGCGCCGGGTCGCGTACGACGACGTTCTGCACGTCCTCGGGGCTCTCGACCAGGTGCATGCGACCGACGGCCTCACCCATCGTGCCCTCGACCTCCTCGTGGCCCGCGTGACCGATGAGGAGGATGTCGTAATCCTCGCCGGCGAACCGCTTGGCCTCGTGGTGGACCTTGGTCACCAGGGGGCAGGTCGCGTCGATCGTCTTCAGGCCGCGCTCGGCAGCGTCCGCATGCACGGCCGGGCTGACGCCGTGGGCCGAGAAGACCACGGTCGACCCCGGCGGCACCTCGTCCAGCTCGTCGACGAAGACCGCGCCGCGGGCGGCCAGGCCCTCGACGACGTGCTTGTTGTGCACGATCTCCTTGCGCACGTAGAGCGGGGCGCCGTACAGGTCCAGGGCCTTCTCGACAGTGATGACCGCGCGGTCGACGCCCGCGCAGTAGCCGCGGGGGTCCGCAAGCAGCACCTCCTTCTCCGTCGAGGAGAGGACGCGAGGCGTGCCGAGGTCGGTGCTCATGGGGCCGATTCTACGGACCCGGGCGCGATCGGCCCCAGCCGTGACCCGTCCTCCACCAACCGGGGGTATGCCGGGTCGTCGTGCTCGACGACGAGGGTCGCCCGCTCGCGGGGCGCCTCCTCCGCGACGTACAAGTCACAGGCGGCCAGGTAGCGGCTCTCGTACGCCGCGATGGCGGCGTCGCGACCGCCCATCGCGGCCTCGTCGCGGGCCACCCCACGGGCCAGTGCCACCGCCCGATCGGTCTCGAGCCAGATCACCTCGTCCCACAGCTCGCGCAGCGGACCGCGCTGGAGGAAGGTGCAGTCGAAGACCACGATCGTCTCCAGCCCCGCCTCGGCCCGCCGGTCGAGGACGGCATCGGTCGCGAGGTCGTGGACCTGCACGGCGTACCGCCGATCCCCACCGGGACCGAGCGGGCGCAGCACGCTGTCCGCGAGCGCCTCGAAGTCGTAGGCGTCCTCGTAGTACCCGCGGGCCGAGTCACGCCCCTGGCGATAGCGCACGGCCCGCAGGTGGTGGAAGCCGTCGGACTCGAGATGTACGGCGTCGTGGCCGCGCTCACGCAGGAGGCCGACCAGCTCGCGGGCGAATGTCGACTTGCCGGAGCCGCACAGCCCGTCGATCCCCACGCGGACCGGATGGCCGAGCCGGAGCGCTCCCAGCCGATCCGCGATCACTCCCAGCACAGCCGTCCGGTCACTCACGCGGCCATCCTGCCTCACGCGCCCGTCCTGCCTCAGGCGCGACACCAGCCGGAAATGTCCCAGCCGCCCAGTAGGGTCACGGCCATGGCCCTCGAGACCTCCCCCGAGTCACCGGCTCCGGTCCGGCAGATCGCCAACGCGATCGCCGGCTGGATCGACCGGCTCGGCGCGGTCTGGGTCGAGGGCCAGGTGGCGCAGGTCAGCCGGCGCCCGGGCATGCAGACCGTCTTCCTCACGCTGCGCGACTCGGTCGCCGACATCTCGGTCTCGGTCACGTGCAGCCGGGTGCTCTTCGACAGCCTCAATCCCCCGCTGGTCGAGGGCGCGAGCGTGGTCGTGCATGCCAAGCCGAGCTACTACGCCAACCGCGGCACCCTCTCGCTGGCCGCCCGAGACATCAGGATGGTCGGCCTCGGCGAGCTGCTCGCGCGTCTCGAGCGCCGCCGTCAGCTCCTGGCGGCCGAAGGCCTCTTCGCCCCGGAGCTCAAGCGCCGCCTGCCGTTCCTGCCCGGCGCGGTCGGGCTGGTCACGGCTCCCAACTCCGCGGCCGAGCGCGACGTCCTCGACAACGCCGCCAGGCGATGGCCCGCGGTGCGGTTCGAGGTCGCGTACGCCGCGATGCAGGGTCCCCGCAGCGCCAACGAGGTGATCGAGGCGCTCCAGCGGCTCGACCGCGATCCGACGGTCGAGGTGATCGTGATCGCCCGCGGTGGCGGCTCGGTCGAAGACCTCCTCCCCTTCTCCGACGAGGCACTGATCCGCGCCGTGCATGCGGTCCGCACGCCGGTGGTCAGCGCGATCGGCCACGAGCCGGACAGTCCGTTGCTCGACCTCGTCGCCGACGTCCGGGCGAGCACGCCGACCGACGCCGCCAAGCTGGTCGTGCCCGACGTCGCGGGCGAACTCGCTCTGGTCGACACCGCCAGGCAGCGGCTGCGCGCGGCGCTGGGCGGCTGGCTCGCCCGGGAGGAGTGGGAGCTGGCCGCCGTCCGCTCCCGACCGGCGCTGGCCGACCCGCGCAGCCTGCTCGACGACCGCCGCGCCGAGGTGGTCGCCCTGCGCGACCGGGCCCGGCGCTCCGTCGGCCACCGGCTCGACCGCGCGGCCGACGAGATCGGCCACCAGCGGGCCCGCGCGCGGGCACTGAGCCCACTCGAGACGCTGCGCCGGGGCTATGCCGTCCTTCAGGACGCCGGTGGCCATGTCGTCACCAGCGTGACCGGGGTCGACGCCGGGGCGAGCGTCAGCATTCGGGTCGCCGACGGCCGGATCCATGCCACCACGACCAGCACAGATCAGACGACGGAGGTTCCCGATGGCGAAGCCTGACGCCGAGGACAAGCCCAGTGCCGAGGACAAGCCCAGCTACGAGGAAGCGCGCGCGGAGCTGGTCGAGGTCGTGCAGCGCCTCGAGACCGGCGGCACGACACTCGAGGAGTCACTGGCCCTCTGGGAGCGGGGCGAGCGGCTCGCGACGCTCTGCCAGGAGTGGCTCGACGGGGCTCGACAGCGCCTCGACGCGGCGATCGAGAAGGATCAGGACTGACGCGAGTGCGGCAGCGGCGCGTTGGTCAGCGTCGCCATGAAGGTGCGTACGTCGGCCTGGGTCGTGCCGTAGACGACCAGGGTGTGCTTGCCGACGGCGGTCGAATACCCGAGGTCGCCACTGGAGTCGGTCCACGACGTCCAGCGTCGTCCCACGGCCGTCGGGATCGTGACGTCGGCACCCTGCTTGGCGTGCTGGCCGACGGTCTGGGCGGCAAGGGTCTGGCCCGGAGCGTTCTGCTCGTAGAAGCCCACGAACTGCTTGTCGGCGGTGACGACGCCCAGGCGCCACTGCGGGCTCGTCGGGTCGGTGATGATGTCCCAATCGGCGCTGGTGACGTTCCAGCCGGCCGGCACCTTCGTGGGGTAGACCAGCGTCTGCCCGGACTGCTGCACCTGCTGGACCACGGCGCGGTAGTCGACGGGCGGCGTGACCGGGGCGATGCCCTCGGTGGTGCGCCGCGCGTCGCCCCAGACATGGGTCAGCAACACGATCGGCACGACGACGAGGACCAGCACGATCATCGAGCCGATCAGTCCTCCGAACGTTCTCGGATAGCGCGGACTGCCCTGCTCACTCACGACACCCATCCTCCCAGGCAGGTGGGCGCCGCGCGGAATCGGCTCCGCTTCGATCTAGTGTGAGCGCCGTGCCGCCACTACCGGATCTCGCGCGCGACGTAGTCGGCGTCGCCGCGCTGGGGGCACTGCTGGTCACGGCTCACCGCCATCCGCGGCCGCGGACCGAGGCCGTCGCGAGCGTGCTCGCGGGCGCCGCCGTCGTGGCCACCGGACTGGTCTCACCCGCGGGTGCGTGGAGTGCGACACGGCCACTCCTGCCCGTCGTCGGGTTCTTGGTGGCGATCCTCGTCGTCGCCGACGTGTGCGCTCGCGCGGGCCTGTTCGAGGTCGCCGCCGACGTCGTACGCCGCCGGGCCGGTCACCGCCCGGGCGTCCTCTTCCTCGGCATCTTCGTCCTCGCCGCGATCACCACCACCGTGCTGAGCCTGGACGCCACCGTCGTCCTGCTCACCCCGGTGGTCATCCACGCCGCTCGCAGCCTCCGCGTCTCGCCGCGCCCGGGCGCCTACGCCTGCCTGCGACTCGCCAACTCCGGGTCGCTCCTGCTCCCCGTTTCGAACCTCACCAACCTGCTGGCGATGCCGCACCTGCACCTGACCTTCGGCGGGTTCGCGGCGCGGATGGCCCTGCCGCTGGCCGTCGTCCTGGTCGTGGAGTACGCCGGCCTGCGCCTGCTCTTCCGGCCGGACCTCGCACCCCCGGCGCCGGACGATGGGCCGCCCACGACGCCGACCGCCATCCCCACCGCGCCGCCGACCGAGGAGACGCGCACCTCGTTCCACGTCCTGCCCCTGGTGGTCGTCGCCGCCATGCTGGCCGCGTTCGCGGCGCTCTCGCCGGCCGGGGTCGAGCCGGTCTGGCCCGCGGCGGTCGCCGGCGTCGTACTCATCGTGTGGGCGCGGCGTCGCCGGCTGATCGATGCCCGCGAGGCGGTGCACGCGGCCAACCCCAGCTTCGCGCTCTTCGTCCTCGCCCTCGGCGTCGTGGTGGCCGGGCTCTCGCGCGGCTTCCTCGGCAACGCGGTCAGCCACCTGGTGCCCGCCGGCAACGGCTTCGCCGACCTGCTGCTGATCGCCGTGATCGCGACCGTCGCCGCCGCCGTCCTGGCCAACCTCTCCGCCACGCTCCTGCTGGTGCCACTGCTGAGCGGCACCGACCAGATCCTGGCGGCGCTGCTCGGCCTGGGCATCGGCGCCGGCCTGACCTGGACGGGCAGCCTCGCCAACCTGCTCTGGCGCCGGACCCTGGCGCGCCAGGGAGTCACCCCCAGCACCCTGACCTTCCACCGGGTCTCACTGTTGCTGACGCCGGTCGCTCTGGTGGCCGCGACCGCCGCCCTGGCGCTCACGTCGTAGGACAGATCGCATCCGCAGATGCGGAGATGAAGCGTCACGTGATGCCGATATGCGGCCCTATCAGCGACAAATGTCCGCAGATGCGCCATGATCTGCTGATGGGCACCACGTATCGGATCGCGGAGGCAGCGAGCCTGCTCGGCGTCAGCGACGACACCGTGCGACGGTGGATCGACGCCGGCCGGGTCGAGGCAACCGTCGCCGAGGGACGTACGACGATCCCGGGCTCCGCTCTGGCCGCACTTGCCGTCGACCTGGCCGACGCCCCTGACCCCCAGCGCGCGCAGCGGGTCAGTGCCCGCAACCGCCTGCTGGGCATCGTCACCGCCGTGAAGAAGGACACCGTCATGGCCCAGGTCGAGCTCATCTGCGGTCCCTACCGGGTCGTCTCGCTGATGAGCTCGGAGGCCGCCGACGACCTCGGCCTCGAGCCCGGCGTGACTGCCATCGCCAGCATCAAGTCCACCAACGTCGTGATCGAGAGGCCGTGACCATGACCATCCCTCTGCGAGGCGCTGCCGCTGCGGCAGTCGTCGCACTCCTCCTCCCGCTCAGTGCCTGCGGCAACGGCAGCTCGTCGAGCCCGACCTTGACCGTCTTCGCGGCGGCCTCGCTCAAGTCGACGTTCAGCACGATCGGCCAGCAGTTCGAGGCGGCCCATCCGGGGACGAAGGTCACCTTCGACTTCGACGGCTCCTCCACCCTGGTCAGCCAGATCCAGCAGGGCGCGCCCGCCGACGTCTTCGCGAGCGCCGACCAGACCAACATGACCAAGCTCGGCGCGACCGCGCAGAGCCCCAAGCCGTTCGCCACCAACGTGCTCGAGATCGCCACTCCCCCGGGCAATCCGGCCCACATCACCTCGATGGCCGACCTGGCCAAGCCTGGCGTCAAGGTGGTCGTCTGTGCCGCCGGCGTACCGTGCGGGGATGCGGCCACCCAGCTCGAGCAGGACCTCGGCGTCAAGATCAACCCGGTCTCCGAGGAGCAGTCGGTGACCGACGTACTCGGCAAGGTCGAGACCGGCGAGGCCGACGCCGGGCTGGTCTACGTGACCGACGTGCAGGGGGCCGGCAGCAAGGTGACCGGCGTCCCGATCCAGGGCACGAAGCAGGTCGTCAACACTTACCCGATCGCGACCCTGAAGGGCGCCAAGCAGACCCAGCTCGCACAGCAGTTCGTCGACTACGTCGTCGGCCCGAAGGGCCAGCAGGTGCTGAAGGCGGCCGGCTTCGGTGCTCCGTAGGCGCGAACGGACGGGGCTTCCCCGGTGGGTGTGGCTGCCCGCCCTCGTCGGCGCCGCCTTCGTCGTCGTCCCGCTGATCGCGATCGTCACCCACGTCGACTGGCGCGGGTTCGGCGCGCTCGTCACCAGCGAGTCGAGTCGCCAGGCGCTCTGGCTCAGCCTGCGCACGGCCACCGTGAGCACCATCCTCTGCCTGGTGCTCGGGACGCCGATGGCGCTGGTGCTCGCCCGCACGAACTTCCCCGGCCAGGGACTCGTGCGCTCGATCGTGCTGCTTCCGCTGGTGCTGCCGCCGGTCGTCAGCGGGATCGCGCTGCTCTACACCTTCGGCCGTGAGGGCCTGCTCGGGCACACCCTCGACGTCCTCGGGATCCAGATCGCCTTCTCGACCACCGCCGTCGTGCTCGCGCAGACCTTCGTCGCGCTGCCGTTCCTGGTGATCAGCCTCGAGGGTGCGCTGCGCACCGCGGGAGACCGGTACGACGTCGTGGCACTCACCCTGGGGGCGCGACCGACGACCGTGCTGCGCCGCGTGACACTGCCCCTCGTGCTGCCCGGGATGCTCTCGGGGGCGGTGCTGTCGTTCGCCCGAGCCCTCGGTGAGTTCGGCGCGACGATCACGTTCGCCGGCTCACTGCCGGGCAGGACGGCGACCATGCCGATCCAGATCTACCTCGAGCGGGTGGACGACCCCGACGGCGCCGTGGCGCTCTCGCTGGTGCTGGTCGTGGTGGCGGTCGTCGTGATCGCGACCACCGGTCGCAGCATGCGGGGGTCCGTGTGAGCGGGCTGCACCTGCGCGCCGTCCTGGCCGACCGGGGCGTGGACGTCGCCCTCGACGTCGCCGAGGGCGAGACGGTGGCGCTGCTCGGCCCCAACGGCGCGGGCAAGTCGAGCCTGCTCTCCGTCATCGCCGGCCTGCTGCGCCCGGACGAGGGGACGGTCTCGCTCGACGGCCACGTCCTCGACGGTCTCCCGCCGCACCGTCGCGGGGTGGCCCTACTCGCCCAGGACGCGCTGCTCTTCCCCCACCTGAGCGTGCTCGAGAACGTCGCGTTCGCTCCCCGCGCGCGTGGAGTACGTCGCCGGGCGGCCCATGAGGCCGCCCGCGAACACCTGCGCCAGGTCGGAGTCGAGCCCCTCGCGGGGCGCCGCCCCTCCCAGATCTCGGGCGGGCAGGCGCAGCGGGTCGCGATCGCCCGTGCGCTCGCGGCCGAGCCGCGGCTGCTCCTGCTCGACGAGCCGATGGCCGCGCTCGACGTCGCGGTCGCGCCCGAGCTGCGCCAGACGTTGCGCTCAGTGCTGGCCGATCGGACCGCGGTGATCGTGACCCACGACCTGCTCGACGCGCTGCTGCTGGCCGATCGGGTCGTCGTACTCGACTCGGGGCGCGTCGTGGAGGAAGGCCCGACCCAGCAGGTGCTGAGTGCGCCGCGCTCGGAGTTCGCCGCCCGGCTCGCCGGGCTGAACCTCGTGCACGGCACCTGGTCCGGCGACGCGGTCCAGACCGCCGCCGGCCCGCTGTACGGCATGACCGAGGAGACCCTGACCGAGGCCGGGTTGCAGCCCGGCGACGCGGTCGCCGTCCTCTTCCGCCCGGCCGCCGTCAGCATCTTCACCGGGCCGCCCGGGTCTCTCGACACCGGGTCGCCCCGCAACCGGCTGGCGACCACGATCACCGATCTCGAGCCCCAGGGTGACCGGGTCCGCGTGCGCGGCCGGGCCGGCGGCGTACGTGTCACAGCGGAGGTGACGCCCGCCGCGGTGGCCCAGCTCGGGCTGGTGCCGGAGGCGGAGGTGACGTTCGCCGTGAAGGCCACCGACGTCTCCGTCTATGGAACGTTCAAGCCGCCTCACCATCCCGGGCCGCCGCGCCCGGCCGCTAGAGTCGCCCCATGAACCACCTCCCCGAGACCTTGGGCGTGGCACCCAGCGCGCCGGACCGCAACCTCGCCCTCGAGCTGGTGCGGGTCACCGAGGCCGCTGCGATGGCGGCCGCCCGCTGGGTCGGCCGGGGCGACAAGAACGGCGCCGACGGGGTCGCGGTCAACGCGATGCGGGTGATGATCTCGACCGTCGCCATGAACGGGACCGTCGTCATCGGCGAGGGCGAGAAGGACAACGCGCCCATGCTGTACAACGGCGAGCAGG
>Ga0131853_10015496_pt1 | contig 13937 bp, 5 predicted proteins | sample TergutLab28metaG_FD_92764 | JGI IMG/M metagenome (GOLD analysis project Ga0131853, IMG submission 92764) | Labiotermes labralis P1 segment gut microbial communities from Petit-Saut dam, French Guiana - Lab288 P1 (version 2) (version 2) | ecosystem: Host-associated > Arthropoda: Insects >... | reverse complement strand
GCGCTACCAGATTTTCTGAGTAGTAGTGGGTCTGGAACGGGGTCCACTCAGCCTCGTGAGGTCAATTGAGGAGCTACTTGAATGAAAAAAGTAGCGGCTCCAGATCTAGAAAACAGAGATTAATGGCTGTGAGGACCTGTTGCGCTGACCACGTGACACCCCTCTATCCACAAAAGTTGGCACTAACTTCGCCGATCAGCGGCAGCCGCTCTGTCGGTATAGTTCGCGTGTGGACTAAGGCCACGGAGTTTAGTTTTAGTTTTAGGTAATTTCTAAGAGTATGTGGCACTGGAAACTCATGAGGGAATGAATATGGAGTATTGGTGGAACGATACTGACAGGGGAAAAACCAAAGCACTCAGAGAAAAACTTGTCCCATTGCTACTTTGTCTCCTACAAATATGACATGCCCTGGCCTGGGATTGGCCCATTCCTCTGCAGTGACAGGCCAGACAATTGACTGCTTGAGCCTTGGTATGGCCCATGTCACAGTTAATGCACAATCTTATTTTACTGGCAGTTCTGGCCACTGAAACTGCATGTTTGAGGGGAAGAGAAATAAATAGTTCTGTCCATAAACGTCAGCTTTAAAATGATGAGGTGGAAAGAATATGTAGTGAGAAAGAGACTCAGTTGGTCTTTCATAAGACTGTAGGAATGTCTAAAGATATTGCATGTCATACAGCTGCATGTTTTGACATCAGTGTGGATAAAATAACTGTTTTGTATGATACTTATATTACTACTGCCTATTGCTTGTACAGTGAAGTGCCATTCTTATGAACCTAGCTGACCTCTAAAATATTTATGGCTACATCAGTTATTTTTGCTGGCATACCACTGAACAAAATTTCACAATTTCAGTGTACCATAATTTTTTTAAACAAAAAAGCTGACAATGTGAAGACTGGCTGACAGCAGGGATGTGTTATATTTTGCCAACAATACTGCATATTAGCAAATACGTGTGGATAATGTATCATGTATTTTTATAATTTGTATCCTCTTTTATAATCCTATTGCCTATTAAGACTATATACCAATAAACAGTAGTTGGCATACCACTAGTGGTACACACCACAGTTTGAGAAACTTCGATGTGTGGAGTGGCTCTTGAGAAGCACGTACACACTGAAGTTAAATTATAATGTCACTTCTTGTGTATGACAGAAAAGTGCATTGAAAATTTGTTTTTGATTATTGAAAGAGCTGCTTGTATTCGTATTTTTTCAGAAGAAGAGTTACATTAGTGCTCAGTAGTCTGATATCTCGTCACTTTGTTAAAAGACACTTAAAGATGCAAAGAAACTTTATGCATCTGTTGGAATAGTCATGAGACCAGAGGTCGACAGTCCCAGGCACCAGGTTGCCAGGGTGACTAAATTTTGTATGGTGACATCAAATGTTTGTGGGTACTGAATACAGAACTATATTTGTGTCATCCTTCTGGCACCTAAAATTCTGAGGTGGCTTCTAGATTTTTGGAAAATTTGTGGAACCCATGCATATGAGCCTGCACTGTTAATTTGCACAGGATTCACCAGTAAGGTAGTTCAGAACTTCTGAATGAATGCAGTCTGAGGGGGCTACAGCAGTGTCCCTTTTTATTATTATTATTTTTTTAAATTTAAAATTATTTCATGCACTTTGATTTTATTTGTTCTATAGGAAAATCCATGTCCACATCCAATTATTATTTTGAAGGATGTTGGCCTAGCAGAATTAAAAGACCTGTTGGTTTATATGTACCATGGGGAGGTGCGGGTTGAACAGGATAGGATTGCCAAACTACTTCAAACAGCACAGATCCTTGAAATACGGGGTCTGCGTGACATTAACCAGAGACTTGATCAGGAGTTGGACAGTGGAGTAAGTATTCAGTCAAGTCTAGGCCGTCTTGATTCTTTCAGACTTTCCTGGTAGCATATTCTACAATAAAGTGTAAAGCCGCTGAGAACAAAGCATCTCCTTGTTTCTGCCTATTGTGAATGTTTATGTGTTAAAACAGGAAAGCAATACATTTCATATGTTTTAATCTTTTCTGATATGATATATCACTGGATCCAAATTTTATCTCTCATAGTCTGGTAAAATTTCCCGGCTCTTTGGATTTTCTCTGTATTTGCAATGTAGCAATCTACCAAATTACATGCCACAGATGGTAGTCACCTTCTCTGTGTAAATTCTTTATGGATTTTTCTGTTTATTGTACTTCTTTTTTTTTTTTTTTTTTTTTTGAATTAAATTAGATTTTTTTTTTAAATTTTTTTTGGGTTTTTTTTTTTTTTTTTTTTTTTTTTTTTTTTTTTGGTATGTGGAATAAAATCAGCTTTCATTTTAACAGATGAATGACACGAACAGTTCATTGGCAACAGTACCTGAAGGGGTTGAGATTCAAGACACTACAACACGTGAACATAATGGTAACCAAAAGAACAATGCAGACAGTAACACAGTTAGTATCCAAGGAAAATCAGTCTCAATTACAGGCAAGAAAAGAATCGCAGAACAAGCTAGACCATTCCTGAAATCTTCTCTTGGAAGGAAGCCCAGACCCATCCCAATGTTACAGTGTATCCAGCCATCTGGGAAGATGGACAGTAATGCTGTTGTGCCAATGTCTGTAGACAGAGATGAGGACGAAGGTGGAGGAGATGCGTCTAATGTCTCATATCTTATACCAGATCATGTAAGTGGACACAAAACACTGTATGTTCTTTGGTTACATATTGTTGTTGGTTAAGACACTGAAGTGTGTTACATGCAAAATTCTGAGGACCAAAACTTCAACTTTTGTACTAGAAATTATTTTGTATGTAGGTATAGATCACTGGACAAGCTGGATAGCTAGCTGCCTATGGAACTAAGTGACTGTCTACCTCTGATAGCAGGCTGCAGATTGCCTGTGTATCAGAACTTTTCAAATTATATATGTAGATCCCATAGGAGTAGTAGAGGTATAGCTGTATACTTTCTTTAACTTCAACACTATATGGGCACGGGCAACACCATACCCCAGCCGCTTTACCCCCCGCGAAAGATACCTGATTCCCATTGTACAGGAGGCTAGGTGGGCCCCAGGGCCAGTCTGGACAGATGCAGAAAGTCTTGCTGCCACTGTGATTTGATCCCTGGACTGTTCCAGCCCATACTGAGTCACTATACTGACTGCACCATCCTGGCTAGTGTTTACAGTTGGTTTCAGAAAATTAAGGTTTTGAAGAAGGAAATAATAAACCACTTAGCCTTTTCTTTCTTTACTTCAGCTGCAGCAGACAGTCTTCCTAGACGAAATCAGAGTGAAAGAAGAAACCCAAGATGATTCAGAACAGTTTGAGGACTTTGCAACTAATCAGTCATCAACCATGGATGAGAATTCTTCTGACACAGATCAACGTGACTTCAGCAATAGCTATTCTAATCCCTCAATGGTCCTAACAGTTGGAGGAGGTTCATTAGTTGGTGACCTTCAGGCAGCACAAATGCTCAAGAGAGTTGCAACTAGGGCATCCAGCAGTAAGATGATACTTATATTCATGGCAAAAGAATATTGTGTTATTGCTGGCAGGGGTGGGCAGAAAATGTAGCACATATGAGGGAAAGAGAAATATCTAAAGCATTTTTTATGGTAAGCATCATGGAGGTGGGACATAAATATTGTAATTAACCTTTAAAGAACCAAGTTGGTATTTAAATTTTAGTTCATATTTTATGAAAAGAATGAGTGTTATATGAAGAGAGAGAAAGATAAAATTATGAAATATATGGCATATTGTGGAAAATAAAGCAGAGATTACACAGCATATTGTTTCCTAAATATATAAAAATTAAATTCTAGGGGTGTTTTTAATGTGAATTTGCATATGTGATCTTAGGTTGTTTAATGGTTAACACTGAAAAATAAGTTGTAAAATTATGACCTATGTTGATCTGGCTTATGATGAGGCCCAGTGACAGAGTTTTGTTCTCTCCAGGACCCATAACAAGGAATTTCTTGATGAACTGAATAATTATCAGTTACTTGCACAAGACATATACATAGTGTTAGGCAGAAAACATGCAAAGGGTGTTCTTCAGGAAGCACTGGGTGAACCATCATACTTGGAAAAGAATCAGCTGAAACAAGTAACAGAGCTGTTAATAGGACACTTAAAGAATAGTTCCTCAAAATGGGACTGGTATATTTTCCCATCTACATAAGGTATCATGACAATGAAGAAATAACTTTATGCTGTATATGATCTTGAGGTTCTAGTCAGATTAACCGTTATCAGCCAAAGAGGCTGTTTATGTCCCATTAAAAGTAACTCTTCACAGAGGAAAGGGAAGACACTGTCTCATGCAATTGCAGGCTTAATCAGTTAAGATGAAAATAATTCTGGCTATTAACAGGTACAATGGGATTTAAAGGTCTCATGATAAAAGGTTAAGATTGGTCACCTCAGAACCCCTTTGTGTACTCCAGTGATTTTCATAAGGCTGCACTGAGCAAGTTACTGTGCTTCATTTAAATTAGACGTCTGCTGAAGGAGTGAGCCATAGAAATTACTTCCATCTTTAGAATCTTGCTTTAGCAGCTGATTGTTACTCAGCTAGCTGATCAAGAAATTGTGTCATGGTATCTGATACACAGCAGACTGAAGACAGTTATGGTGCTAGGGTAATTTAATGCCCTTCTCATTTATCTTCTGTGCACATAGATGTTTCATTGAGATTCTCTTGGTATCTGCCTACTCAGCTGTAAGCTCCATTTGTGGTCAATATGGAAGATTGTGTCCTTTTTAGGTGCATATGCGTAACTGCAATAAGCGACTGTTAGCTTCATCATGTCTGTCTGTCCATACGCATGGAACAAGTCAGCACCCACTGGACAGATTGTCCTGAAATTTCATATTTGAGTATTTTTTGAAAATCTGTAAAGAAAATTCAAGTTTCACTAAAACCTGGAAAGATTAACGGGTACTTTACGTGAAGGTGTTTGCACATTTATGATAGTATCTTGCTAATTCATCTTAGAATGAGAAAGGTTTAAGACAAAAGTTGTAGAGAAAATCAAAACACACATTTTATGTTCAATAACTTTTTTTCCCACAAATTATGCTGTTTGTGAGATAATGAAGAAAAATATGGTAGGGCCAGACAGGCCACAGATGACAATAGAATATGGCACATACGCTTTGCACGCCAGGTAACTAAGGCTACCAACACACACTCTGAATATGTAATACTTATTGCTGCCTGCCTCCGTGACTAGTTGTAGAGTGAACTTTATGTTAGTTTTAAGCAAGAAAATCTGCAAAAGCCTCGTTATGTTTTCTGAATGAGTTTCGAACCATGCATCTCCAAAGTCAGAAGCTATACTGATTGAGTCACCTCACCCATTCATTTTTGCTAAATGGTGCCGGATCATTTGCATCTCATTGAAAACCATTTTACCGTATGAAGGTTTACTGTTTTTGAGAACAAGACAAATATACAGACATGTGCACCTTGAGATAAAATTTATGTACTTATGCATGTAGAGGTACGTTTATAGTCCACTAGAAGGTTAAGGCTTGAAACAATTTCAAAGCCTGTTACTTGAAAGAATTTTTTTTCCATTAGTTTATTTTTCCTTTGTCAGCTGCTAGGACTTTCATTAAATATAGCAGGTTTTTTGTGTCACTATGTGTAACTTTTTTGCAGATGAAGGAATATCAATGGGAAAGGAGACATCCACACTGGGGAACATACTTCGGAACTCATCGGTGACAGATCAAGGTAAGAAAGCTAAGGCCATCATGCGTTACTGATTGATTAGTGTACTGCCAAGTTCAAATATAGTGTGGCATGTAAGACCTGTTTAAAGCCTGCCATACACTTGAAACGCATTATGTTCTGACATAATAAGGCTTTTCATTTCAAATGACCTCTTATGTTTTCTCTTTTGGTACATTAATTTTGGTAGATGACAATTTTTGCTGTTCTACTGCATGAGATGTTGTAAAGTGTTAATGTATAAGACCAAAGGATCGTATGGAATCAGTTTCACTGACTCGCCCCAAATTTTGGAGTTTGATGGCTGGATGAGAACTCTTTGCACATGGTATTTTTAACCTACAACCCACACCACATGCCGTAAAACTGTGATCTTTATACTCACCACTGCGAGAACCTAAGTATCTCGTATTGTCTAATTTTCAGACAATAACAACATTGCAGACCTGAAAATTGATTAGGTGGATGGGGTATATGTGTCTCTGAATTTAAAGCTACTGTCTGTGTTATTAGGTCTTCAAAAAATGTATAGCTTAGGTTACCTCCCATCCTCCTCCACGTCCTCACTGCTCTGTACATATAACGTATAATAAATTCAGTGTAAAATAATGACATGGTGGCTTTACAGAAATTATCCTCATTTGATGGCCATAACTTATTAGCCACTTGCAATAATAATTGTAAAGTTATAATTTAACTGCTAGTAGTAGACTGTATAATGATTGAGTATAATGATTGAGCTTTGCAGCAATAATACTGCATTTAAATGAATTATGCTATGTTCTTTTCGTCAGTCTAATCCAATTTTCCAGCTTTGTTGCATATTTTATGCATTATCAAGAGAATTTCTTTCTCTCGTACATCTTGCATGCACGGAGTTCACAGGTTTCTGCGTATAGTAAAGTACATCAGAAATTTACAATTTACTCAGCAGTACAGTTGTTGTTTTGAAACTTGGGAGTAAAAGATTTGGTACTAATTAAATAAAAGTGTACTCTATCACCATGGCCTTGCTTACTGGTATTGAAAAGTACAGTATGTAACTGAACATTGGTTGCATTCCAGTCTCACCTGGCCATCACTCTACATGAAGAAGGGGAACTTTTTCATTGTTTCTGTCTGCACCCTAACTGGGGAAGGGCTTTATGACCCTCAGCCCTCTCATATTTAGCCCATTTCCATCTGGTCATGACAGCTTTGAATCTTATAAATTCCAGATCTTGGAAGTTTAGTTTGGCAGTATATTTGTGTTGACTAATTTATGGTTTTGACCTTGGAACAGGCATTTGTGACTTTTTGACTGTGGTTCATGTGGGCATTTTGTTACATACATACTGTTTTTTTTAATTGGTCAGCCAACAAAAATAGACCTTCTTTTGTTGCCCAACCAATGATGAGAGAAATGTGTTGAAGGTATCACCCTAGATGATGATGATGATGATGATGATGTGGGCAGGACAAGGGGAATTAAAAAATTAGATAGTAATTAGTTATTGGACAAGAGACAGAATGCAGAGGACCCACCGTGGATGGAAAAATTAAAGGTCATATTTATATAAATTTTAAAGCTATAAACAAGAATTTCATCCCTGGGCTATGTGGCCAGTAATTAATCGTCCTTAACGTAGCGACCAAATGTATTGTGAACGTATAAAAGACAAACCATATTAACAATTCATCTATGTATTTGTGACCTGAAGTTATTCAAAACATTACTCAAAAAAAAAAATCTATCACACATGTCATGGATACATATGCGACCCTCAACAGACAGCAGCAAATGCTATAAGTATATTTAGGTGTATGTGTGTTCCATGAGGTGCCACATCATTTTCTGACTTCTAAACCCATAGTAGCAGACCAAATCATAAACACATTAAAATACCAAACATATTTCCTAGCAGCATGTAGGTCATACACACCGGTATTTTGCACATGTATGTATGTATGTATGCATGCATGTATATATGTACATAAAAACAAAATATTTTAATTTTATTATGCAGAAGAAGCTGTTTTTTTTAAACAGAAAAACTAAATTACTCATGTGCATAGAGAACTACATGTCCGCTGCGATGGCCTTACACTCAGTTTACAGAGCTTAAGACCATGCTACAGCTGTGGTGGCTAGTTGACATCTCTTTGGAAGGGCAGACAGACAAATTGGTACATGGAAGTGTTTGTCACAGAGTATTTCAATTGTCCCCTACCCTCTTACTCTATCTTCCATATTCTTGTATCACCACATACACAGTATGCGTGAGGCCAACCCAACCATAATGCTCTAACAGCACTGGGCTCACTGATTGATCCAGTATTTAGCTTATCTCAGAGCAAAGAACTTAACTTTCTAAACATATTAACCTTTAAAAGAGGAACAGGACAACATCCCATTCGGTGTGCATCCTATACATCTGAAAGGGAAAACATTGTCCCACATTGGGCATTTAAATTGAGCAGTGCTGCAGCCATGGCAGAAGCTTGATATTTGAAAAGCCAAATACCAAAGGCTAAGCAGCAGATCCATCCAATTTTTGCACAGGGATGCAGTTTGAAACTGTTAAATTAAATGTTTCTAGCTTTGTTTGGTGTTTGTGTGCAGTTTTGACTTCCCAGTTTTGTAGTTTATAAAGAGATTTTATTACAGTATTGCATTAATTTCCATTCCTCATGTGTAAGTGTGCCATATTTATGTAAAAATGCAGTAAAGTATGATTTGCATTGCATGTATTTAAAAGCCATATTTGATTGATCCGTCGTAACATTAAAATGCCGTTCCTTACATAGTACACTGTTGTGTTGTCATCGTTTGTTTGTGCTTTATGTTTATGTTATGTTTCATAATTTAGAAGAAAGCTTGGTTGAAATGTAAATTCAACCTGGAAACCAGAAGCTACTATTTGCTGTAAGGTAAGTGTTCTTTTGTGTATTATTATTATTATTATTAATATTAATATTAAGTTAAAATATTATACATTTTTTAACATTTCTGAATTCTATTCTGAATGGTGACACTTGTTTCTTAAAAACTTGTAAGACAATCAAGTATGGCAGTATTAGGGATGTGCAAATGCAGAAAGCACTTCTACTACATTCTAAACTTTTATTCACAGTCTGTTTATAAAAATAAAATTTTTGTTTTTAACACAGACTTGACAAGGAGTTCTTTGTCACAAGTGCATTACTTCAATAATAGGGACAGTGGCATGTGAAGCTGAGTAGTTTCCACTACTGTTTCACATTCGGAAGATCCAGAATTCATATTTCAGCTGGAGGCAAATTTTCATGATTGATTTTAGTAGTTTCCATCCACATCTTTTTTAGTTCATCATTCATGGTCATCACTCAGTTTGATGTTATATATATATACTGTGTGGTAGTAAGGTACTGTTGCATGAGCCAAGAATGAAAGCCATCAAGTCTGTGTACCTCTGAAAATTCCATGTGCACCTACACAAGGAGCATCGTGTAGAATTCTTGTTATTATTTTTCATTCATCTTGTTTCAGCTGAATTATCTAATTCCACAGTATCCATTGGTATCCTTCCTTGTTACATATCCATTCTTCTGTAGCTAATCAAATGACATGTCCCTTACTTTGGAATAGTCTAATTTTGAAACCTTGAGCCTGCTAACTTAGTTTTTTGTATTGTGAGGCCATGAACATATGAACAAGATGAAACATGTGGGGCATGTAGGCCCATATAATTTGTGCAAATTGTATGGAATGGTGAAATTAAACAAGATATGCAACATACATATAACATTGTGGCTTGTTTGCATAACCATTGTTGCCATGGGAATGTTGTTGACATCGTAATACTCGTATATTTCAGAGCCCCATTTATATAAACAGTCAATCTTGTAGGCTTGACATCATCAATATTTATCATCATCATCACCACCTACAGAAACACACCATTGTTTTCCTTATGTTCAGTTGACATCCATGTCACTGTCAAAAATACAGAGAACAATACTAACACAACAATGGTTCTATGTAGTATTATGTGTGTTTTGGACCTGTGTGTCACTGTGAACAATGTAAATACTACAATATATTGCCATGGCACTATAACAGTATGTTCTGTTTATTACTTTTCAACAGTACAGAGAACAACAGTACTAACGTGAAAACACTTTTGAGCATGTGTCGCAGGCAACAATGTAACTATCAAATGCACCACCATGGTAATATGAAACATGCTGAGGTCTTCGATACTTTTGTTCATTTTTAAGTAAATTTTGATTTTTTGACAGACTATTAAAAGTCTCCAGTACCAGATGTAAGGAAAGTCTGTCCAGTGGTTGCTAAGCTGATACATGCAGACAGATTGACAGACATGGTGAATCTAATAGGTGCTTTCTGCAACTTAATGCGAATGTGCCTAAAAATGATATGATATATTTGTTAACTGCAGTTGGGTAACTCACTCGGTCGCCACCCAGTGAAGGGTGAAGCCACTTGGTGAAAATAACTGGGGCTCGGCACTATGTGTATCCCCGTCGGTCGTTTGGGCGGTTGGGTCCCGTAGCAATAAACTGTTGTGGGGTAGTGTAAGTGAAAGAGCCACACAATACACATCCACATAATACAGTGATACCAAGTAATATACAAATATATTCTGAGTATAATAGTAATACATACATAAATTAAATAACAAGAAACAATGATTACAAAAAGCAAACAGTATCAGCCTAAACTGTTGACCATTCCGCATTCACTAGTCTCTTATGTAACATTACGATGCACAACGGGCATCAACAGGCCTAGCCTACAATATCAAGCTACAACACAAGCTTCGTGACAAAGACATTTACACGCAAACAATACACAGAACGACACAAAACAAACAATACACAGAACAACACAACAATCTGGAAGAGTGCGGGCCGTGTCCCATCTTTGCGAGTTTTACCCTGGCATTTACCTTACAACTGAGGAAAAAGCACGGAAAAATCATAGAATGGATTGGCCTCTAATATTAAAACTGTTTTATATTTTGTAACTTTTGTTATTCTGCTTATGTTTGTGATGTTCTAAAAGTATGTGTGTAATAATATGGTTTCATATTGGAAGGAATTTTGTAGTTTTGCACATCCTTAGTAATGATAAATGCAAATCATAACATTGCTGACAATACTTCACATTAATTTCGGGAATGGTAAGAATGTTTAATTTATTGTATTAGCAGGGTCAGTTACGAAGACACAAGAGGATCCCAGGTCTGATGAGGTGACAGTGTCATTACTGAAGGCTAGAAGACAGCGATGGAAAATGTCATCTGATGCTACTGCTCAGAGTTCTTCCATGTTAGAAACTGATACGCAGAATCAATCATTAGGCCTCAAACCATGGGAACTACTGAAACTGTGTAGTAGAAGTGATGATAGACAGCAAGCTCCTGTCAGCAGTGATTTATCTTCAGAGAAGTCTCATGAAAATGTTACACAAAATATGGATGTGGATATGTTACAGTTTCTGAGAAAGGATTCATTCCATCACAACAGTGATCAACATATGTACAGGATTTCAAAACAAACAGCAGATGTAGAATTTGTAAGACCAGGAGAATATGTGCGAAAGGAAGGGAGGACATCTCCAAAAGTCCAAGCAATCGAGCATATGCTGAACATAACACCACAACTTCGCCTGCAGATGCTGATGTGCAGAGAATATAAGAAATACACCAACATACTGCTGGTGGCCATGTTTGGGCGAGATATGCTAGCAACTCACAGTCTTAATGGGACTGGGACTTCAAAACCAAGACTGGACATTCAAAAAGTGAATCACATTATAGGTAATATGACCTAATCAGTTGTTGGCACTTATGTATGAAAATGCTAAGTACCATATTTTATTACATAATTCACACATATTTTTTACAAAACTTTAGAATTGAATACTTCTGCCTCAGTTATGCTAGGATTTATTAACATGGTATATCTTGCAAAAGAGACTAGGCTACAGATTGGACAGTCTGGAGTTTGAGTCCCGGCATTGGCAGACATTTTTCTCTTCAGACTGTCCAGACTGCATCTTTGGCTCACCCAGTCTCTTACTCAGTGGGTACTAGGGTTTTTCACAAGGGTGCAGTGGCCAGGGCATGTTGATAACTCACCTCTACCTAGCACCAAGGTTCTGGAAGCGGGAATCCATACCTTCCCTTCATCTATATGCCTTCATAGTATTAACAGGGACAACTTTACCTTTGATCTATAATGGAATGTATCACTGTCAACTTCACCAACCCCAAAGAGTAACATTTTTTCTCTGAAAACTGGGTAGACCCTTTATTTAGTTAATAAATAAAAAAATACTGTCTTATTGAAAACCTTCATATATTTATTATGTCACATTTATTGCCATCACTTGCTGTTGCACAGTATCTTGTATTTGATGGCTGCAGATTTTACGATGATTGCAGTCACAGAGGATGACACTTGCCATTTTCAATGTATCTTGCTTCTCGTTTCATAATCTCCAGGCTTCAGTGATATTTTTTTGTGATTTCAGGTTTTCATGGTGGTGGACACACACTTTAAGATTGTGTTGTTCATGATATCAAGTAATATTGTAGGGTATTATCAGTGTTTCTGAGGAACCTGCTGTCTCCTTCTTGAGGGAAAACTGTTCTGATACACTGATAACCATGTACAATACTATGCAGGGTCCTAAACCAGGAACTGCAGTCTTTTTCAAATGAAGCCAACTAGGTGCACACTACATCTTAGTATATTTATTTCAACTTCTGTACATGTTTCAGTCAACTATGTGCCCATCATCCAGAGAACTTACTGTATCTATGCGACACTGGTATTTTCCGTTCTGTATGGGTGGCTGCCTTGTCTGCAGACCAGACAGCCACCCATACAGAACGAAAAATACCAGTGTCGCATAGATAGAATAAGTTCTCCTGATGATGGGCACATAGTTGACCGAAACATGTAGAGAAGTTGAAATAAATATACTAAGAAGTAGCGTGCACCTAGTTGGCTTCATTTGAAAAAGATTATACAGAGATGCACAGTCAACAAAACATAAAATTCAGGAACTGCAGTGTTGATTGATGTCATCGGTCATATGTAAGAACATTTTCCCTCTTTTACAGATGCTGTGATGACCAAATTTGGTGTGGATCAGAATCATGTCAAGGAAGCCATCAGAATAAAACTAAATAATGAAGACAAGCTTAGAAAAAGACTAACACAGAAACTTCCTACTAGTGTTGGTGGTCTGTAGTGCCACATATGATGAGCTGTGGATGAAATACCATAAATAATGAAATCAGGCTTGTGATCTGTATAAACATATGAGGATATTTCTTCACTCTAACTGCCTTTCTGGGATAACTCACATGAAATTTTTTATAATTCTAGTTAAAAGTCTGTAAAACTTGAAGAGACACCATTGACTCAAGAAATTTCTGCTGGTCAAAAATTGAAATTTGTACATCAGATCACCAGAAGCTGTCTTAAGACTCAGGCCCTGCTACTAGTGATGTTTTTTTTTGCAAATACACAGTCTGTGCATTCTCATCACAGACCCCAACACAAGACAAGAAGGTGTAATCTGTGGACTGCATGAGATACAAGTTTTCACTGTGGTAAATATTAATGAATACTTGTGGGATGTGGTGCTGTGTCATCTGATAGATGGTTACTACTAGTAGACTGCATGGTGTTAAACCCCAGAAAATCATAAACTTTATACTGGCCATGTATTATTTGTACAGTCAGTTCCTATCCATTGTGCACTTTTGCTCATATCTACTCAGTTCTTATAGTTTGTGTGTAACTATAACAGACAGTACATTCAGTTGATCAGAATAAACCTATTCATTATTACTATCACATTAACCCTTATGGAGGTACGGTAGGCTTCTGTTGGATTGACAACTACAGTACCACACATACAGGGTGTCCCAGGAGGAATGTGCCAGACTTCGGGAGGGCATTCCTTATGTTAAAGTATACCGATATAACCCTAAACACCTATGTCCAAAGTTGAACGGTTACGGAGATAATGGCCAGAGAAGTTTGAAACTTTGACGGCTCTTACACACTTATTGATTACCAAATACATATTAAAACTGGCAGGAATATGTGGTTTCTGTAATGTTAATATCTGTACTTAACATCAAACTAACTTGTGAGTGACATAAAGCCATTAAATT
>Ga0131853_10015495_pt1 | contig 13937 bp, 10 predicted proteins | sample TergutLab28metaG_FD_92764 | JGI IMG/M metagenome (GOLD analysis project Ga0131853, IMG submission 92764) | Labiotermes labralis P1 segment gut microbial communities from Petit-Saut dam, French Guiana - Lab288 P1 (version 2) (version 2) | ecosystem: Host-associated > Arthropoda: Insects >... | reverse complement strand
TATGTAGTCAAACACAACTTAATCACTGAGGTGTATTTAATGACTGTGATGGAAACAACTACATGTTTCGGCCTGTATTGGCCATCATCAGGTTGTCTAGGGAACTTAAGGGCTAGCTATATGAATACAGGTCGAAACATGTAGTTGTTTCCATCACAGTCATTAAATACACCTCAGTGATTAAGTTGTGTTTGACTACATACCTTTTCCTAGTTTCACACACACAATCGGGATGACATACTTCCTAGATAAATAGAAGTATAACAGCTCTCATTCTTTAAGCCTTATCTCATTGTTATCTCCATTACCATTCAAGTGCAATTATAGGTCTGCCATTCTCCCAAAGTATGGCAGACTCCTACTGGTAAAATTTGTGTGTGTGTGTGTGTGTGTATTGTGTGTGTTTATGTGTTTGTGTATGTGTGTGTGTGTCTTTGTGTGTGTATGTATGTGTGTGTGTGTGTCTTTGTGTGTGTATGTATGTGTGTGTGTGTATGTGCTGTGTGTGTGTGTGTGTGTGTGTGTGTGTGTATGTGCTGTGTGTGTGTGTGTATGACACATGCACACAATTCGCAGTGTTCATCCATCAAAAATTAATAATGAAAGGAAAAAAGCATAAATGCAAATGTTGTTCATTTTGGAACAGAAAACTCAGAGATGTTGTTAACTACACTGCCGTTAACTACAATCCCGTTAACTACACTGCCGTTAACTACACTGCTGTTACATGCAGAGGCCTCAGTCCATGCCATCTCCTTTGTGCATTACATTTTGCAATGCCACAGCAAACACAAATTACTGTCATAGCTAAGATATAGTGGAATTCCATTCAGTAAAAATGCATCACTCAGAGTAATCTCAATGTAATGCCATTGCTAGGATATGAAGAAAGCCCACATGGCAATTCTTATATCACTTGGGAAAAAAATGCCTTGCTCAACTACAAAGCCATTAATGGAGGAAAAAAGATAATTCAATGCAGGCTTGTTATTATCACTATACATTTTGGTTTCATGTATGAGAGTTCAATGAACCAAATGGTCTCTGGGTGTAACTCACTGTATACTTCATGTGTCATCTACAAACTTTAGAATTATAAAGGCCAAAGCTTATTCTAAATTATTACTTTTTCTATTTTCAGTAATACACATTAACAGTGTTTTAAAAAAACAGGACATACATCTCTGTTCTCCTGTGCCTCAGCAGACTTGAAAGTTTTATTAATCCAGTCCTTTACTTCAAAATTATCATCAGAAAATGCTGCTACATCCTGTAAGAAACAAACATGGTACAGAACTAAATGATTTTCTGGAACAGTACACTAAAACATTAACCCTGACTTACCTATTTACATTTCAGTGACACTAAATATTACCAGGCCACATTCAAGACTCATAACTGAATTGTGTGGTTGAGGTTTATGTAACTTCCAATAGCGTGCTTGATGTAGCATGCTTTACAACAGACAGCCATTATGGTGCTTAAAAATTATCTAAAAAATAACCATGAGGAGTGAACAATTCCTGCTGTATACGCTCTAGAATTTAAATCTAAATTTTGCTCTTCTGATTACACACACACTCCACTAATTACAATAAGTAGCACTGAATGCTGGTGCATAGGGCTGACAACCTTACCACCTTCACGTGCCGACTGTATAGAAATTCCGAAAGCATCAACCTCATATAGCCCTATGGGCATTTCCAGGGCTGTAATAGGAAAGCATTACCTTTAGCATTGAATGCACTGAGAATAAATGGGAACTATAGAGAAATCGAAGGGAGTCTTAACAGGTCACAAGTAAAAAAATTTTCCACAATGCATCCAATGACAAAATTGATTTGAGGCAGGACAGCAGATATTTTAGTCATCAATTATAACCCTTTCATATCCAATATAACTTCCTTAGGTGTATCCACAAGTCCGAAGGAAAATTTTTAACATATACTGCACATCCACTGAATTAGGCTCATCAACTACTGTAATTAATACCTGCCGTGGTGTTCGTTGAGGTTCATACCTTTTTCACTTCCCACTACAAACGCAAATTACGAAATGTTGGAAGTAATTTCCCACTTGCCCCATGAGCCCTAATCCTTGTCAAGTTCAAGATCATGTATATTGCCACTGCCAGGGCCGAAATCGTACTGTAAATGTGAATCACACAGAGCTATTGCTAGCTACCGGTTCTTAACATATAGCTATACAAACTTCTGATCAGCACCGGCATTTGCTATTTTGTGAAGAATGAGGAGGTTGGATTCAAACGCAGAAGCATATTTCATTTTCTTTTGTTACTGCCGCGTCCAAAAATTACACTACATTCCAGCCTGACCAACGTCCCCCTTTTAATTTGTTCGTCTTATACCGATTTACTCAGCACGGACCCATATATATATATATATATATATAAATTCGATTTACTCAGCGTCGTCATTCATACGCCTTAAATTTAGAACAACCGCATCTCACCATTCTGTACACAGAAGTTCGTTGCTGGTGTTACATTAATGCTTTAGCATTCATTACAAATTTCGGCTACTCTTCACTCTGTGGTCAGGTTATGTGTTCATTTGTGTCCAATCCGGTCTTCAGATCATGCCAACTTCGAGGCTGCATTCCATTTCATCACTTTGTTTACGTAGCAGCTGTGGTTACGTGCAAACGTCAGGAATCCTGTGAGACACCTCTCATGACGTAATCCGTCCTGACATTGGGAGTACCACATATTGTATTTCAATTTCCCTTCCGTTTATTAACATCAGCGAAATATTTCGGAGAACGCAAATCGTCAGTTTTCCTTAAATAATGCTGTACGGGAAAATATAAACAATTTCATTTCGCTTTATAATTAACGCGATCACTTGAACGTACATTATTTAATATATTACGCTGTATTATATTACTTTGTTTTATAAGTAATGAAAATAGCGTGGAAATTGCCCCCAAAACAATTTTTAAGGTCAGATGTAAGGTAAAAATGTGACATTTCATTAACACGCCTTGTGAGAACATCCTGTGACAGTTGTAACCGTATGTTACGTATTCCCGTTCAATAAGGTTCCGACATCGGAAAAGTTCTAATTCAAAGGTGAATGACCTTAAGAGAATCATATGCTTCTCAGGGTAGAAAAAAGGAGTGCTCTTTTTAATGCGAATGACAATTCATAATGTTCTACACTTGAATGTAATATTCACCAAGAATTTGTAATGATTTGGGAATTATGGTTAAAAAAACAGCTACCCGTAGAATTTCAAAAGTGGGGGAGGTAGCTAGTGCAGGGATAATTTTAGAAAAAATAAGGTGAGGCTGGAAGTACCAGAGTAATTTTTGTGCGGTTCAATATTGTGTATGGCGTATGATTTATGTAATGTTGTAATAAACCTGAGAACGGAAGTTCTAAATATCGTGTGCTTAACTATTTCAAAATTTAAATAAAAATACAGCTTTACAAAGCTAAAAGCGCAAACTCCCCTCCAACATTAATTAACAAACATGGCGAGACGCGAGAGACGGCGTCTGTGCAAATTTATTTCGGGTTGGACGACGTCTGATCAATTTTCTTCGTGGCTGACTCCTGTGAAAGGTGAAAAGCATAAAGCGTATTGCCTGCTATGCAAAAAGGTATTTGCTGTGAGTCACGGAGGATTGAACGATGTAAAGGCTCATTACAAAGGGAAAAGACATATTTGGCTACAACGTCAACAGCAGGAAAGAGTTGCGGGCCAGTCAAAGGAGAGTCACGTAGAATCACAGACAAAAAAGATTGTATTCAATGAAGAGGTAAGTGGAGATGTTTCCTGCCAGCTTTCTGTGTTCGTAACGTCTGGAATTGTTTTTTTTATCCGTGTAGTAAGTAGGCCAACTAAGGTTACCGGGCCAAATGTACAGTTGATGTCATAGGAATTTCCCAAATGATAGGGCATCGCCATTTTCATTTTTGATCCAAAATTGATATCGTGAACCGATGTTGTAATGAAGGACAGTCGTTTAACATTTTGGTAAGGGGAATTTGTTTCACATATTGTCCCGTGTTTAGTGTGTAATGTGTAACTTGCAGACTGTCAATGTCTGAATAAAATGTTTAGTTATTAATACGGATATTACGGTAATAAAGTAGGATGGTTGGTTTGTGATGTAGGTTGTAGCAGATACAGGAGGTTGTTAAAAGCCATTTCGGTTCGCGTGAACACAGATAGGTAAGTGTTTGCGGTGACTATGAAATTATACTGTGAAAGTGCTGGTAATTGTTAATAATAATATTATTATTACGCATATTTGTAAACTAAATGTAAAATTACATTCGTGCATTGTGTTTTTGGTGCAAAAGATAACAAGATGCTATTGAAAGTCGGTTATTGCTCGTGTTTCCGTACATTCGTGTTAATAAATAATCATAAGTATGTTAGACTTTATAGTAAATGCAGCATGTCTACACTGATTTAATTTGGTCAGATGCACTCATGGGATTTGGGTTGCCATGTCAGTGAAATGTGACTTGAGTACAGACATGGTTATGTAAAAACTGGAAAAATTTTAGTCACACATGTGCTTTGTATGTATTATTGAGGAAAGAATACATGTACTTACATAAGAACTGTGCTATATCATGTGTTCTTGCAATTCCTTGTAAAATTGTATTTTTTTTAAGTTAGTGTAACAGTGTGACATATTTCAGGCTTTTATGTCTATAAAGATGTAAGAGCTATTAGTCAGCATTGTGCTTTGGTTTGTTAGAATTACAAGTTACATAAATTCCATAGGTTACAGGATCAAGCCAATGATGTAGTACATTTAATGCACACTTGGTACAGTGTTTACATATTATGTTACACAAAAATAATTATGTCAAAGGGATATTCTGTAGAGTAGGAGATGTCTGACAACAGAATCTTTTATTACTGGTTTAAATGTCCTTATATATCATCCTTGAAACCTTTAATAGTAGGTGGAACTTTATTGAATAATGTATTTCCTGGATAGTATACATATCTTTGATGTTTCTGAGGTTAGCATTCAGCATATGAAGGTCATATTTATGTTGTGTGTCTAAGTTACATTGTGTGACTAAATTTCTTAGAAACTTTTCTCTTTCCCACACTGAATAATAGCGATGACAGTGAGAATTCTCTGGCAAGGGGAAGTATAGCACATTTCTTAAAAGATTCTTTGCAAGAGACTTTTTTTAATGGCTGCCATTATTCTAATGCTTCTGTTTTGGATATGAAATACTTTTGTTGTCAGTTGAATTGCCCCAGAAGATTCATGCATTTTGATGTGATGGTGAAGTGGATGTAAGCAAAATCAGCATCATTTTTAAGGCATCAGTTCGAGTGAGTGATGTGATGAGTGTTGTGAGAGCGAAAGATGCTTAATTCAGTTTAAAGATAATATTTTTGTCGTGTGTTTCACATATCAAGTCATCAGTCTGTAGACTGAGGGATTTAGCCATATTAGCTTCTGTTTAGGTTGACATTTTGTTAGTGTATACTTTCCAGAAGTTTGTTTTGTCTGTTGTTTGTGTAAGTTATTTGCTTTGTACCATGGATTCTCAAACTGTTGCTCACAGAGAAACTACCAGGTTCTCACAGTGCTCTTGGCAAGTCAGAAGATAAAATAAAGCTGCTTTCGGAAAATTCGGCTGAAGGGAACAACACATATCACAAATTCTTTCATGACAGAATACTATCATTTTGTAGCTTATTGTACATGCGGAAAGTTTAATTTATGTAGAATATTGCTGCCAGCATACAGTCTGGTAGATACATGGAAAAGTGTGTTTTGCATTTCTCACTGGCTGTAGAAGTAAGATAGGAAGTTTGTGAAGAGGTGATCAAATGGGAGGGTATGCACAGCTCACATTTATCCTATCAAATCAGTGGCATGACTTTCAGCAGGAAAGGAGGTATCATTGGTGTCTTTTGGGCTCTGCTTGTCACATCTCGACACACGTAACAGTGCGGTATAGAACGAGATGACTTTCGAACGTCTGTGATCAAAAATCTACAGGTGATGTGCTGTTGGTACTGTTCTGTTCAGTACGTTGGTGCATATTGTAACCACCGTGTGAAATGTATTGTAAAACTGTTCCTGTCCAAAAGAGAGGCCTACCCAACTGGTGGTATTATATGAATTAAATCAGCGCAATTATGCTGCTTTGACTGCATGGCTCACACTTCAGTTGTTCATTCATTCATTCATTCCATTGGCATGTGCAGAATGCGTCGATTCCTTGCCGTTCTCAGGAGCTTCTTCCATTCCTCTCTGTTATATATTTTTTGCTGCCACCCTTCTCCACCAACTATTCTTCCATCTTCTCTCACCTTATCTTGCCATCTATTTCTTGGTCTACTTCTCAATCTTGTTGTTCCCAAATTCATGTATAATGCCTTTTCGGGAATTCTATTTTCTTCCATTCTCTGTACATGCCCAAACCAATATAATCTATTTAACCTTATTGTCTTTACACTTCAGTTATCCAATTTTATAATTGTTTCTACACCACATTGACTGTGTGACAATAGTTTTGGCGTGGGCTGTCATTACTAGAACCCATTGTCACTGTTCGTATTTTGGAGTGCCTGAGCATAAGTTTTCAGAGTCTTTAAAGGTGGCATTTGTATCATCTTTTGTTTTATTTCTTGGGTCATTCGAAATGTTGGCCAGAAATGGAAGTTAAGGGAGAGGCTACGGGTTTGATGGTCCAGGATTTGAATGACGGTAGGACACGAGATTTTTCTCTTCTCCGGAAAACATCCAGGCCAGCTACGGGACCCACGCAGCCCCCCTATACAAGGGTTACTGGGGAGAAAGTGACTGGGGCATGAATTTAACCACTCACCTCCATCTAGTGCTGAGGTTAACAATGGGGGGAGCATGTATATACTTTCATGGCATGGACAGGGCAGATTGACTGTACTAGGTGTTAAGAGAGACAAATGGAAAAAGGTACAATACCAGTAGTATGTGTGAAAATAAGCCTACCTGAAGAAAGTACTGCGAACATTCTCATAATAAAACCAACTAGATGCTGTAATTTCTCAAATTTATTTTTGGAATAAAACACTACATGTTTTGGACAGTTCCTCTGTCCATCATCAGTTCTTCACTGTACACACAGCAATGGTGTATGTAATACTGGTTTGCTGACAGCTTGCAAGCATGATCAGGATGGAACTGGTTTGGTTCTGCTGCTGCTGCTGCGAACATTATTTGTACCTTCAATTTACACGTGCTTGGTGGTAGCAAGGAATGACCCGCGTTTTATGTTGTCTGTGGCAAAAGTTTTCCTAGTGAGAGTAGGATGCAGAACAAATTAAAGTAGCTTATAGACACTGGTCAGACATAGCAAACAGACATCATATTTTATATTTTGTTAATAAACGCGATGAAATTAAGCTCCGGGAAGTGGGTCTAGTGACACATAATTAGCATTCCATGAAAAGATCTTTTATCTTGACCAAGTTTCTCACAGAATTGCACACTACACAGAGCCCACACATTTGGAGACAATTTAATTCTTACAGCAGCAGTCGATGTGATTACTGTCATGCTGGAGGAAAGCTAATGCAAGGCACCTGTAATGTGTCATGACAGTATGTCCCACCAGATCTTGGATCTAACAGAAGATTTAAATGAGCAGTTGGTTGGACAGATAAATACACCATTTGTCATTCAGAGAGATAAGGCTGCATGCAGTGATACACGTATTTAGTAACCCATGTAACGAAAAATAACAGAGGATTTACTGTCGCGCATAGAAATTAGAGGCATAAGCAGAACTTAAGTTTGTTTCTATATTGATGACTGTCTGTTGTGGAATAGTGAAGGTGTTTGGTGTGTATAGGTGGTATGATTCATTAAGCATTTATGGAGGACTTGGTTATGTAAATGTGTCTTTGTATTGTATGGACTATATGGGCCCTGAGTTTTTGGAGCCATGGACACTGTTAACTGTGTCAAAATGAGGCTGTAAAATGTGAAGGTGTGGTTGCTGGATACTCTTCATTAATTTTATTGCTACACATCAAGATAGTTTATCAGTACTTAGCAGATATAAATTATGCTAGTGTTTGTATGTGTCAGGCAACATTGATATCATGTAATGATGGCATATTAGAGTGACATACTTAATGGGGGGAAACACTGTTAGCATTTGAGTGTAAGGCATTGACAGTAGTTTGCTTGAGCTTTGAGGAAAATTAAAGTACAAGTGTGGAAATATTTCCAATTTTTTTGGTAATTAATTAGAAAATAGCACACAAATTAATGGGCTTGTAGATATCTGTGTTTGAATTTACCTTTATACAGTGGAATTGCACTATGGAAATTACTTTCCCGGTCTGAAAATGGAGAAGTATGGCTGGATCAGGAACTGTTTCACTGCTCAAGTGAAAGGGATTGGCCTCGCTATTACGGATAAGCCATCCATTCATTGATCTCAGACGGTGAAGGTTTCTGATGGTGACTGTTCCTGAATTTTGGATCATTGTGCAGGCTGAGTGCAATAATAAGAGAAAGTTACGAAAACTGATCCCCTCTGCAGTGTCTTTTAAGTGTGTAACAGATTCTTCATCATTTGGCCACAAATAAACGTGCAACATGCAATAAGTGTGGCTATCTGAGAGGTAAGCCCAGGTTTAAAAACTGTCATTGCTGAATTGCTGAGCGAGTTTATCTTTCTCACTGAAAACTGTCGATAGCTTAAAATGTATTAGGTGCCTTTTTGCGTGAATATATTATATACACTTCAGAAGGCACTTGACATACATTTTGTGTGTGTGTGTGTGTGTATAAAATAGGTGCATAAAATGTATGTACCATCAGACTAACCAAAGATTATAGTGATGACGACAATCATGATGATGATGATGATGATAAGTTTGTACAACCAACTTATTCAGACACCAGCCAGTAAATATGCTGAATTTTTCGTGCATTAATAATAGTGACAACATCAGCTTTATTTAGGGAGGGGTCACATAAATGATGTCTATTTTAGAGGGTCTTGTCACAAAGTTTGAGAACCCCTGTTTTAAAGTGTTTGGTGAAGGTAACAGTGATACCAGATGTGAAAGTAATCCTTTATGGATGTGAAACAGTAGTAATACTAAGAGACTTTACTGAGCACACCAACGTCATTGAAGCTAGCTTATGCGTTCCAGGCTGTCACGCTTGCACGTTCTGATACGCTTGTTCTGTGATTGATATTATCATAGTGTCACATACATATGATAAACATGCTGTGCGTCATGTTACTTCCTGTGACATTGCCACAAGTGAAGTAGTAGAATAGATTGTGTTCATGAGTGATAAGCCTGACTATTGAAAGGGCTTTGTAAAAAAAATGTGAACATGCTAGCACATATTTCTGGATATCACAGTTCTGCATAGAAAAACTTTCTGTGTAATCGTAAGTAAGCCACGAGTGACGGTCTTCGCTGGATGCGATACTAGCAGTGATCCACTGAAAACGTGCAACTGGTATTAACATCCAAGAATAAAGTTGTATTTAGACAGAATTACAGTCATACGCCATACGACGACGTTTCGGTCAACAACGGACTGCATATACGATGGCGGTCCCATACTGTTATAATACCGTTGTGTTACAATTGCCTGCAGTATTCAGTACAGTAACATGCTGCACACATTTGTAGCCTGGGAACAATAGGCAATACCATATAGCCTAAGTGTGTAGTAGGCTATACTATCTAGTTTTCATTGTTACACCGTGCATGTTGTTGAGTTACTCAATTATTATACCAACTACTGCAGATATATAAAATTTACACATTAAAACATTAAAAACGCTCCGACATCAGGGAGCCGTATCATCCTTGCTAAAGTTACACTATAAAAAGTCACATTAATTTAGCTGTACCAGTTGGGTATTGTGGCAGCATGCCGTGTTGTGTGATGTTATGTTGCGAAGAGTGCCCTGCTACGGATGTGCATTCTGTGCTTTGTTGCGTGATACTGCACTATCATGCAACGAAGCACAGAATGCACATATGCAGGGCACACATAACATTACACAACACGGCATGCTGCCACAATACCCAACTGGTACAGCGAAATTAATGTGACTTTTTATAGTGTAACTTTAGCAAGGATGATACAGCTCCCTGATGATGGTCCTAGGACTGAAACATGTCGGAGTGTTTTTAATGTTTTAATGTGTAAATTTTATAAATTTTATATATGTGCAGTAGTTGTTATAATAATTGAGTATACTATCTAGGTTTGGGTAAGCACAGTCTATGATGTTCGTACAATGATGAAATGGCCTAACGACGCATTTCTCAACATATCCCCTTCATTAAGCGATGTATGACTGTATGTCACTGTTGTGATACTGTGGACACATTGGGGATGAATTGCGTTTAGTGTAAGGTAGTTCTTATGCTTGGAGGTGTGGTGTAGATGAATTATCAGTAACGTGCGGCCAGCACGCTCACCGAGCCTCTACTCTTGCGTTTATTTTATGTCATATGGTGTTATTTATGGGAACCACAAGTAAGAATTTTACATATCGGACTGTCACCGTGACCCGAAACAAAATGTCTGAAGGGAGCTTTGCTCTCTTTTGCTGGAACATTTGTGCTTGAGGTAAAATTTTGTACAGCAAGTCCTGGGAATACACGGGAACAATGGGGAACATGTGCCTTATGCAATCTAGTTTTATACACAGTTCCATTTGCAGTTTGAATCCCTGTGAGCCTTATTTGTTGGAAGGATCGTGTTGAGTTTATACCTGTGATGCCCATCGATTTTTCAGTCGCTTGACATAATCTGGATGTACCGCTGGCATCAGCAACAAATACAGGTTTGATTAAGAATTGGTAAGGGGGTAGGTCAACGCAATGCAGCAGAGGACTAATTATTGGCGCTTAACCCTCCTATGTCGAATGTTGACTGCATTCGAGGCATGTTGTGGGTTTTAAAATGCCAGAGTCATTGGCAGTAACATGCACAGTAATGGTGTCTATTTAAATTCTTGTCTTTCTGAGAGTTCAAGGGAAGTTTAATTCAGGTGCAAAAGGGTTAAGGAAGTCTTTTACAACACCCCAAGTTGAAGATGTTTTTGTTGAGTTTCTTTCTGTAATTATGGATGTTCTAAACCAGTGTTTATAATTACCCTGAATTCAGTAGTTTTCAAAGAGTTATGTCTGTAACATGCACTTGACTTCCTTAACAAGTTTGAAAGTATATTTAAATGTGCAAGTTATCACAGTGGTCACACAAAATTTTGTGTGTGAGTTTGTGCAAGGTATGGCTGTTGACGTGGGCCGGGTAGCGTAGTCGGTAGAGCGACTGGCTATGGGCTGGACGGTCTGATGATCGAATCCCTGTGGGGGTGAGATTTTCCGCACCTGTCCAGACCTGCCCTGGGGCCCACCCAACCTCCTGTACAATGGCTGCTGGGTCTTTCCCGGGGGTAAAGAGCGGCCGGGGCGTGACGCTGACCCCTCACCCCATTCTAGTGCCATAGTCAAGAAAGAGTAGAGCTATACCTCTACTCCCCTTATGGGCCGTACAGCCTGTACAGAGCTTCAGTGCCTATACAAGGGTGCACTTTACCTATACCTTATGACTGTTGACAGACATGTTCACAGCCAAAATTACTGTTCTACAAAGATGATATTCATATTTAAATGACTTGCTGGAGTATGTAACGTTCCCAAAAATTTGAGAGAATACTTTTAGTAACGAAATTTTCCTGCATCTAGAAGTACAAGCTCTTTCAGTCTTTATATATGGACATTTCACTTGCGATTATTTATGCTATTATGGGAAAGTTCCCACAGACAGATAACGTAATATATTGCATGCCAGTTTTAAGTCATTTTGTTTTTTATTTTATTGTAACCCCTGGTATTTTTCTGGTGGCCGAGTTGGTTGGGGCACTGATACAAGTCGGTAGGTCGCGGGTTCGATTCCCGATAGTGTCATTGGAATTTTTCATTAACATAATTCTCCTGGCCACACTTCGGCCCTGGGGTTGACTCAGCCTCTAACAGAAATGATTACCAGGAATATTTCCTGGGGGTAAAGGCGGCCGGTGCCTAGGGCTGACACCCTTACAACCTTCATGTGCCAGTAGTTTTGAAATCTGGGAGCCTCAACCTCCTGGAACCGTCAGGGCCTGTGCAGGCCTGTAATGGGATTGCTTTACCTTTTCTGGTATTTTTCATATTTGCGAGAATTAATAATATTTTAAATTTTGTTTGCAGTTCTAGATTATCATAAAACTCCTGAAATCTGTTGGTGTTATGTGTGTAATAGGATTCATGAATTTTGAGTCAACATAATACAGAATTTTTTTTTTAGTGAATCTGTGTTGGTTGTTTCTAGTTCACCTGCGTGGGTAAGGATGTTGTTCGTGTTTGACAGATGTTTTGATACCTGCACTTAACCATTCATTACATCCAGCTACTGTTCTGTCTCCCCTTAATAGAGAAAGTTTCTTTAAATATTTTGAAAGTGATGTTCAGAAATGTGTGGAACTTCATATTATGGTTTCAGAGTTAATTGATTGTGAGTAGTGATTCCTTCTGTTCATTTTGTAGATGTATTATGAAGTCATTACTTGTTTCGTTGGGTTGTCACCTGTACCTATGATTATTTACGGTCTTTGTATAACCTGGGGCACATGGTGGCAGAGTTGGTTGAGGTACTGCACTACAAACCGGAAGGTCGCGGGTTCGATTTCGGATGGTTTCATGGGAATTTTTTATTGATGTAATCCATCTGGCCACACTAATGCCATGTGGTCGACTCAATCTCTTAACAGAGATAAGTACCAGGAATATTTCTTTGGGGGTAAAGGCGGCCGGTGCATAGGGCTGGCACCCTTACCACCTTCATGTGCCAGTAGTCTTGAAATCTGGGAACCTCAACCTCGTGGACAGGGGTTGCTTTACTTTTACCTTGTTCTTTCATTACCAGTAATAGCAAGAGGAAGTAGTAGGCCATTTATTGCCATTTTAACAGAAGAAAGACTTTTCCTAAGTACAGTGTGTTGTATAATAATTTATCTTCAGCTTGCTGTTACTTTAAATTTCATGGTTTTTTTATTTAATTTTTGTCACTGTATTGAAATGTATTATATTCCTTTATTACCTTTATTTTTATTCATAAGTTGAATTTGGCATGCGTATTGATACAAGAACTGAGGTTCTCACACTGCATACCGTTGAGATGCATTCTGCTGGAATGCTAGCTTGTGTAGCTTTTAGAGGAACCACCTTTTTCTTCTTCTTCGATGGCACCACAGTCCAGTTCGGACAGTCACCTCCTTAATGCACTTCTCCCAGTTATCTCTGTTTGTTTTCACCTCTCTTTCCAATGTGTAATTTTGCATTTATTAATATCTTTACACCGTTCCACCATCTGTTATTTGGTCATCCTCTTGCTCAGCTTCCCTGAGGATTCTTGATTTCAAACTTTCACCGTGTTCTGAATGTTGTGTGCTTCCTTCTGGATAATTCCCCGGCATCTGAATTTTACAAGCCGACGTTTCGGAACACTCTTGTCTGTTCCGTCTTCATAGGCAGGTAGGTATGAAGAATCATTCTTCGTAGGTATGAAGAATCATTCTTCATGCCTACCTGCCTATGAAGATGGAACAGACACAGTGTTCCGAAACGTCGGCGCATAAAATTCAGACGCCAGGGAATTACCCAGAAGAAAGCATACAACTTCCCTGAGGATTATTGTGAAATGTTTTTAGAGGTGGGACCGGCATAGCACAGTGGTTAAGGTGCTGTACTACAAATTGGAAGGTCGCTGGTTTGATCCCAGCTGATGGCAGTGGATTTTTCATTGACATAAAATCCTTCCGATCGCACTATGGCCCTGGGGTCGACTCAGCCTCTAACAGAAATGAGTACCAGGAGTATTTCCTGGGGGTAAAGGCGGTCGGTGCGTAAGG
>Ga0131853_10015494_pt1 | contig 13938 bp, 12 predicted proteins | sample TergutLab28metaG_FD_92764 | JGI IMG/M metagenome (GOLD analysis project Ga0131853, IMG submission 92764) | Labiotermes labralis P1 segment gut microbial communities from Petit-Saut dam, French Guiana - Lab288 P1 (version 2) (version 2) | ecosystem: Host-associated > Arthropoda: Insects >... | reverse complement strand
GCCGGATTGGTGGCGTGAGAGGCCCGTTGGTACTAGTACCAACGCCGGATTGGTGGCGTGAGAGGCCCGTTGGTACTAGTACCAACGCCGGATTGGTGGCGTGAGAGGCCCGTTGGTACTAGTGCCAACGCCGGTCGGAAAGTGTTAATGTCCTCTGGCTCCAAGAAGAAGGAGCTCAGATGCACATGTATGTGTGAAGCCAAAGCTTTACACTCACAAAGAATGTGGGCTGAGGTTTCATCGTCTGCTCCACACCTCCTACACAGTGGACTGTCTGACAGTCCCATTAAATGATGTCACCTCAGGGTGTTAGAACTGACTAATACTTTGAGGAAATCACTTTTTAAGAAAAATTACTTCTTGACACTAACATCCACATACCAAAATTACTGTATGACTGGAGTCTAGAAGAATGTGCATAAAATATTTGGTACTATTTAAAACAATTACCAGTCTCCTTCTGGCATTATCTGAATATAAACTCACTTTTCTTCAAAACACACAGTTTGTAAGTGGTCTTCTAGGGTCTCGTTAATTGTGTTAAAATCTAATTCAATATTTCTAACACAGTTATCAGCACCCATATTGGAATCAATATATGCTAGTAATCCCTACAGTAGATAGAAAATACTGGAATTATTAAAAGTCTATAGTTATCTACATGAGCTCCACTGACGAAATAAAACATACTCATTGCTAACAAAGAAGCTGATATGCAAAGGAATGTTTTATCTTTTAAAACACATCTCATTGTCTTTAAGTGATCAATAACTGTACTTGCAGAAATGCAAGACAACTGATCTAAGGTGACCCACCGTACAAATATGTCTGTCAAGGGAAAATGTATTTACCCAAATCTAAGATTACCCCCCAGAACTGAAATGTCTCCTGATAGAAAATATTTTATTATTAATTTCATACACTTAATACACAGAGGGGCACACGGTGGCGTAGTTGGTTGAGGCACTGCGACACAAGCCGGGAGGTCACGGATTCGATTCCTTATGGTGTCATTGGAATTTTTCATTGATATAATCCTTCCGGCCACACTATGGCCCTGGGTTTGACTCAGCCTCTAACAGAAATAAGTACCAAGAATATTTCCTAGGGGGTAAAGGCGGCCGGTGCGTAGGGCTAACAACCTAACTGCCTTCATGTACCGACTGTCTTGAAATCTGGGAACCTCAACCTCCTGGAACCCTCAGGGCCTGTCCAGGCCTGTAATAGGATTGCTTTACCTTTTTTCTTAATACACACAGCATGTTAGATTCTATCTGCCTGTACCAATCAGTGTCATTGGCTCCATCTTCACACTCAGTGCCTTCATCTTCCTCACACTCCTAACACTCCCACCCTCTACACTGCCATTCCACAACATATCATCATCAGTCCCATCCACTGCACTGGACATACAGCACTTCTTAAAACCCTTTACAGCCACTTCTAGTGAAGTGTGCTGCCAGGCCGTTGTGATACAGACTGACTGAATACTACACTTGCCGCTACATTTCTTGGTTTGTAAACTAACTTGAACACATAAAGATACACATTTTTTTCCAAACATAGTGTTAACAGTGTTCAGAATTTAAATACAAGTGTTCTGGATTTTGTGTCGTGACTGTGGGTTGATCAGTCTGACATGGCTGGAGTTATGGTTTTGAATTTGTTTATTGCTCCATGTTTTATTTTTGAGTTAATTTCAATTTTTTTATATCAATTTTCCTGTAACTACCCTTGGACCAGATCTGATCTCAGGTGCATATCTTAACAAGTTACTGTTTCTGTGGTGCCCACTGGCTGCAAATACCTCAACTGATGTGGTCCACCAGGTTAGGTGCTTCTTTGCCTATAAATGGAAACAGAGACTATTTCCAAAACATCATGTTTCTTTAAAAAATTAGGTGACGGACAAAGTCCCAAAAAATTAAGACTGTGTTAATTACTTCGGTTGTGCTTTATTCTTTTGGATTTCGTGACCCTTGAAGATGGAACCAAAAGGTTATCCCAAAATGTCGGCAAGGAATCACCACTCCACACTGCACAATATCTAAGACGAGCATGGATCTCTCATGACAATATGGCAATGCAGACCATGGTTTGGCTCCGCATGGTTCAGTTCAAAGAGATCTGGTTTGGTGTGGTGCAGTTCAGCACTTGATTCTCGAATCTAAGACAACCTCACATATTTGAGCACCAAATTTAAGGGGAAAAAACCCTTATCTTGCATTCAAATATAATGAACCAACACCATGTACATTTACAAACATGTTCAATCACATATTGCTATTCTTCACCAACACGTTTCAGCCACTCCTGCAACCATCACCAGAGTGTCACACAACAAGCATGCATTTAGTATACAAATAACTGTACAAAAAAGCATGATAAAACCACTGAATCTGACATTTGATACTCTGAAGTGAATCTAATGGTCCAAAAAAATTATATGCTCACATTCTTCTTACAATACAATAAAACTGGGGGTGTTTACGTTGTTCAGTGGATGTCTATAGTTGAATCTGACGTTCAGGTGACTGTGCATCGTGATAAATTCTTACAATAAAACCAACCAGATGCAATAATTTCTCAAATTTATTTTTGGAATAAAACTCTACATGTTTCGGACAGTTCCTCTGTCCATCATCAGGTGTTTTTCACCATACACACAGCAATGGTATATGTCATACAGGTTAGTTAACAGCTTGCGAGCAGGATCAGGATGGAACCCCATCAGCAGCAGAACCAAACCAGTTCTGTCCTGATCTTGCTCGCGAGCTGTCAGCAGATCTGTATGACATTACCACTGCTGTGTGTACAGTGGAAAACTCCTGATGATGGACAGAGGAACTGCCCAAAACATGTAGAGTTTTATTCCAAAAATAAATTAGAGAAATTAGTGCATCTAGTTGTTTTTATTATAAAAGGTGCTTAGTTGGTTCACACCCTGTTAGGTAAGTGAAACTGTAAACAGTAGAAGCAGCCATGGCACACACAAACATCTACACAACTACTGTTGTGTTTGATGTCAATGGATAATGAAGTTTTGTTGTTGGTCTGTACAATGTTAACAACTTAAAGCCCAATGGAAAACTAAGAGTACTACTGAAACACAACATTTTGCTGTACAGTGTATTTATTACGCTTCCCACAATACGAACCGACCGTCTCACTGAATGGCATCAACTGGTTGTTCAGTTTAATGGTGAAGCACTATATTCCCTGCGATGTACATATGAAGGTTTATACAATATGTACATACAGTCTAGACGAATATCTGTCATAACAGGGTTAAGCAATACCTGAGAAGAAACTGCCTCTGAAGAAGCTGATAGTGGTAATGCTGCATGAGAAGGTTTTCTTGCTCCAATCCTGTTGGTACTGTAGGTGTGGTCACACCCTGCGTCAAGGTGGACTGGCCAGGTGCGGGCACAGAGGTGGACACGGCGTCACCTCCCTACAACACAAGTCACATAAAACGTTTAGACACAGCAAGTTCAATCTGTTACAATACACAGTTAGCCGTACACCCAGTTAAGGAATTTATTACTTCTGTGTACGTTTCTATAGGATTAGCCAACAAGAGTTTGGTTGGTTCTCTGCTTATTTTAGGACACTGTATAAGCTGCTGAAATTATTCAGCATAGCATAACATGACAAAGACTTAGCCATACAGATGACAGAAACTGTTAAATTTTGAACAACGGACACAGGGCTGAAAAAGCACATATAAAGATCAAAATGCATGATTTTAACTCCCTAAAATTTTACCCAGGATAATCAAACCATCAGATCAATATTTCTTTGCACGTTTCATGGAAATTAAGATTCAGCCTACTCTTCAAATACTTCTGACTCCTCTTCCTTTAAAAACTCAAAATTACAGACTTTACATTCTCTGAACTGTGCATCATGATACATGTATGTGAGAAAGACCAACAAGATGTACACTTTTTCTTCAATAATTTATTTAAATTAAATTGTCTTCGACGTGTTTTGAACAATTAACTGTTCATCACTGTACCGACCTCCTGATGATGAACAATTATTTGTTCGAAACATGTCCAGAATAATTTAATTGAAATGAATTATTAAGAAAAAGTGTGCATCTTGTTGGTCTTGCTCACATACATCGCAATTACAAGCTGTAAATTGTACTCAACTTCGAAAGAATGCTTTGTTTTCCTTGTCTTATACAGAATATTGTACATGCCACCTGCAGCTTATTTTATTTTTCACACAAAAGAACTGAAAAATGAATGCAGCTGGCAATCTAACATCTTTGCAAGCCAGTGAGTTATCAGCTAAAATTTGTATTCCAACTTCATCATGCTTTTACTCACATAACTGCAAATACCCCAAAAGTAATACTTAGCATGAGTAAGTAAGATTTGAACTGATGAAGGTGAAACATATTCAATGTGTTAACCACGCAAAATCCACTTCGAACATGATATGGAATATGACTCTTCAGAGACGCTTACTGCTTCCATTTTTCAGGTGGTCCAAGAAGAAAACATTACCAATTAACGTGGCATATTCTAGAAGATAGTAATATTCATCAATACTGCTGTGAAAACCCTAAATCATACATGATCTACTTTCTGACATTGCCAGGAACTGCACAATAACAACATTCATTTATCAGTTGTCTACCGTGAAGATGGGTGCAGCAGTTAACTCCAAACATTGGCACCTTTCTAACGAACTACACATCACATCCTAGAGGAATGACTCTTGGCAATAATATGGCTGGCTCTGTTATAGCATTACTGTATATCTGATGGAGAGAAATTCTGCAATCACCACTCACTGCTACCTCTCTCTCTCACACTTCCTCTCTCTCTCCTCATACAACTAACTTCACTCACCTGCTGTCTAGATTCAAATTTTAGTACTATCACTAAATAAAATAAACCAAAACCCAGAAACTTTAATCTTACTTTAACTGGAGGAAAAGTAGGGCCTGGCATGAAGGGAATGCGACCCCATATCTTAATGAGGTCACCAAGCTGTGAATACCGATCATCACAACCGCGCTTGACCAGCAGGTTTAGAGTAAAGTAGCCAGCACGAAACCAGTCTGCCATCTCTCCCGACAAAAACGGACCTATAACAATATGCAGTTTAAGTATTCTGAAAGAACAACTGACAATACAGATGTTTCAAACATGATAAAACCCACCTTGCACCTCTCCTTGGGGGTCTCTATAGTACCACTTCTCAACAGCAGACGCCATCAGCTTATCTTGTCCTTCCTCATCATCCATCAACTTCGCCACTAGGTCATCCGCAACCTCCTGCATGTGTTCCATGTCGTCTTCCGACTTCTGTCGTCCAACAGCCAGGGTCTGCAGTCGAGTAAGTGTTGACCTGTCTGTATCTATGGTGGTGCCTGAACCCGCGTCACGAGCACCGGCATTCAATTCAGCACTGGTCACTGTTGGTCCCACACTGGTAATGGTTTCACTATTGTTACTAACCACTTCATTAACACATGCTGAACTTCCTGCAAAACCAGAATTTGTTATACTATCAAGTTTGCCTGAATTTGTGACAGCACTTGACCGATGCTGCAATACAGCTGCTGAGTCACTACTGACACTTGTATTCTTGGCGGTTAGCGTGGGACCACTCGGCCGAGAGTCAGAAGACGACGCCGCTGACTGTGATGTGGCAGGCAGAGAAGTCTTCGTGCTGCTATTTTGTCTTGTACTAGTGTCTGATGTTAATGACTTAGAAGGTCCTTTTGACGTCTGGGAAGAGTTTGCTAATGTAACAACACTACTGGCAAGTTCTTCTGCCGATTGCTGCTGTGTGTCTACTGCAGCCTGGTCACTATCAAGTCTTCTCCCTCCTTCAGCTCTGTCATCAGTACTACCGCTATTACCTGGGAAAGGAGACATATCTAATATCATTACAAAGTCCATGGGCAGATTCAATTTATGCACTATGCTAGAAGAGAAATGTGAGGTCCTCATGGCAGGCCACACTCACTTTACATTCTTCTGACTATCATACTATAAAAAAATGGTAAAAGTATGACATTTTCTACGATCTTGCTACCTTCTTCAGGGTCAATATGCACTTCAGTCCTTACCAAGTGTACAATTTCCTTTGTAGTATTAGAAATTTTACCATTTAAAACAAAAGTAACAGCCCTGAAGCCTCCACACTGAAAACTAATACGGACTTTTAAAGATGTGCACTGAAGGTTTCTATAATACAATGCCACTGAAACTTGTGCAGTAATATTTTGTAATTACACGCATGTAATACACATGTAATGGGAGGGATACTTACAATGACATTATAACAGAGCATGTGCACTGAGCACAAAGACAATGGTACATAGGTGTTTATGGTACTAGCATAAATGGGAAGACAATCTTGTGTACAGTTACAATTATGGAAGAAGAGCAGAATAATATATACCTGAGAACTTGTAAAGGATATACAATCGTGACTTAGCAAGAACTCTAGATAAGTGGAATGTGTGGTGTATGTGGTGTATGACAGCCAGACAAGTGGAAATCAAATATACCATTACTTCCTAAACTCTCCTACTGGTGGCACGATTTTGTCAAACCACAAAAAAACTTGAACTGAAACAACACCAACTGAGCTTAAAAATAAAAACTGTACTGAAATTAACAATTCCAAAGGCAGGTAGTTTGTACCTAACATACAAAAAACCTCCAACGAAAATCTTATGTCAAATTCACAGTGCCAAGCACAGCCCTAACAAATATGAGTATTAACAAAAGGTTTTCTGTTGGATAGTACAAAAATTTACATCACATAATACAGGTACTTGCTCACCATGTGACACATAAAACAATGAATGGAATGTAAAAAAATGGAGAATTATGAAATGAGATCAGTCTGGTATTTTTGCTGCTGTTACTACTGGACAGACAAGCAGAAATTATAGAACCATTACATAATTTTTAACAGTTATTTTCTGAACTGTACTGTACCTAGAAACTCCTAGGCTACCAGGCGCCAAAAGTCAGTACCAAAACCAGCTCCTGCACGACATTAAAATTTCAGGAATTTTTTGGTAGCATTTAATATGTCTTACACAACAAAATGTTAGACCTGGTCAGAATTGCACACCTGCATGATTCAGAATACATTCTTATTCAATTCCATGTCAGTGGCAACAGTGGTAGATCTCTATAATAATTTTTGGTAAAGGTAAAGGTAAATCAGTCCCGTTACAGGCCTAGAGTGGCCCAGAGGGTTCCAGGAAGGTAACGTTCCCAGATTAAATGACAACGGCACAGGATGGTGGTAAAGTTGTCAGTCTTACACACCAGCTGCCTTTACACCCAGGAAATACTCCTGGTACTCATTTCTGTTAGAGGCTGAGTTGACCCCAGGGCCATAGTGCGATCGGAAGGATTTTATGTCAATGAAAAATTCCAATGACACCAGCAGGGATCAAACCAGCGACCTTCTGATATGTAGTACAGCGCCTTAACCACTGTGCTACCGCGGTCCCCAATAATGTTCGGTAGTAAATGTTTCTAAAAAATAACTCACATTTTACATAATGGCTATATAGATGAACATACATGCACAACACATTTAAAACAGTTTCTTGTCATTATCTGATAATAAACAAGACAGGCAATGTATGTATAAACATAACATTGGCATGTCTGCTCCATGGAGAAGCAATAAGTATTACACGTTATGAGTGTGTTTGTAGCCTAAGTTACCCAGCATGCTAAGCACATGCACCATATTCGATTGTCATCTGTGGACTGTCTGATTGTATCTCACAATCAGCAAAATTTTGGGGAAAAAAGTTATTGAACAAAAAAATGTGTGCTCTGATTTTCTCTACAACTTTTGTATGAAACATTTCTCATTCTAAGAAGAAATCAGCAAGATATTATCACAGATGAACATATGTCTTCATGTAAAGTAACCATTATTGTTGTCAGACTTTAGAGAAACTTGACAGATTTTCAAAAAATACTCAAATATCTAATTTCATGAACACCCGTCCAGAGGCGGCCAAGTTCTTCCATGTGGATGCACTGACGGACCAACAGACATGACAAAGCTAATAGTTGCTTCTCGAAATTTTGCAAATTTGCCTAAAAATGGCCAACATATTAAGCTGTAAAAACATTAACTAAAACTGAAATGGCTACTATGATAAACTGAAATGTCAAGGCACTCTATTATACCATGCTGTGGAAGAGATTTATAACTAGAGCATATGCCATTGAACTGGTTAAGAAGTAACAAAGTGACATAATAATAAATAACAAAAAATACCTAAACACTTTGCATACCCCTACCCAGCACAGTGCCAAGAGCGTTAATAATAAACGACAAACTCTCATAAACACAGCAGTTAACTGCAGTGTTTCTTGGCAATGCATCAGGCAGTTTGTAGACACAGTGCATCAGAAATGGGGGTGTGGGGGGTGTATCATTATTCCAGTCCACATAATTTCAGTTTTAAATCTAAGGCTGGAGGAGCAAGCATAGCCTTGGGGAACACTAGTATCCTGTTAACTCAGTAATTCCCACACTGTTTTGCATACCACAAAGAAATCTTATGGGCTTTATAGATCGCATCCCAGTTACCAAAAGAAAAGCTATTCTATCCACATGTAGTAAACAAACTTACTGAAAAGCATATTATATCTATACATCTTACAAGTTCTGATGTTTTGGGAGTTATAAAAGCTCAAAATTTATTGTAAATGAGGAATGTGTCATTTTCAGATTGCAACTGCCTCTAAGAACAACAACATAAATCCACAATATAACACCCAATGTCCAGTTTTGAACTGACCATCATGGCCTGCTTCAGAAAATAAACTGAAAATCTAAAATTATAAATTATATTCAAGTTAAATGCATCAACCTACAAAGAGTACCCTAACCTCTTCGCTTCCTTATTACAGCTGCAGTCATTTGGTCTGGAATGGAGGTTATAACCCCTTTCAATGACCAGTAGGGTCCTGTGGTCAAAATTTGGGGAAATGCTCACCTAACTTCAGGAGCAAAAAAACTATTACTGGCATGTAATACATTACCATGCCATTTTCTTCTGAAACGCACCAAGTGTCTGACCTGACTAACAATGTCTAAGTATGACACACAAGATTAACAGAAAATTATATTGTGAAATTTCACCTAACACATATTTGTGCAAACTGGGTCCACTCATGCACAACTGTGATGGGTAAATAAGGACAGAGTTTAGTCACATCAGTTTGAAAAGGAATGGTAGTAACAAAATACAGAATTGATTGATTGATTGATTGATTGATTTGCGATTGGGTTCGAGACCTCACATTCCTGATGCACCTAGGCCTTAATAGACGGGCCCATTGTGCCCCATATCGATTAATGGGAGCCCTGTTGCTTCATTAACGTTCCAGATGGCCCCAGACATATATACTGTTAATGTCCTCTGGTTCCAAGAAGAAGGAGCTCAGATGTACATGTCTGATTGAAGCCAAAGCTTCACACTCACAAAGAATTGGGCCGAAGTTTCATCCTCAGATCCAAACCTACACAATGGACTGTCTGATAGGTGAAGATGTCTCCTCAGGGTATTATGTCCAGTGAGAATGCCAGTAACAACCCTGGATTGTGTCCTGTTAAAGGACAGAAACCTAGCCTTGGCACCCAGACAGGGTCCTGAAATTAACTCTCAAGCCTGTCTTTGGGTGTCACCAAGACCTCACCACCATATCCAATGCTGGTTAACCACCCAACGTCTAACCCTTCTTTGTATATCCTGCTTGGGCACTCCCAAGGCCGGCTGAGGTCCTACCAACTTTAGAACAGAGCCGTCCCTTGCGAGCTTGTCAGCGATCTCATTACCTTGTACCCCAGCACGTCCAGGGACCCAGTACAGCCCCACCGCATGCTGGGTAGAGAACGAAACACAAAAAGTGGTACGATAATTTTACCTGTTGTCCCTGTCACTCGTCTGCTACTCCCAGACATTCCAGGCGTAACCCATCTGGTCCCAGAACTGTCAGAGAGCAGTTTAGACCTAGGTTCTCTCGAATGGTTGCCACCTCCTGCACTTGTAACCCCATCCTGTCATTCAAGAACAAACTCAAATACCAGTTCAGATAAAATATTGCAAACTTAACACCACTTAACAGATTCTGCATCAAAGTAGAATAGAAATATAATTAAGTTTTAAAACATAGGCAGCACCTCCTCCTATATAAATGTATGAATGTGCTCTGTCTGTTGCTGTTGATATGTTCTCCCATGTATCATACAACTGAAATAAATACTAACCTCATCCTCATCGGAATAGCCTCCACCTCCATGAAAAGCACCAGAAGCATCAAAACTTCCTCCACTTTCACTTGGATTTTCATTAACCCTGTAACATGGTACAACACTGCAAGATACACTGCATTATATACAACCACAGTGCTAAGGCTATCAACATGAAATTCTCTGAAAAACTTACCATGTTTACATTCCTGAAACTACTTTGTGCTCTACGTAGACGCCAACAAAACCAGTATATTAATTTGGAAAATTGTATGTAGTCAAACACAACTGCGTCACATGAGGTGTATTTAATGACTATATATATAATGGACAACTACATGTTTCGGCCTGTAGTGGCCATCTTTAGGTTGTCTTAGGGGATCTTAAGATCTCACTATAAGCATGTACGCGCACGTGGCGTAGAGATCTCTACACATGGGCCTCATTAGCAAAAACAAAAACAAAACAGGAATCTAATCAAAACAACACAAAACAAAAACAGATACAGAAAAAATAAAGCTATTGTGTGGGTGTGCTTGGCACACCCCCACAATAGCTTTGATTTTGTTTTTGCTAATAAGACCTGTATGTAGAGATCTCTACACCATGTGTGCATGCATGCTTATAGTAAGATCTTAAGTTCCCCTAAGACAACCTGAAGATGGCCAGTACAGGCCGAAACATGTAGTTGTCCATTATATAGTCATTAAATACACCTCATGTGGAACAGTTGTGTTTAACTACATACAATTTTCCAAGTTTCACACACACAACAGGGATGACACACTGCCCAGTATATTAATAATCACACGTCTTAGTCCATTTCAAATTTTGGACACAGTGTTCACTAAGCATATTTCTACTGCATTAAATTTGCCAGATATAACACCAATGTTCTGTGCTGTCAACAATTTTTTACCAAATTTCAATTGTAGCATATGACTGCATTACCTGTAACTAGAAAACCCTACTTCTTTTTAGTACTCAAAAACCTTATTTTATTTCCAAAAACTAATCACAAGTTTTGGCACACATGCCATCACTGCACCCCTGCGAAGAATGAAGAATAATTTTTACATACACAACACATAGAGACGATATTTACAACCAGAATTTTAAGTTATGGGGATCGCTGTGGCACAGTGGTTAAGGTGCTGTGCTACAAATCAGAAGGCCACTGGTTCGATCCAAGCTGGTGTCATTGGAATTTTCATTGACATAAAATCTTTCTGATCGCACTATGGCCCTGGGGTCGACTCAGCCTCTAACAGAAATGAATAACAGGAGCATTTCCTGGGGGTTAAGGCGGCCGGTGCGTAAGGCTGACAACCTTACCACCATCCTTTGCCACTGTCATGAAATCTGGGAACCTTAACTTCCTGGATCCCTCCGGGCCACTCCAGGCCTGTAATGGTACTGATTTACCTTTATCTTTACCTTTTATTTTAGGCTACACTATTAAATCTTTTGATTTAAAATTATCTGCTAACAAAATGCAGTCATAAAATTGTGTTTAGCTGTTACTATGTTTGTGTGGCTCAGACTATTCAGTACATGCATTTAATATAATCTGTGTATTTTTACAGTTCACAATATGCAGAGTTTCAACCATAAATGGCTACAGATTTGGATTCGAACATGCTTATCAGGCCTAAATGTTTCTTTACAAAAGCTACACAGTAAAACCTATGGAGACATTGTTGGTTTGCAGATGTAGCGATTGCGCCTACTGGAGTAGTGCCATCTGGCTGTGCTGTATTGTACTGCATTCTTGAAACTAAACTGTTCCTTTAGCTTCAACTCCTACCTCACAGAAAATAAAGTATCTCTCAACCTCTAACATAACCACAGCAACCTGATTAGTACCAATTAACATTAATTACTATCTGATATCACCCTGGATTACCAAAACACAAAATTCAACCTCTGTCATGACAGTTAAAAACGTCTGTGCCAGTGTGTTGAAATTATTACTTCATGGGCGTTGAACTACTTCTTTCATGCCATATGCAGAATCAGTTTTTTAACACATTCTCTGTCCTAACAATTCCTTAACTGGTAACATGTGTTTTGTATATGTCTGGGTTATCTGGGATTAGTAGCTAGAGGGTTAAGCACCCATTTATCACAAATCACAAAATTTCACTTGTGCGTATAAATAATGTTACTGTGCGTGGTATTTGTATTTTTCAAGTAAGGATGACAGCCCTGGAATTAGATACACTTATAACAAATAAAATTACTATATTAAAATATTCAATTTCATTATTACTTAAGCGGAATGATAAATAATATGGTGTATGTGCCCACAGCTTAAAAAAAGTAAAGCAATCCCATTACAGGCCTGGACAGGCCCTTTGAGTTCCAGGAGTTTGAGGCTCTCAGATTTCAAGACAATCAGCACATGAAGGCAGTAAGGTTGTTAGCCCTACACACCGGCCGCCTTTATCCCCAGGAAATATTCCTGGTACTCATTTCTGCTAGAGGCTGAGTCAACCCCAGGGCCATAGTGCGGCTGGAGGATTATGTCAACGAAAACTTCCAATGACAGCATTGGGAATCAAACCCGCGACCTTCCGGCTTGTAGTGCAGTGCCTCAACCAACTGTGCCACCGCGTGCCCCAGCTTAAAGAAAACGAAAATATCACATGGCTACTTCTAAGTACTTACCACTCTGGTAAATTATCCTCGTCCCAAGGCCGTCTGTGTGGGTGATGGGTGGGTGCGGCAGGACCTGGTTCATCCCAACTCCTACCTCTTTCCCAACCCTGACCTCTGCCAGTTACATTTCTCTCCCTTTCCACTTCACCATCCTTGTCTCCCTCACGCCAGCTGCTACTTCGAACTGCACAGAATAAATGTGTATTAAGAGCAGAAATGATTTATTGCTAGTTCTTAGCAACACTTCCTATGTCAAAATTGCTCAATTTATTTTGGCAAAAGTGAAAAACATAATTTACCAGTCAGTCTGCTATATTCCACATTAATTGTTTCCCTTCTGCACCAAGCAACAATATTCTACACTGAGAGCGCAAGATTGTTCCAAGGATTCATTAAACAAAACCTCACAAGACCATTATTAACAATTCCTAAGCAATGCTCAATTCACCATGACGTAAATGTCACTCCAGTGAAACTAATTAAAACAAACTTTAGACACACTGGTAGTTATTAAACAGTAGGTACCAAGTTCATACCTTTAAGAAGATCTCTGTACAGCACTCAATTACACCATAACAGTACACATACAAAAGCACATGTTCCAGTTTCAGGGTAAAAGCAAAAATTTGTGGGTGTTCAGATCCATGCACCAGATACAACACACCATCACTATACTGAACGACGGCAAAAAACAACAGAACCTTGCTCAATACTACTGTCACCATGAACACAGAGAATGAAGGCAAAGTTATCTGTGTACATGCCATAAGGCATATGAGGGAGTGAAGGTATAACTCCATTCATTCCTAACCTCAGTACAAGACGTAAATGTGTCATCAGCTTCATAACCCTTCCCTCCCTCCCCTTCACACACACACACACACACACACACACACACAAAAGACAATTGTTGCAAGTATGCAGTTTTATTGTTTCAGAACAATTCACTAGCAGTTTCGGTATTCTTCTTTGGTAGACAAACATTTTCACAAAACCACCACCACT
>Ga0131853_10015493_pt1 | contig 13938 bp, 6 predicted proteins | sample TergutLab28metaG_FD_92764 | JGI IMG/M metagenome (GOLD analysis project Ga0131853, IMG submission 92764) | Labiotermes labralis P1 segment gut microbial communities from Petit-Saut dam, French Guiana - Lab288 P1 (version 2) (version 2) | ecosystem: Host-associated > Arthropoda: Insects >... | reverse complement strand
GCTGAGTGGACCCCGTTCCAGACCCACTACTACTCAGAAAATCTGGTAGCGCCGGGGATCGAACCCGGGACCTCTGTATTTGTAGCCAGAAACTCTGACCACTAGACCACAGAGGCGGTCATTTGGTGTGGAACACAAGTCATAAAGCTTATCGTGCGGTTTCCTGCAGTCTCTCATTACTCTCTTCCTCGTAGTCCCAAAATTGGCGCTCTGTTCTCAGTCTTGCTCAGGCGGCGGTCTTACGCTGATGTGAGAGAACGAGTTTCACACGCTTATGAAGCAACAGACACGCTCATAGTTGTGTTCTTTCTATTCTTTAATGTTTACAGACAAGAAACGGGATGACAAGATATTCTGGACCGAAAGATAAGAGGCATTTTACGAATTTGACTTGCCCTTGGAGTGTTAGTGCGTGCAGTTTTTATTAGCTAATAATAATAATATGATGATGATGAAATATGTGCCATGTGGAAGTAAAAGGCAGCACAAGTGATCTCGTTAGTAATATCATCTACGGGAGTAATTCCAAAATCACTATCACAAAGTCTAACAAAACTTAACTTGCACCCGAATACGTATATACAACTGCAAAAATCTGTAATTCTTGGCACATGTTCAATTGTAAGAAACTTTTTAAACTACAAATAAGACCACTGAACGTAATCCTGTTGATTACTACATCCCGGGATAGGTGAATATTTTCCAGCCAAGCTGAGAAGTGAGAAATTCGATGATGATGATGATAATAGTAATAATAATACATACATACATATCCTTTCGATTCAGTTCCTCATTTCCTAGTATGCTAGTTTAACAGCACAGGGTCAATTATAAAACTAGCACAAAATATACAAAATTAACAGAAACTCATTCACAGAACACACACGGTTTGAAATATTACGGGATCAGAACTTTAGACAGTATAAGTCAAAAGAGTTTGTCACAGTAACAATGTCATAAACGGAAAAAAAACAAGAAATTTATTTTTGTTTAGCTTAGTTCGTACCGTACCTAACATGTAATGTCAGTAGATCTGCTTAAAAATTCTGAAATATATAGTTAAATTATGAGAAACAAATTCGTTGAATATAACAGTGTTACTGCGTATGGAATTTGACGCCAGAGCGCATATAGCGTAAGGCAGTTTAGACTTTTAAATTGAACATTAAACAAACGAAAGTGAAATTTCGAATAATAGTAATAATAATAATAATAATGCGTAAATTGAACCTCCGCAGGGTTACCTGTAGGATTTTAATTGCAGTAGTGGTAAATTAGGCTTCTTCTTCTTCTGAGTTTGTTCTTCAGGGGGTGGTGGCAGGGTTGCCATGGTGGCGGCGGCGGTGGTGGCGGTGCAACACTGGTTGTTTTAGTTACTGCCAGTATGCCTTAAGCAGACACACGACAAAATGTCTCCTTCCTTACAGCGGCCCCCTACTTCGCGGTAATATCGGCTGCACCAGACCCGCTGGCATTTCCTTTGCCCACTTTAACGGACGTCCTGTTTGGTTAGGTCTTGAAACCAGCGATACTGTGATAATCACGTGGTGGTTCAGAGCATGAACTGCGGGCTAGACGAGCGGGGATCGTTTCCTGAAAGCGATGGACTTTTTTCCACCTCCCCGTCTAGACCATCTCAGAGGTTCACTTAACTTGCCTCTTATTGTGCACCAGTCGTTATTTCATCGGGGCAAAGCGGCCGGAGCATGAAGCTTGAACTCAAGGAGGACTTCACTGTTTATTGATATCCTGTTAGGTATGAAGCTTTTCCTGCATGAGTACTGCAGTAATACAGTTTAACCGAGTATTATACCAGCATTCGTTATTTCGCAATCTACAATGTGCGTGATTTGAACCCATATACCGAAGGTCATGTCGCCAGGCCTCGGCTTCGAAGCTTTCGAAAGGGTTTTATTTTGGGGCCGTGTACATCAAACATCGTATGCCCATTTCTGTACTTTACTTGGACCTTAATTAATTTTAATTCGTAAAAATAGTTAGGCTTACGTAATGTATAGTATCATATAAGACTTAAACATTTTTAGATACAGTTTATAATGTTTTTTGTTCCTGAATTGTGAAGGGCTTGCCAACAGTCTGTAATTACCCTTGGCTATGAGGTATGCAAAATCTCACAGACGATGCGTGTAGTAACCCTTTTGGCGCCCGAAATAAATTCGCGGTGCACTCTGAAAAGCTCTGCATTTAAATTAAATTATTTAATTTTTTAATGCTCCTACCCAGGCACACAATTGAATCAAACAAACTCCGCCAACTGTGAAATACAAGCAAGAATTATCAGCGGAAACCGATGTTACTATTCGTGTGGGACACTAATGAAATCAAGAGCATTAAATAGAAGTTTAAAACTAAAAATATATAAAACCTTAATAAGACCCGTAGTAACATACGGATGTGAGGCCGAGACATTAACGAATCGAAATGAACAACAATTAAGAATATTTGAGCGGAAAATATTAATGAAAATGTTTGGTCCAGTACAAGACGAAAATGGAATTTGGAGAATCAGAAAGAACCATGAAATGAATGAACTCATAGGAACTGAAGACATAGTAAGATTTGTAAAAAGCAGAAGAATGGTCTGGCTAGGACACGTGATGCGGATGGATGGAGGGGGAATGCCTAGAAGAATATTAGAATGGAAGCCAATGGGTAGGAGAATCAGAGGAAGACCAAGGAAAGGATGGATTGAAGACGTTGAAGAAGATATCCAGACGATGGGAATAAGAGGGTGGAGAAAACTGAGTAAGGAAAGGACGGAATGGAAGAAAATCACTGAGAAGGCTAAAACCCACAGTGGGTTGTAACGCAAACAAAAGAAGAAAGAAAGAAGAAGAATTTTTTAATGAAAACTTTTACACAAAAAAAATTCAGAACCCAAGAAGAAGCCCCATCAAGACTATACACGAATGGTCGTAATTGGCTGACGCATATATGCTTCGTCGTTCGAGAATTGAACCCAATTCCCTGTGACATAACGTATGCGTGGCTTGGCACAAAACATAATTAGTACGCCTTCATTCTTGTTGGTCCTGTTTAACACTGACGCCACCTTCGTAAGTCCTGCTGAGCAGGTTAGTCTTGAAGCTTGTGACTTCAATTGTGGAAGTGCCCAGTAATCAAACCTTGCCGAAGATGCGTCTGTTTTGAATGAAATTTGCCTTGCCACGTAGTAGTGACGTTGATAAAACGTGACGCCTCTGGCCCTAATTGTGAGCGAAGTGAAACAAAGCCCAGAAGTTAAAAACGCAAAATGTGAAATAAAAATTACAATTTATTAAGCACAAGTAGGCAGATTAGTGTCACTAGTTTGTTTCATTTAATAAAATTGCGTAGTTCTGTACTGCAGGATGAACACATCAAATGCATATGACTTTAATGTAATATAGCCCATGAAATGAGAAGCATACAGAAACCCTTACTTTACTTCACTTTTCTTGAAGAATGGTTCAGAATACCGTTAGTGGTACGTGATAAAAATGTAAATCTATCTGAAATTGTATTTGGAGTCCTTTAGATATGCGTAAATACTCCTGTGTAACAAATGCAGGAGAAAACTAATTTTTGGCTAAGAGAAGTGTGTTCGTTTTGTTAGGTTAGTTTAGTGTTAACAGGAGATAGCCATTAAAACGAGCATAAACGCCTGTGAATTATGCAAACAATGTATTTGGTAAATACGTTAGAATATTGCATCCAGTGTGTTTTAATTTCATACTGGCATAAAAATACCGGAAGTATGTGTGAAATAGACAGAACTTCCAAATTGTGAACTAACCATCTCTGTCGCTGTCTGGTGGCGGTAGTACCGTCCTTATTACAGCATATTTACCCCCGATGTTGTTCGCTTATTTACACTGACGGCCAAACTTCAAGTTCTTGCAAAACAGGTCTTGTAGCAACCCGACCGGAATTTACTTTTAACTAGTATTATATTCACGTTAATTCTGTGTTTGAACATTCCTTATTCGAATGCTGTTCAGAGAAGAGACGACAGCCGAAGTTACGCAGTTCAGGTGGTCACACTTCAGCGTTACACATGTGTTTTGTATTTGGTGGAAAACTGCCATTACCAAGGTATGGCACTGAAGGCTGAAGTTCTGTCAATCAGTTCGAGCTATTTCCTTTTTAAAGTTCGTTGTTGTGATATTAATCTTTTCAGTTGTTCTAGTTTTTCAATTGTTAAGTGTTCCGTTTCTGAGTCATTTTCGTGCTGAAGACAAGGCAGAGTGGACGCTGATGGCAACATCGAAGAGGTAAAGTATTGAATTGACGAGGCAGAGAACCCCAGTTGTCAGCAAGAACACAGCTTCGTTCTGTTTATCGACGTTATCTTCTTTGCCTTGCAAATTACTTCTGAAATCCCGCCATTTCAGAAGAGCCACAGTTCCAGCCACCAGGAACAGGATTCCACCCAGTGTGTTGAATATCCGTATCTGTAACACCGGGGATAGAGGGCTTAACAGTTTGTGGAGCGCAAAGATTCAGTATGCAGTGACGTCTTCAGTCTCCTGGGGTATTACGCGGCGAAGGTCGGTAGTTGGTTACGGATGAGACCGATATGTTTTCCCGAAAGTTCTTAACCAACTACAAACCTGCGCTGCGCGACATGCAAATAGAGCGAAGACCGCAACTACACTGCGGCAGAAACCTGGGATCTCAGTATGCCTCATTTAAAACTACCGTGCTCACAAGAGCGCGCTGCTTGTTCCTATCGTGAGCCAGAATCCAGTTCACGCCCTCTAATCCGATTTCTTGAAGATCCGTTTTAATATTGTCTTCCAAGTGATTAGTTACCTTTAGGTATTCCTATCAACTTCTCGTAACTTGTCGATTTCTTTACGGTGGGGAGTTGTTAGCCCCTCGTCTAATACCCAAGCTGGAGGGCCACACATTGCCGGCTGTCAGGGACTACTTATTTAATAGATTCACAGCTACCTTCCATATCTGGAGGACGTCTGCTCCATCCGCAACCTCAGGACGCGCCATGCCGTGGTTACAGAGATTCACAAATGCCGGCCTGACGCAGTACATTAGACAGTGATTTCTTTCTTGCCAGCTTCTATAGCAGCGGCGTAGCAAGGGTGGGGCGAGTGGTTCGACCGCCCCGGGCAACGGAGCCCAAGGGGCGGCAAATTGATATTATTAAAGGAATAAAACCTGCTTTTCTGCGCTCAGAAAATTTGAAATGAATGATGCAAATAAGGGACAGTTCAGTGAATAATTGTAACATTTTCTGAAGTTCGTGGCTTCTGCCAGGGGCCTCCATTGTTATTGCTCGTCTGGCTTCAAGAAACATAGCTACGCCACTTTTCCAGTTCATTGTTCGATAATCGTCTAATCACTCGACGCGTACAGACGTGCTATTGACAGCTTTCTTAAATGAACCTAAAATAAATAAATAAGTGAAATTCGCCCTAGAACAGGCCACGAAAGCCGCGAGGGGGAGTAGTTGTATAGGTCTACTCTTTCTTTAACCTCGGCGCTAGATAGGGGTGGGTGGTAATCGCCACGCTCCGGCCGCTTTACCTCCTGGAAAGACCCGGTACCTATTGTATAGGAGGCTGGGTGGGCCCCAGAGCCGGTCTGGACAGGTGCAGAAAATCTCGCCTTCACCGGGATCCCATCCTCGGTCCATCCAGCTCGTAGCGAGTCGCTATACCGACTACACTATCCTGGTACGACACGCAGTTAGACTACCGGTGCTTTTGGTGCAGAGATTCCAGTGAACGGTTCGAAAAGAAACCCGTCTTGTCGACATGGGTATATGAAGGTTAATGTATTCCTGTAGAGGCCTATTCAGGCCCATCGGGTTCCAGGGGATCGAGGCTACCAGATTTCAAGACAGTCGGCACATGAAGGTGGTAAGGTTGTCAGCCCTACGCACCAGCCGCCTTTATCCCCCACGAAATATTCCCGGCACTCATTTCTGTTTGAGGCTGAGTTGACCCCAGTGCCATAGTGCGGCCGGAAGGATTTAGTGAATGAAAAATTCAAATGACATAATTGGTGTATATACTTACCAGAATTTCGGGCATTCTGTGACCCAGGACGTAGCTGATAAGGATGACGGGTGTGATGATCATGTAGGCCGAGCAGACGAAATACGGTAACATTTGTGCTGTAGTAGAAGATATTACTCCATTCACCCCTTTGGAATACGACCCTGTAGACACTATGGTTATAATCTGTCACAAAGAGCCGAATGACACCACGTTAATAAAGTTGTCCCTTTGGACACCATGGAAGCGTATAGGGGGAGTAGAGGTATGGCTTCACGCATTCTAAACCTCGGTACGAGAATGAGATAAGTGGTAATCTTCACCCCCGTCCGCTTTTCCCCAGGGATAAGAGACCCCGGCACCCATCGTGTGGGAGGCTGGATGGGTCCCACAGCTGGCCTGTGTGTCTTGGAGACGTCTCTTGTCCGTTTCGCGAATTAAATCACTCTTCCTTTTTTTGTTCAGTCCGTAGTCTGATCCATATACCGCGTTTGCTGTCCCAATTGAGATATGAATTTGAATCTTAGTTGTTTAGTGCGTTAGACCTCTAAAGCTGAACACACACCACATTGTGGGTTATTTCTCTTAGGGACATATTTGCTATTTGTGCTGAGCCACTTCCAAATTATGCGAACTTTCTAGTTCCGTTAGATAAGTTTAGAAAAAGGTAATACACCTGTCATCACCTTCCGCCTGTCTGTAAATTATAGTACCGAAACTAGGGGAAGATTTGGATTAAATTCGGTATTGTAGACGTGTGTTAAATTTTTATCATGATTTAATGTGGTTACTTGTGTGGGCTTGTTTTGCTCGTACGTGAATATTTCGAGTTCTTCAACAGATATCGACTGAGATCCGTATAAATCATTTCAGTTTCAGAAGGTTTAGGGAGTGTTTCGTTTACTGTAATTTGGTTTAGGAGCCATAATGAGGGCGTGATCTTTACATATTTGTATATACGAGGATCAGATCAAGGAAGGTGAGTGGTTAGAACATGCAGCATGCAAGGAACATTTTATCCGCAAAACTTTTAGATGTGGGCGAAGTTGTAGGATAGTACGAAAATAGATCTTAATCAAATAAGAGATAATAATGTGGTGTGGAATCTTCTGGAATAGGGTAATAATGCATTTTCAGGTTGCATAGGAAGCGGGAGATTTTTGTTCAGCGGACCTTGTTATCGATACATACCGTCTGCGTCAGTTTGAAGACGTAAGACGATGGTGGAACGTGGTTGTATGCCGGTGAAGTGTCCTGATGGTTAACCAACTGTAGGACGCTGTGACGCCGCTCTATCCATGAAGAGTTGCCCTTAGGCGTCGGAGATGGAGAAGGGCCACCGGGATCCTTACTGCAAGAACATTATATTGTATTACGTAGCCTTTGTATGGCCTAAACCAGTGGTCTTCAAACCGTTAATGTCTGTTCTAGGTTTGTGACTAACCCTGGATTTTCGCGGAACTCTGTGAAGTGACATTTTGGGTGCAAAAGTGAAATAAGACGTTTTGAAACGTAAACTTTCGTTTAGAGAAATAAAATATTTAGGCAGATTTAATAAAAAAAAACAGTGTTTTGTTATTCGCAATTTGCACTGAGAATAAACCCAGCGCCGGTGATGCACAAAGATGGGGAGGAGAATAAAACTGCAATTAAACTTATCAAAAGTATATTCAGCAGTTTTATTACAAACGAAATGTGCTCGCGGAACCCCCGAAAGTCGCCTACGGAACTCCGATTTGAATATCATTGTAAGTACCGGGTCTTCGTATGTGTTATGTGCGTTCAGAAACTTGTGGATCATCTGTTGATGTCACACCGTCCATTCATCCATCCGTCACTTAGTGCGCATTAACATATTGAGAACCACAGACTGATTTTAATTAAATATTGTATTTTGGAATTGTAATAAAATTAATCGTCATGTTTAATTTTTATTGAGACTGGTCTTTGACGAACACTGTACCTCCATTTCATTGTACATCATGTTTAGACATACATACTGTTTCTCAGAGCAAGTAATATGTCGAACAAAATTTACAGAGAAGACCGTCACGCACAATTTGTGTTCAGGACAGTTTATGCATAACCCACTACGTTTAGAGATGACAATAATAAGGTAAAGGTAAAGTGATCCCGTTTCAGGCTTGGTGTGGCCCAGAGGGTGGGTAGAGGTATAACTCTACTCTTCCATGACCGCGACACTAGAAGGGGGTGAGTGGTCAGCAGCATGCCCCGGCCGCACTTTACCCCCGGGAAAGACCCGGTACCCATTTTACAGGAGGCTGGGTGAGCCCCAGGTCCGGTCTTGACGGGCGGAAAATCTCGTCCCCACCGGGATTTTTTTTTTTTGTAAACTGTATCTTTATTAGTCTTCTGATTTATACATAGTTTGACAGGTTGGCGAGAAAATTAGTGGGGCTGCAATTGGAGGTGGTAAAGCCTAGTTCGTTCGGGGCGTCTATCGCTTGGGGGAAGACGGTGGGTACAGCATCTTTCCTCACAGTTGGGTTGGAGGTGGCCAAGTCGAGGAGGTCGCATCAGGGATACGGGGAATCGAGTACGTCCAGGTACCTGCCTTGTTTAGGTAGCGTGCGGCCTTGCTGGTATACCTTCCAACGAGAACGCTTCAGAAAACCATACAATCGCGGAGTGAGAGACGCCGGTTGGTCTGCAGGCGATAGTGGACGAGATGGGTCAGAATCCGTAGAATTGCAGCGTGCCTTTGCGGCGGCCAGTAGATTCGATCCCGGACCGTCCAACCCGTAGTCAGTCGCTATACCGACTAAGCTACCCGGCCCACGACAGTAATAAGGACAGGAGAGAAAATGTACCTGTAACTTAACATTGAGGCCCATTCGCGAAACCCTTGTTGCCGTGGAAGAGCAATAAGTATTAAATATTATTAGCGCGTGTCTCTAGCCTCATTTATCCAGCACGCATGTGGCATGCGTCGTCTGATATTGCCATCTGTGGCCTGTTCTGTCTCTACCACATTTTTTCGCGTTGCCTGATAAACCGCACGATTTTCTGAAAGAAAGTTACTGGACATAAAATTTGTTGTTAGATTTTCTCTTCAGCTTTTGAGTGAAATATCTCTCATTCTAAGAAGAACCCAGCGAGATATCATAAATATACATAGGTCATATAAAATATCCGTTATTCTTTTATTTTAATGAAACTTCAGTTTTCTCTACGGAATTTCGAAAAATGCTGAAATATCAAATTTTCACTAAAATCCGTCCAGTGGGAGCCGAAATGTTCCACGAGGACGGACGGACAGGCAGACATGACGAAGCTTATAGCCGCTTTCGCAATTTTACGAAAGCGGCTAAAAAAGGCGACTGGACTATATGTACAGTACCGAAATTGTTTAGTCGACCATCGGCAATGGGCTTCCGAACATAACATGAGGATTGCAGAATGTGTTATTAGATGTAATAAACCACGGAATCCGTGGTGGCCTCAGATTCATTTCAAAGTGGCCACGAAGTTATTTCAAGGATCTTGAGAATTCACGTAACTTCTTAGTGAGTCGTGCTGTTCCAGTTGGCGCTTGGTATCGTCTGCTGTTTCGTTATCATAATTATCGTCAGCACTGTACGTTCGTTACAAAGTAAAAAAAGAACGCCTTACGTGTAGACAGCATGCGTTCCTCCCTTCATACGTGGCGAAATATCAGCGACTAATCCATTTCTTATTTTCATGAAATTCGTTGTAAAGGTTCTTCACGAAGTTGTTGAATAAGCATGGGTTTCGTAAAAATTGGCCGAGTGAGTCATACTTAAGGATGTAAATAAATTGATATTAGTACTTATATTTCTTGACTGATTTGGTTTAAATTTGGTATATGAAATCTCTACGCAATGCTGTTGAGTAGTTGTGAGCTTCGTGAAAATCGGGTTCGAAGTGTTTTTATCTCCATTGCTTTCCTGATTTGCGAAAGATCATTGCTGCCTTTGAACGTTCCCAGGTTTGCCCCCTTGTCCTTCTGATAAATGTATTATTAAAATGAATATGAATATGGGGTATGCGTGGTATGCTGCTGACTGCTGAAAACAGAAATAATCTTTGCTATTCCATTTTCTTCACCAAAGATTTGACATGGACTGACCCTCTTTGCTTGCATTCGGGAGGTGCTTGTTTCGGATATTGGTAGAGACACCGATTAGCGTGACATTTTTCTTTGCTTTCCCCAACACCAACAAATTTCGGGGTAGTATTTCGAATTAAGCCACCAGGCGTCCTACGACATCCTTTCCAATTTTTAGTCACGGATCACGCGTTATTGGTGTAAATTGAGTTTGTTTTGTTCATTGCTGCTAAAAGCCAGTGCTACAAAGCGGTTTGAACCCAGGAGCGACACTCCATGTTTGTCCCTCTCCTCATCATGTCCGTTCCTCACATATTCACTTAACCTCTCTACACAACCTTGAACGAGAGTCGGCCAAGATGCTGTACAGTAGACATCGGACTCAGGTATTTGCACTGCAAATAGACTGTGTGAGATTTTCAATGTTTGTCTTGTGGTTCCGAAGCTGCGACTTCGTCACTGCTGTCCCACATCATGGCCAACTGAAGCACGAGCACTGGAAATCGTCCACGCTGAAGTTAGAGTGTCACTGCTAACTTCTTAGCACATTGCAAGGCTGACAGAGGACAACGCAAACACAGAACAATGTACATGTGCATCACCTCTCCGAGTAGTTGTAGCCGAACATTGATTGGGTTCGTGTCCTAGTCGAACACCCCCAGCTTGAGTAAGAGGAAGCATTTTTTCCTCCTTTTGTATGTCCACATCCTACTAGAGGAAGAACTTTCTGCCCCCCCCCCCCCACCCCGACCTTCTCGTATTGCACTCATGTCTCTCAGGCCTTGACAGCTTTAGAATTCTTTGCAAAAGACAAATTTTTGGAAGTTTTGTAATTTTTATTTTGCGTGCATAAATTTACGGGTTTAACGTCTGATTTGAGGCACCTGTGGCTTTTTGCTATATTTTGTATGGGCTATTTTTTGTCTCATGGAAAAGTTAATTAAATTATAACCAATTTGAGGTAAGTTTTTTTTTTTTGCCAACGAAAGGAGTCACTTTCGTTACGTAACCATTCACAGCCGTCATCTTGGAAACGAGATGAATAGGCGGGCAGAGAGGACACAGAAATTTCGACAGTAGTACATGGAAATGCAAGGGAGTGATCTGGAAGGTGGTAGATGAGCAATCGCAGTTACCGAGCGATCGGGAATTGGAAACACTGATCAGACTCTAGGGCATATTGTAGTCAGGAAGTCTGGTAATCTGAGTTGGTGGCCAGTACGTATAAAACATACATATGAATGACCACTAAACGCAAAGTAGTACTGCGTGGTACTTAGTATATTGTTATTCTTTTTTTACGACAGCATCGACAGCTGGCCGAAGTACCCCTTTGGCACACGAGAAGGTTTCTCATGTTTCACGTCAGAGCTTGACCCTGCTTCTGATTTCTCCCTGTCCACCTACAGCACTTCAAGGTGGGAAGTCAGAAATCTCACGCTGTTGCGGGTGCTAGAAAGATTGACCGCGGACAGCGACGTGGTGGCATTCGAACTCAGTATTTCATTGTTGAAGCGGTATGAGACACACCTTAGATCGTACAGCCACTGTGGTTGAATATTCCAAAAATATGAACGTGCATAAGCGAACCAATGTAATTAGCTTGGGTAAGAAAAAGCATTTTACTTACCTTAAAGATTTCAAGTCTATTGATTGTGTTGTAGTTTTCATTTTTCTTGAGTTCCCCAAACGGCTAGTTGATAAGGAAGCCATGATGACGCAACTTGGCAGTTACTGGCACTGTGTTTGGTGTTACTCTTCGGCAGTCCTGAAACGAAATACCACAAACTCAGTTTCCTTCCGCCACTGACGTTGTTGAGGATATAGCCTACTGCTGACAGCGTCTAATCGACTTTCAACATCGCAGCGCCCTCGGCTAGAATTTTGTTTTAAGTTAAAAATTACACCTATGTGGTGATCACGTCCATGCTCTGTTTGTCTGTTAGTCTATCAGCTGGTATCAGCAGCTAAACCTTTCGCCGTTTTTTTTAAATGAAATTCGGTATAGGAATTCTTTACGAAAAGTTGTCCAACAAGCGAGAGTTTCGTGAAAATCGGCTCAGTGAGAGCCATACTATATTGAATGGCGTAATTTAATATATACGGATACTTACGTATTTCCTCATCGATTTCGGTGGGATTCGGCGTATGAAATCTTCACGAAATGCCTTTGCGTCTTTATGAGTTTCGTACGGGTCAAAAAGTGACTCAACTCCATGTTAGCTAGATGATGATGATGATGATGAGTTTCGTGAAAATCGATAAGTTAATGTCATACTTTGCTTGTGGGCGTAAACTAAAATTCCCCTCTCCTTTCTACTTTATTCGATTTGGATAAAACTCGGTACAGGAGAACTTACTGAATGATTATGAGTTTCGTGAAATTTGACACTGTGAAAGCCATCTGTAGGGGATAGTTCGTACTTTCCACATTTATCGCTTGATTTGTTTGAAATTAGGCATCAGAGACACACAGTTTCGAGTTTCATGAAAATCGGCACAGGAAAGGCCATAATTTACCTGTAGATGAATATGAGATTACATTTACACGTGTGCCGTAAAAACACGTGTTCATTTTGAAAGTAAAGGAAGCCTTTGTAAAGTCTCTGGAGCCATCCAATGTGAGTTGATTGCATTTTATTGCAACTGTTGATTCGATTGTGGGTATTTTATGGAGTACAGTTAGCTTTCTTAGCTTGAGGCCATCTACCCGCTTTGTTACATGTAGCTACTAGTGCTTACGTGAATAGTGTAATAATGATGACTGTATGTCTGTGACAGACATACAGTTTTAACTGGCACTTATATTGTACCGCCACTCAAGTAAAACTGTCCGAACTGAATACATCTGGTCTACACTAGCAGTCTTTCACTTTATGTTTTCACTGGTTTTTACCGCAAAATTGGGATGTCTTGGCCCAGAGCAGAGAGACAGCAGGATCACTGAATTGATATTGGAGCAGCGGGAAGTGGTGTGGGTTGCGCCAACATTGTGTCAATTTTATGCCACGGTATTAAGGACCGGTGGGAATCGTATGATCCACAGAACCAGCCTCAGAAGTGTCAATGATCGCCTAAACAAACGGTTTTTCTTGTGGTACCGTGCTAATTACACCGACTTTCTTCCCGAATAAGGTCATTTAGTGGGAGTCGAAGTCTTAAATTTAGGATGACCAGTCACTGTCATTTGAAATGTTGATTATTTATTTTTGAAGCAAACACTGTTGTTTATAAATGGTTCTTTATAGCTGTCATAATGCTATAAATCGTACAGTTATGCCAACTTTATTTCTAATTTTTTCTCGATTAATCTGAATGATCACTTAAAACTTTTGATGCATAACTTATAATCGTAGTTAAATGACATTCCGGCGTTATCATGTTTACTTGTGAAGATCCAACTATGAAAAACAATTAAACAATAATTGGATAGTGATAATTTATTAAACTGCTTTATATTAAATACATTATTTCACAGGAAAGAAAATTCAACTGCAGGTTCAATAGCTCTGCATTTTTACAGGATTGTTCAACTTTTTTACTTGTTGTGGTTTCTTAGTTGTGACACTGTGAAGTCTGGTAAGTGGGTTCCAACAATGTGTAGTAACATATCCTCTCTGTCACGGTACGTAACCTCAGAAAAGGAACGCAACCAACAACTGCGATATTAATCTTTGCTGATCTTTAAACCTCATATTTTAAATAATCATTTGAATAAAGGTTGACCAACTAGATGACACTTGCTTTATTATATATTGCTCAACATGTTTCAGACGTTAATACGTCCATCTTCAGGAGCTAGCGAGTACTTGTTGTGTTGTGTAGGCT
>Ga0131853_10015492_pt1 | contig 13938 bp, 9 predicted proteins | sample TergutLab28metaG_FD_92764 | JGI IMG/M metagenome (GOLD analysis project Ga0131853, IMG submission 92764) | Labiotermes labralis P1 segment gut microbial communities from Petit-Saut dam, French Guiana - Lab288 P1 (version 2) (version 2) | ecosystem: Host-associated > Arthropoda: Insects >... | reverse complement strand
GCAGTTGGAATAGCGACCATGCTATTGGCTTGACAGTCCAGGGTACAAATTCCAATGTGGGCATTAGACATATTTATCGTCTCCAAAATGCCCAATCCAGACCTGGGGCCCACCAAGTCTACTATTCAGTTGGTACCAAGATTCTTTCCCAGCAGTAGGGGAGTTGAAGGAACTGGGGCAAAAATTTGAGCACTAATTTGCACCTAGTGCCAAAGTTAAGATTGAGTGGAGCCACATCTCTATTCCCTCCCCCCCCATACACCATCATGGTACGGAGAGGGAAAACTTTACCTTGTTTTTACTGTGTATCAGGACAGCACTACAAACTTTCTACCAAGCATCTTGAAAAGCTATCTTTTATTCATTTGTTTTAATTAAACACTATAAATCTAATTCCTCTTACCAAACCTAAGAAAGAAATGTGGTACAGACACGGTTAATAAGAAAACATTAATAGTTCTTCTTGCAGAACGTACCATTCAGCTCAGTGTGTTCCAAGTAGTGACTCCTTTAGTAACGTGGCCTATGAATGAAGCACACGTGACACAAACAAAAAACACTCTTACGGCTTCTTGTACATTTCCTCATATACCACTTATTTGGCCACACGAAGTACTGACAAATTCACTTCTTTAACTTACGCAACTCAATTATCTGTCTTCTGACTTCCTCTCTCATTGCCAACTGCCTGGCTTTAAGTTCAGCTTGTTCTTCTCTCTGAAACAACAAAATAAGGAAATATTTAAACCACTCACTCAATCACTCACACACATGTAACTGTACATAAAACCATGTCACTGGTCCAAAAATTACTTTACAGCTTCAATTTGAACCCAAATTTGAATGAATTAATACTGAGAAATCTTTATAATTTTCACAAATATTCACAACTGTTTGCCAACAAATACACGATCCTCTCGGGTTACAGTCATCAGTTCTGCCGGTCTGCGTGGTCTTTTGACAGTGTTTCAGAGGAATATGCTGCCTCTATCTTCAGGTTGCATCCTCATACCTCTGGTGTGCTGTTCCCACTGGCCTGGACCAAGTTCTGTCCCCTTGTCTTGAACCGCCATACATCTCTACCCAGCTCATTTATTTCTACCCTGAAGTTAGAGGCAGAGTATTTCTCCGAAGCATGGGTACCCACCGATTAGAATACGTGCTGCCACAAGCCACACAAATGTAATGTAAATGCATAATGCCGAGAAAACTTCAGACTTTTTACACTTACGCGGTAGACTTTGATCATGATCTTATGGCAACTGTGTGTGCAAGCAGAACTGAGCATGAGGGAAGTTGGGGGCATAACAGGGACAGCTGGAGGGTGCAGATATGCCTGCATCAGAGTCCTATATCTTTTTGCAAACACAAGTTGGTGTTAAGATATTGATACATCATTTTTATAACACTGAATACCTATTCTGATCTGCAGTGCCATACGCTGTACGTCGGATAGCTCTATTACCTTACAGCCACAGTACAGTGTGAGTATTCTATGAAAACTGTTGTTATTTGGCGAATAGCGGGTAACAAACAATGTTCTGCACTCCCTAACTGCTTGTACCATACATATTAACCTGACACTGTCTAGTACCACTTGCGGACGGGCACTGCAACTGAAATCCATTCCTCGTGCAGTGCCATAAGATTGCAGACGGGGTCTAATGCTCTTAAATGTAATTAATTTGAAGCTTACAAAATGAACTTCGTAATACCAAGGGCCCATCCATACACCCTAAAGGGCCCCACACACCCTAAAGGGTCCCTTACACTCTAAAGGGCCCCATACACCCTAAGTTAAACTGTGCAGTTTAACTTTTAAAAAAACTGCATGAAAAACTGAACTGAATGTTCTCTGGCACAGCACAGGTTTCCGATCAGGTTTGTCAGTTTTTTTGTCAGTTCTGTGGTGGATAAAAACAAGGCTGTCGTTTGCTGTTTGCTAGCCATATCGGCCATAATGTTATCCGAAAAGAAGAAAAGAACACGTAAAATGTGCAGTAAGAAGTGGCATTTGAAAAGGAATATATCATGCGATGTTCATCTGCTGAATGGATTGGTAGAAACGGATGTGCCTTGAGATGGTGCCATCGTGGTGTTGGCAGGTAAAGTGAGGAAACTGTGGGATTCCCTGAGTGAATTGTGCAGTTCTGTGAAAGATGACTGGAAAGGACAGTTCTGTGGCCTGCACTATTGCCTGTGAAAACTGCGCAGTTTACTCAGTTTTTCCCCTCAGATATGATGTCACCCAGTAAAACTGCTCAGTTTAACTGACAGTGTATAGGGCACTTTGAGTTTGGTTACATGTGATGAATTTGGACTAAAATTAAGTACTAGAATAGAGCATTATGAACTCAGTTGCTTGTTAAATATCAAAATATTTGTGGTAAAGCTAAAAGTGTGCTTGCCATCATTCTCTGTCAACCCATTAACATCCATATGCACCACACTTATACGTTCTGTTGGTCATTACAGGCATACCAGTATGCAAAAAATATGAAAGACTGCTTGATGTAATTCTGTTGCCTTTTGAGACGTACTAAGACACTGGATAGTTTACTAAATTCAATATGCTGCCAGTCACATCAACAGACCTGTGTCAGTACATTTTGGTAATTCAGGGATGAGGAATATCTTTGCAATTGCAGTGTTTCTCGATGGAACGGACGAAAAGAATTTTTATACGGGAAAACTCATAAGGTAAAATGGAAGTAGAAGAATTGGGTTAATTTTCTGATCCTTGTTTGAATTTTGATCCCAAATAATTATTTCGAAATATTTCAATTATAAGGATAACAATTTTGTAATTTCAGGGCAACCTGGACATACGGTTACTTTACTGGTAAATAAGTATTCATAAAACACAACACAGACCAAGTGTAGTAGGAAAGGAGTGGATTGATGTGGCTCAGGATAGGGACAGGTGACGGTCTCTTGTGAATACGGTGATGAACATTGGGGTTCCAGAAAATGGGAAGAATTTCTTGACTGAGGACTGTTTAGCTCATCAGTAAGGACTCTGCTCCATTAAATTCGTTAGTTAAAGCACAAGTCACGACACGCGACCTACAAAATATTAATCGAAAGAAATCTGTTGCTGGTGCAGGTGAATTTTTTTTCATTTACCTCACTTATATCTTGTCCTCTGCCTCAGAGCCTATGCTAACGCACAGAACATCGCCTTTTACTGCAACAAAATGTTAAAAATTTTGCTTCAAGTCCAAGCCTGGCTAACATCTCTAAGACAGGTTTCTGTTAGCATAAAGGAATAACAAAAATTGTGCAGCCAGAAACAAAGAGTCTATAGTCTGTGTGAAAGCACCAAGTGGTCTGCAGTAAATGATTCACTATGGTGGGCAGTTTGACAAGCATGAAACAAATAATGGTTGTAAAGCCTTTTAAACATATTAGATGCGAAAAATGGGAAATGTTTGTACAAAAATGAAAAGTCTTTACATGAGAAGCATAATGGCAAAAGAGGTTAAGCTCTACTCTTCCTTCAACCTTGGTGCTAGATGGGGGTGGGTGGTCAGCACCACGCCCTGGCCGCTTTACCCCCTAGAGAAGATCTGGTACCCATTAGGACGTTGAGTGGAGCCCAGGGCCAGTCTGGACGGGTGTGGAAGATCTCGTCCCCCTCCGAGATTTGATCCCCAGACCGTCCAGCCCTTAGCGAGTCGCTATACCGAATGCGCTATTCCTGCCCCTTACGTGAGAAACACACAAGTAAGAATATTTAACAGTATTCTTATGGGAGTTATGGCAGGACTTCAAAAATCTAAATTCCCACAGAGTCAAACTCTGTCTGGGAATTCCTAATCCAGTAGAGACTGTATGATGTTTTCTTCAGGCAGGGTACCTGAAATGGGGAAGGATACAGTGGGTACCTTGCCTACTGTAAGTGTGAGATTATAGCCCTGCTGATTCCTGCGACAGTTTACAGCACCTGTGGAACACCACAACATGGGAAATACATGCGGTCATGTTGGAATTTCTGTTCGAAGGCATGCATGTGATGACTTCAATTCCAGTGAATGCGACACATCAAATTATATAAATAAAATACTACATGTCAGTCATTAGCACAACATTTTATTTATATAAAATGGTATATATACATGTTTCAAACTAGTCGGTCATCCTCAGGCCCTCCAAGAACACAGATCTAAGCGTTGTGTTCTTGGAGGACCTGAGGATGACTGACTCGGTCAAAACATGTCACCCGGACATATATACTTACTTACTTACTCCATGGTGCAGAGTCCTTCTTGAGAAGCTAACTGGATTGCAGCTAGTCAAGAAATTCCCCGCATTTCACGGAACCCGAAGGTTCATTACCGCACTCACAAGCGTCTGCCACCTGTCCCTATCCAGGGCCATCCCAATCCAGTCCATATACCCACATCCCACCTCCTGCAGATCCATCCTAATATTATCCACCCATCAACACCTAGGTCTCCCCAGTGGTCTCCTTCCCTACGGTTTCCCCACCAAGACCCTATACACCCCCCTCTCTTCACCAATACGCGCCACATGCCTAGCCCATCTCATTCTTCTCGATTTTATCACCCGCACAATATTGGGTGAGCAGTACAGATCATTTAGCTCCTCGTTATGCAATCTCCTCCATTTCCCCGTTCTGGAAATATATACTATTGTATATAAACAAAATGTGTAGTATTTTATTTATATGTTGTGACAGTTCAGGATGGAAAACTTTGAAAAAAAATTAAACATCAAATTATGTCAGCTCACAAGTGTATAGAACATGTTTGGAAAAAGTATACACACCAGCTGATTTTTTGTCCTTTCAAATGCCAATTCCATGAGGTTGTGAACAGTCATATCACACTCTCTCTTCCCAATGTTCACAAACAAGCACGATGGAGAATGCTTTGCGTGTTCCGTCCTAGGAAGTACAAAAAAATTTGTAATATACTGTACAGTATTTTGGTTTACATTCTGTTGAGTACTCTATAAAATTCCAAGGCAGGACAAGAGATAGCCTTGCTGGCATGTTACCGTCACACACCGTGGTATCACCTGTGATTTGCTGCTCGCCACTTGTACGATCTTGTGTGAATGCACACAAATTCATGATCATAAAAATTCTATTCCAGAAGAAATTAAGAGCAGATTGAGGTCAGGAAATGCCTGCTATCAATCGGTGAAGAATCTTTTGTCTTCTAGGTTGCTATCCAAAAATTTAAAGATCAAGATATGTAGAACTATAATTTTGCCTGTTGTTTTGTATGGGTGTGAAGCTTGGTCCCTGACATTGCGGGAGGAAAGGAAGCTGAGGGTGTTTGAGAACATGGTGTTGAGGAGAATATTTGGACTAAGGAGGGATGGGGTAAAGGGGGAATGGAGGAGATTGCATAATGAGGAGCTAAATGATTTGTACTCCTCCCCAATATTGTGCGGGTGATAAAATCGAGAAGAATAAGATTGGCTGGGAATGTGGCACATATGGGTGAGAAGAGGGAGGTGTATAGGGTCTTGGTGGGGAAACCAGAGGGAAGGAGACCACTGTGGAGACCTAGGTGTAGATGGGTGGATAATATTAGGATGAATCTCCAGGAGGTGTGATGTGGGTACATGGACTGGATTGGGCTGGCCCAGGATAGGGACAGGTGGCGGACGCTTGGGACTGCGGTAATGAGCCTTCGGGTTTCGTGAAATGCAGGGAATTTCTTGACTAGCTGCAAACCAGTTGGCTTTACAAGGACTCTGCCACATGGAGTAAGTAAGCAAGCGGCCAGCGAGACTACCCTTGTTCATATGGATGCAGTTTCCTTGACGAGAAATAAAAAGAATTTTGTTCATTGTGCAATGACAAAAATTCCCAGAAATTCAGAAAGAGAGATAGGAGAGAGAAACTGTACCTGTGACCAAGGGGGTCACACGCATGCACGCACACACCACACACACACACGCGCTTGCGCACGCACACACACACTCACACGCGCACACGCACGTGCACACACACACACACACCGCACAATGCACAACACACACACACACCGCACAACGCACAACACACACACACACACCACTATCATCCTCTTCAAATGAAGACAAGGGGTTACCAGGCGTGTGTTAAGGAATATTTAGAGTTAATTGGTGAGACAATAAATGAACAGTGGTGAAATATGCTTCACCATACATTAACCACTGAAAGCCCAGTGGTCACTATATGTACCACCAGTTTATCATTCAGCAATTCTACGTTCTGCCCACACAGCTGTATTTATGTGTTTTGTGTGGATCTGAACACAAACAGTGATTATTTCCCTATACAGCAATTACCTCATGGTTTTTATAACAGAGATGGAGTGTGTTTACTGCACGGTACGAACTGGGTATTTATATATAATTCTACGTTCTGCCCATACGGTGTATTTATGGGTTTTGTGCAGATCTGAGCACAAACAGCGACTATTTCCCTATACAGCATTAACCTACTGGTTTTTTAACAGAGATGAAGTGTGTTTACTGAGTGGTACAGACTGGATATTTATATATAATTCTACATTCTGCCCACACAGTCTATTTATGTGGTTTGTGTGGATCTGAGCACAAACAGTGACTATTTCCCTATACAGCATTAACTGACCAGTTTTTATAACTGACATGGAGTGTGTTTACTGCGCAGTACGGACTGTGTATTTATATATATTTCTACGTTCTGCCCACACAGTGTATTTATGTGTTTTGTGTGGATCTGAGCACAAATAGCAACTATTTCCCTACACAGCATTAACTGACTGGTTTTTATAACAGAGATGGAGTGTATTTACTGCGCGGTACGGACTGGGTATTTATATATAATTCTACGTTCTGCCTACACAGTGTATTTATGTGTTTTGTGTGGATCTGAGCACTAACAGCGACTATGTCCCTATACAGCATTAACCTACTGGTTTTTATAACAGAGATGGAGTGTGTTTACTGTGCGGTATGGACTGGGTATTTATATATAATTCTACATTCTGCCCACACAGTGTATTTATGTGTTTTATGTAGATCTGAGCACAAACAGTGATTATCTCCCCACACAACATTAACTGACTTGTCATTCTCATGGCAGAACCAAAATTCTGTGACACATTAAAAGTCAATATACATGACATAGAATAGATGTACTCCCACAAAAGTCACTCAGTAATATAGATTCACATCACAATTTATTTACACAAAATGCAATGAATGCTGAATTAACAGACAAGAAATTGAATAGTTTAACAGATCTACATTGATAAAAAATGACTGGATGGAATAAAACAAAGAAACCTGAACTCTTTTCATGACTGTCACCAAACTGTAACACATGAAAGGGCATATGAAGCTATCTTGAGCCTGCCTCATGATAGTCTGACACATCTCATGGGTGCCACCATGCACGTTAAGTCCTGACGCAAACACCATCTTCTGACGCAGCTCTTATTCAGGGCGAAAGAAATTAATATATTTGAAAGACTATATTCTGAGGTCCTGTGAACTCAAATTACAGACTCAATAAGCAGAATTTTCTCACATTTCAAAGTTAATAAAACTTACTTACTTACTCCATGGTGCAGAGTCCTTCTTTAGAAGCTAAATGGTTTGCAGCTAGTCAAGAAATTCCCCGCATTTCACAGAACCAGTATGTTCATTACAGCACTCACAAGCGTCCACCACCTGTCTCTATCCTGGGCCAGCCCAATCCAGTCCATATATCCACATCCCACCTCCTGGAGATCCATCCTAATATTATCCACCCATCTATGCCCAGGTCTCCCCAGTGGTCTCCTTCCCTCTGGTTTCCCCACCAAGACCCTACACACCCCCATCTCCCCACCCATACAAAGTTAATAAAATTGCTTTCATAAAATATTTTCCCAAGGAACAGTGCTAAAACATCAGTGTTATTTATAATGTGCATGTGTACCTGACCATATTCTGTTGTCTTGTGTTATAGGACCAATTTGTATGTTATTATCACAAAGCAAACACCGCCAACAAGAGATTATTCTCTATCCCTATCCATACATAGTCTATCAGGGATTACTGTCTATCCCAATCAAAACAATGCATAATAGGGATTACTGTCTATCCCATTCACAACACCCCATACCAGAAATTGTAGCCTATCCCAATCAAAAGTCCATGTATTAGGATTATAGCCTATCCAATTCAAATCACACATATACCATAGATTTTTAATGTTTTGTTGACTGTGCATTGTGATTTCTCCATATAAAATGAACCAAGAAGACGTACTATTATCTGTTAATCTATTTCAATAGTAATCCTCTACATGTTTCGAGCAGGCTTGCTGCTCACCACCAGGAGGATCAACTCTGTATAAACAGCAGTTGGTGTAGTCATGTGTTATGTTGACTAGCTGCTGGCAGGATTGGGATGGAATTCCTGGTGACGAGCAGCAAACCTGCTCGAAACATGTAGAGGCTTATTATTGAAATAGATTAATAGAAAACCATGCATCTTGTTGGTTCATAGTATACGGATATAACAGAGATTATATTCTATCCCAATCAAAACATCACATACCATGGATCATCATCTTTTTCCCAGCCATGAAGATTCTTGAGGCACACCTGACACTGAACAAGGTCATGATCAACCTTTGAGCCACAAAAAATGAATCCTGCTTCCGCGAGCTGCAAGCAGACAAGAAATTATACCCATCATTCAGCAGTAGTTTGTTTGTCAGGCATGAACAAGTTACATATTTACATGGCAGAAAAATCAGTAAACACCTGCGCCATTTTACCACACACTCACACTCTACTCCATTTTACCACACACTCACCCTGACTCACACTCTACTCCATTTTATCACACACTCACCCTGACTCACACTCTACTTCATTTTATCACACACTCACCCTGACTCACACTCTACTCCATTTTACCACACACTCACCCTGACTCACACTCTACTCCATTTTATCACACACTCACCCTGACTCACATTCTACTCCATTTTACCACACACTCACCCTGACTCACACTCTACTTCATTTGCCCCAAACTCAGCCTTGTGGCCTTTTATACTATTTCAACATCCAACCCTCACAGCTCAGAAACTGACAAAACTCCACATTTGCTTTCAGACACTCATGTCAGCACATTGATTTGGCCTTAAGAATATTTTTCATCCTCTTTATTACAGTCTTTCGCGTACCATAACTATCAGTTAACTGAAATCTGGCATCAAAAGATGACCACAGTCAGCATGCAGTGTGACAATGAGAAACATGAATGTCATATAGAGTTGTCAGCTAAGAACATGCGAAGTCATGAGGCCATTTAAAATCCTAATCTTTTGCAGAGTAAATTGGGCACTTAAATCTGGCAACAAAAGGTTAAACATGCCAGACGCGGACGAAGTTTTCCATTTCAAACACATTAAGAAAGTGATATTTCACTTTTCTGTCCTACAGTCCTGTTTTGAAAGGATATTATAGGTGCAGATACTGCACATAGGCTGTGACAATCTTCCAGTTCCCTTCGTCGTCAACGATGACGAATGTGTCACACAGATTTAGGTCACCTTGCATTGGTTATATTATTGGACTGCATCTAAAATACTAATGTAATTTGAATATTAGTACCTTGCACATGATACAATGCAATCTGATGGAAATTTACTTAAGTCTCCAAAAAAATACATTGCCTCCATGTTAATGGTGAGACAACTGCTGGCAAATTTCTGCCAAATTACATGGTGCCATATCCCATTAAGACTATAATCTTGGCTAACCTCTATGAAAATATATAATGTGTATAAAACATGACAGTTTGTAACCCTGCAGTTGCATAAATACAGTACAGGCAAAGGGAGCTTAAGAGTCATAGGAGACAGAGCAAAAGAGAGGGCAAGGTGCTCCGGTTTTGCATTTGTACTTTTTTCTACAATATTCACACAAATTTTGAGCAGCGTTAACTATTTACATATGTTATAACTAATGTACAGTGTGTGCACTCGTCGAACACAACTACATTTATTGGTAGAATTAAAGTATTTTCTACATAAGGTACAACTACATTGTATATTTTATACATTAGTGTAATTACACAGCATACATAGACATAATATGATACCTACCATAGATTTAATTATAAAAAGCTTAGACATAGCTTGGTAACAGCAAGGACCCCCCATGTAACCCACACCGCCCAACCTTTCTGACAGATACGAGATCTCGTGCCCACTTTACCCCCTCCCTTCCCCATATAAACAGTCCATATGTTTTGTATAACTGCTTAATAAGTATTTCATGTACAACCTGAAGATGGCCATTATCAAGTGCCGAAACATGTAGTTGTACCTCATGTAGAAAATACTTTAAATTATACCAATAAATATCGTTGTATTGGACAAGTACACACACTGTACATTAGTTATTTCATAGAACACAACGGGGATGACAAACCTCATGATTACACATGTTTGTAAAGAATAACAGTATTGGTAAACTGATAAATTTTTAGATTCGTCTTTCTAAGTCTTCCAGGCCATTCATAACTAACTTACAAATAAAAGGTATCCACGCTAAGCTTTCCTCCCATCTTTGACAAGCACATGCAATAATTCCAACATTTAATCTATGACATGGACTTGATAAGACAGGATTTTCTGTAACCCAGTAAGACAAATAGCAAATTTTGCATGTGATTATACAACTGCAGCTCTACTACAGGCTATATTTTGGATGTCAGATCGTGTAAGCAAAAATACCGGACACACCTCATAAATGTTTTTCAACCAGAAACATTTATATGACCAGTATTTTCTCAATTTGTTTGCCGGACAGGAAACTCAAATACAGGGCCGTTAAGTTCAAAACTAGACACCTGCCTGCCTTTGGCTCAACAGTGATATTCCTCATACCCGTGACAAATAACACATAACATAAAATTTCAATTATCTATTAATTCTTATACAGCCTACATACCAAAATCACAAACTTGTATTGTGTACCTTGCGTGCATTGCAAAAACTATTCCTAAATGGCCACTTCTTGAAGGTTGCCAGTCGTTGCTCTTCATATATATAACGCCCTTTTGCAGACATACTCATCTGTAACACTTCACATTAAAACATAGGTATAAAGGAGCAAACTACACATTGTCACAACACGGAGAAATGTATTCTCAGAAAGCATATGATGTAGAGTGACCATATTCGAATTTTGGGGTTAATACATTAATCGGATAAATTTAATTCTGACGTTTCGAAATCTTGTCTCTAGTGATTCAAATTCGAAAGAAACTATTATTCTTAGTCAAATATTCTGCACTTAACTTACATCCTTCCTTTGAAAACCACAAATTCACCAGTTTATCCGTCCGTTGGCTTTCACAAACTTTCGCGGTACCAAGCATAACCAACTTTTGAACATTATAATTGTGGAAGAACGTTGTTATGCTTACGTAAAGTATGCATAGAGAAGGAGCCAGTAGATTAGCTTCAGGAATGGATAAATGAATTAGAAAAACGTCTAATTCTATTATGAGATTAGTGCACTAACGAACGCCCATCTAACTTCTTATGTTATCATATATTGGCATCAATGACGTATCTCTAAATTAGTAGGTCGCTGACTATCGAAATTAACGTCGATCCCTTCTCGATTTTATATTCGAAAATTAAATGTTTAACCGGTAGGCTATCTCAGTGGCTTTCACATAATATAAATGTTGTCAGTGGTTCTGTTATTCGAAGGGAGTTCCTTCCGTCCCATGTATCGTCACTCTTATCCGTGGTTGTTATCTGGTCCCGTAACCACAGAATTCATTTGCTTGTTGCTATGGGTTACAGTTGCTATGGCTACGAAGGAGTTTGAAATTGTTTATGAGAGCACGGTACGGTATAATTGCTTTATTTGCTAATTAATTGTTTTGTTGCAGTGCGGACGTCTTGCATAATACTTAAATCATAATACGTTATGTCTGACGTAGAAGTGAATGATTTAGAACTAATTTCTATTATTGGTTTCGATGGTACGTACTGTAAATTTGATCCTGTTGCATTATTTTTCTTCTTAATGTTACACATATATTTGTAAATTTGTTAAGCTCTTCTAGCCGTATTTTATTATTTCAAAGATAAAGATTGTCTTGTGTTTTTATAAAATCCAACATTTTTGTATGTGATGAGGCAACGAAACGTAAGACAGGAAAGTTTAGAAATAAATAACTTATAATCAGCCCATCTGTAGTCTGCAGATAACACTCAATTTATGGGGATGAAGCTGGAACCCTTGCACGCGTGCGTGTATGCAAGGGGTTTGGGAACAGGAGTTTACAAGCTCAAATTTATGACGTGTAACTCCGTTATATGAACACGTTTTGTCACAAATTACTTCCATGTAACTGCATTTCTATTAATTAAAGCTCATATAATCATATAAATTTATATCCTTTATAATGGTGAGTCTTATCTTCAACAATTTCCTGTAACTGCAACCTTGTAAAACTATCTGATTCAGGCTAAGTTACTGAGATAGGGAAATAGAAATTTAAACATTTTCAGGTGACACATTGTACTCCATCAGCCTGAAATGTTCTGCTGGACGAACAGAAATTGTGTTCTGGTTTATCATAGTTGATCCAACATGTACCATGCACAGATGTCAGTAAGGTCCATAAATAAGTTTATGATTCGGGAATAAAGGTATCGGGTAACCTTCCACCAACTATTACAAATTTTATCATGATATGAAAAGTATTTAAGCCAGAATTTAAGATGTCTGTTATTTCACTTCTTTTTTTGTATGAGAATTTACATCAAATTAAAGTTATAAATTTTCTCACAAAAATAAGAGAAATAATTTTCGTTTTTGTTTCAAAACTGTGTACAGGGATGTAACGTGCTTTTCCTTATTATTTTGACGAGTATTGTAACACTGTAAATAAATGGTTATTATGCATTTCTTTTGTGTTTGAAACAAGTAATTTGTTTTTATTGTGAAAAGGTCTAAACACTTAGCATAGTCCAGTGAAGGTTGTGAAATGCGGTATTGCCGTTCCGTTCTGTGGTTCAGACGGTGATAATTCTGTGCTGAGCCACATGAGGTTAAGGTAAGGCAGTCCCATTACAGGCCTGGACAGGCCCAGAGGGTTCCAGGAAGTTAAGGTTCCCAGATTTCATGACAACAGCACAGGATGGTGGTAGGTTGTCAGCCTTGCATATCAGCCACCTTTACCCCTAGGAAATACTCCTGGTACTCATATCTGTTAGAGGCTGAGTCGACCTTAGGGCTATAGGCACGTGAGGTTACGAACCTGAAATTTGAAGGGCATCGTAGCAGTTCATTGTTTATTTTAAAATGAAAGTTAAAAAAAATAACCAATTAATGCTAATGGTTAATCCAACAATTTTGGGGTGACACCTTGTCATTCACTGGTGGACTTTGTAGCCATGATTGAGCCGGGATGGCACTCCCTTTCTATCCTGCCTACATGTCTAAATCTAATTTATCAGCTTTATCAACTCATCCCCCCATCTGGCAATCAAAACACCACTGCTTTAATACCAGAAATTTCTGAAATTTTTCAGTAATTACTTTATAACAAGCCCAATTACATGTCATTATCAGTCATCCACAAGAATAGACTGACATTGTTATTTCCTTTCACTCTATCTTTACATTGTAATCCAGTCATTTATGTATTCTTTTTTTATCAACCTAATATATTAATGTAGTTATGTAATTTATTGATGGATGCCTGTGGTTGTACCAAAGAGGTTACAATGCACTGTATATTTTCTGTTTTTTAACATACACTACTTTTGTTCAGTGTAATGTACTTACTTACTTACTCCATGGTGCAGAGTCCTTCTTGAGAAGCTAACTGGTTTGCAGCTAGTCAAGAAATTCCCCGCATTTCACGGAACCCGAAGGTTCATTACCGCACTCACAAGCG
>Ga0131853_10015489_pt1 | contig 13941 bp, 8 predicted proteins | sample TergutLab28metaG_FD_92764 | JGI IMG/M metagenome (GOLD analysis project Ga0131853, IMG submission 92764) | Labiotermes labralis P1 segment gut microbial communities from Petit-Saut dam, French Guiana - Lab288 P1 (version 2) (version 2) | ecosystem: Host-associated > Arthropoda: Insects >... | reverse complement strand
TTATGAAACAAACTGCATTTTGAAGGGAAAAAAACGGAGAGTATATACCATGTTTAAAATATTCAGTACCTATATTTGTTGAATAAATATATAAAATGCAACTTTAGAGGTTAGCGGTGCGGTGCGACCACTATAGTTGACATTAGGCATCAAAAGTTAGGCACGTTTTATTCTTCAGTATGACCTGATTTTTAAACATCAATTAGACGAATTTTTTGCTTTAAAAGTTTGCATTAATGTCTGATTTCCAACTTGAATTGTATTTTTAAGTTTAAATTATGCCACCTCCAGGTTTTGCAGAAGAATTTACCACGAGTCCCTTAGTTGTTATGGGAAATTGGAGTGTATAACACTTCTTTTTCGTCCTTTACAGTGCTCAATGAATTACCAGTCTACTGTAGTAACGAAGTGAAGAAAAAGTACTGTGTCAGGATTCCCGAAGGACAGAGGAAAACTTTCTAAGACTTGGTGCCGCAATGCCTACAAGGATATTTCTTTTCCCCTGTATCCCCCATCTCACCATCACCCCTTGAGACCCGTCTAAGAGCGCACTGTATTATGCGCAAACTGTCGCACGGCTGAAAGTCGAAAGAATTCCGTTTTCACAGCATCTTTTCTCTCCCCCCTTTTTACTGTTGTGTCACCATGTATGAGGTTCAGTTCTCCTACTTTGCACTTAATATGTATCTTCTGACACAACAATTGTATTTACTTATTTCTCGTCACTGTCGCCCGGTTCTTGTGTCTACTATATTTTCGAACCCGCATTCACTACGTTATTTTTTTCATACTATGGAATAATTCGCCGTAACATGCACCGTCCTCGAGTAGCGGATGTAACTGACGTACCGCTGTGTACAGTGTATAAGGTAAAGACCAGCGCACACTACATCGAATGAATCGGAACAGAAATGAAAGGAGACGGAGGTACAAAATATCACAAAAATCTTGTTCTCTGAAGTTCTTTGTAGCACAGACCTCGATTAAGGCCGGGGAAGTGTTGTATGAACAAGCTGTTTAAGACGAATTCGGTCCCCCAGAAAGAACTGAAAGATGTCCGACATTACTTCAGTGGTTAAAGGACATGCGATTTTTCAATGGACCTAGTGCTTATGGGCACGAACCGGAACGAAAGGACAGTCAAAGAACCGGCCACATTTAAAACAGAAGGATGTTTTGGGGCGCTGGGGGGAGGGGGGGGGGCGTGTAGTAACCGTTACGCAGCGAGTGAAGATAGAGACTGTGGAGTGTTGCATTTGCCCTTGGCATTGGTTGAGGGTGGGGAAAGCCGACCGTCTTTTAGTTGTGACCAGTAGCCGATGTATTCCATTTAGAAATACATTGGTCCCAGGTGGAGCTGTGTTTTATGCGTGTAAGATAGTAACAACTTAAAGGTAAAGGTAAAGGTTTCCCTAGAACATGCCACTAAGGCGAGTAGTATTATAACCTTACTCTTTCTCTAGATGGGTGGTGGGTGATCAACGCCACGCCCCGGCTGCTTTACCCCCGGGAAAGACCCGGTACCCATTGTATAGGAGGCTGGGTGGGCCTCAGAGCCGGTCTGGACTTGTGCGGAAAATCTCGCCCCCATCGGGATTCGATCCCGGAGGGTCCAGCCCTTAACGAGTCGCTATACCCACTGAGCTCTTCCGGCTCCGCGTGTAAGACAGTACAGCTCCTTTTCTTGTTCTGTATGCATAAAATTGATTTCAGGCTTGTTACAAAGGAAACATCTAACAAATGGCTACCAATATTTATTTAAAAAATCTACGTTATATTTTGATAGAGACTCATGTTTTTGACAGGATTTTGTTCTCTCCCGCCCGACGTCTCTAATATTAAGGGACTCGACCCACGTTGTGCAGGTAAATGCATTCTTTTGAATAAAGAACTTTATCATATAGGCATTATGAATGCGCGAAAGGTTACTTCAGCTGTCTTCGGCAGAAAAAGTTATCAAGTTATAACCATTTACAACAATTTTAGATGTTCCTGTATACAAAATTATTTGATATATATTTTCCCTGATGGTGCTCGTGTAAAGACTGAAACATATTGAGTTTGGTTATTTTAATACAGGGTTATTATAAAAGAAACAGACACTTTCAATGTTGTATTGAAACGAAATTATTAATGATTTAGCCAAAATACTACATACATGATTCTGTAGTGCATATTTGTAAGTTTATATGACGAAGTTACAAATGTTCTGTGTGTGAGCCTTTTGTCACACGACAGATATCAATACGATAGTCTAATTCTGTTCAAACAGACCTGAGCATATCCTCGTCAACACTTGCAACAGCTGTTGTGATGCATAAACAACCAGTTTCTTGAAATGTCTTGCTCCAGCCGCAGATAGACTGCCTTGTCGGTGGATGTTTGCCATATCATCTTGTGAAATGACGCTGTACAAAAGTAACGGAGTTCGTCTTCGCTAATTCCAGCACACAAAAAACCTTCTCTACCACAATAGCAGCCATTTTGCTTCAGTGATGTCAAGGGCGCTGACGTCACGAAAGAATGCCCGGAAAAAAATTTTCATCTTTCCACTACGCTACTACGCAAATTGTGTGTCCACTACGCTGACGGTTTTGATACTACGTAACGTTGAAAGTGTCTATTTCTTTTATAGTAACTCTGTATAAATAGTAGCAAAAAACAAAAAGTACAGTGCATTTGGTTGGTTGTGAAAAATGTTAAATATTAACGCCGTATTACGTTTCTCCTTCTGTTACCCATGTAAATTATGTATGGCTTTTCTATACAACGGCCATCCTCGGTTATCTCGCCTTTCTTTCACTCTTCGCTCTGTGAATTGCAGCTGTTCCTGGCTTGTACTCCGCTGACACAAATCACAATGGCCCTTCCCTCGGTCATTCTTAATGTACAATGTATAATGACCCAAATAAAGCTTCCCGGACTTTCTCCAGGCGAATATCAGGGTAGCACAGCGTTAACAGGGGCCGAATTTATATGAAACTTTCTTTTATCCTCTGGGATTGTGGGATAGTTTGAAGAGCTCTTTTCTAAAACTGCTATTCGTTAAGGAAACAGGAAACGGTGATGATGCTGAAAATATTTTATCTTACTGGAGGTCCATCTGTCTATATTCTATGTGGATCATTTGGCGAAGTTAGTGCCCTTAGACAGAATCTCTGAGTGAGCTCTTATTTCGAGTTGAGTTAAACCCAACTAGTACAGGGTGTTCTTTTGTGTTTTTGCACCATGCATTGTTATGTAATTGTCTAATATAAACCAACAAAATGCACCTTCTCTGAAATACTTTAATTTCTGTGTTGTCCTCTACATGTTTCGAAACCGAGAGTTCATCTTCAGGAAGACGGTTGTACGCGTAGGTATGCTGTAGCATGTTGTACTGTACATGCGTCGGTGTAGGCAGTCATGTAGATGGAGGAGACTGCCTGTACCGATGCATATAAAACATTGCTATAGCATACCTGTGGGTACAACCGTCTTCCTGAAGATGAACCCTCCGGTTCGAAATATGTAGAAGACACCATAAAAATTAAAATAATCATTTAGAAAAGGTGCATTTTTTGGCTTATATTATGTAATTACACGATGTTCATAATCAAATTTATGATTTAATATGTAGTTCCCGAAGTATTATATATAAATTATTATTACCACTATTATTATTATTATTATTATTACCAATTTTTCTCTGTTCGTATGGCGTAGAACGTACGAATAGTTTGTATCAAGTAATCGAAATCGAGGGTTTTCTCTTCACGCTCAATTTCAAGTTGTCATAATCAACAGAGTGCGGACTCGGAATTTTAAGTCCATTGGGCTTTTCCTATCATTCGTTTTTAATTAATCTTTAATGTCTTTGGACTTACAGAGAAGGAAACTAATACTTCTCGTATATGAAGAGTAATGTGTACCTGCATTGTAAGCCAAGCATTTAAAATGTGTGGGTAACATGAAAACTAATGATGTAAGATGAAGTAGGTCTGCACGTGAAAATAATTCAGGACTGCCATGGCCAAAGCAAAAAGAAAGAAAAAAGACTTTTTTTCTTACCAGCAAATTAGACTTACGTTTAAGGAAGAAAACAGTGAAGTGCTGCTTTTGGTCCATAGCTTTGTATAGTGCTGAAACTCGCACACTTCGGGGAGTAGATCAGAAGTATTTGGAAATCATTGATATGTGGTGCTGGACAGGGATGGACTGATCGTGAGAGAAATGAAGAACCATTACTTTGTATCAAGGAAGAGAGGAATATCCAACGCACAATAAAGAGAAGGAAGGTTAACTGGTTTGCATGGGAACTGATTTCTAAAACTAGTTATTGAAGGAAATATAGAGGGAAGAATCGGAGTGACGGGAAGAAGAGGAAGAAGACCTAAGCAGCTACTGGATCTTACGGAAACGAGAGGATACTGGAAATTGAAAGCAGCACCAGATCTCACTGTGTGGAGAACTCACTTTGGGAGAGAACTTAGAACTACCGTAAGACAGGCTATGGAATTATTGTATTAATAGACGATTCATTTCGTACCTCACAGACAACACAGCCCATGTCCATTACGAAAACTAAATGGTTAATGATGTATAGGAAAAAATAATCGCTGCTTGTGTTAAGAACGTAATGGAACACATAAATACCTAATGTGTTTAAAATGCAGAATTTTTAGAGTTCAACCTGGCAGTACAAAAACTAATTCATTGCCTTGTGGCATTGCCTTCATGTAGATGACAAATATTCGCCGAGACGTGTAGAAGGGCTTGTGTGTAGACAGATTGTAACATTTTTATTTTTATGTGTATTTGTTGGGTGTACATAATTAATTAAACCCACTAAGCTTTAAAGAGTTAACGTTGCTTTGCAAGTGCTATTGCGAGCCGCCATACCTTGTCGGTGTAGGTACTAGGCTGTGGGTTGGATGACCGAGCAATTAAGGTTTGATTATGAGCACAAACAAGGGATTTCCTTTCTACAAGTATTCTGGACCGTTTCTGGGGCCCTCTCAATTACCTCTTCGGTGGGTAACTGGGCTCTTTTCTCGGAAGTCGAGCAACCGGGACGTGAATCTACTTTCCTCCATCTAAAGCAGATGTGAAAAATGACCGGAGCTGTACGTAATACCTCGACTCTCCCAGTATGTCTTCATGGTAAGTAAAGGGACAGCTTAAGCTTACACCACTTCGATTGAAGAAACTCGCCACTTTTGTAGCTGTAGTCTGCTGTACAAACTCAGATCTGAAATTTTGTGACGATAATATATAGTTTGTGTAAGTTCTGGACGATTCACATAAACACATTATTTGTTATTTTGGAAAATGATTCTGTCTTACTTCAGTCAGATGTCAGCTGAATCTCGTCTTCGGATTTATACGCTGCCTGAGGCAAGGACCTAAAGGCATCTTCGATTATTTTATTTGTACAGTGCCCTAATGAAAGGAATAGAACATTTTCCGAAATGTTGAAAAATCTGTGACGGATTCTGATATTCAGAATATCAGAGTAAGCAGACGACAGACTCTCAAACACAGGTGTTGCCGGATGTTATTAGTGCGTAGAGATGTAGCGAAAGAAGGAATGCCATGCTGTTTTGTAGTACTGAAGGCTGCAGAGGGTGTACTGCAGGTCTGTGATATACTGTGTTGTCATAGTGCTGGAGACTGCAGTGGAAGTACTGCAGGTTTATGATGTACATTGTTGTCATGGTGCTGCAGACTGCAGTGGGTGTACTGCAGGTCTGTGACGTACTGTGTTGTCATAGTGCTGCAGACTGAAATGGATGTACTACAGTTCTGTGACCTGCTGTGTTGTCATAGTGCTGCAGACTGCAGTTGTACTTCAGTTCTGTGACGTGCTGTGTTGTCATGGTGCTGCAGACTACAGAGGATGTGCGAAAGGTCTATGGCGCACTGCGTCATCATAGAGCTGAAAACAAAGATTGGAAATAAGAACTTATAATTGCAGCTTGTGTGTGTGTGTGTGTGTGTGTGTGTGTGTGAAGCGTTGTTTGCCGCACTGGGGGAAGAATGTAAGTGAAGTGTGTAAGAACAAATTCCGACTATTGGTTCTGTATGTGAGGGTGTCAAAGTAGAAATTTACATAATGAGGAATTGTCTTGTCTTGCTGACTAAATATTTTTGACATAAAGAAACATTAGGTGGGTCATGGAAGGGGAGATAAATGATAGCAAAGGCTGACATGTGATAGTAATATTAAGTTCGTTGTTACGGAAATGTGGTCTAAATTCGTGTAGATTTATCTCTCAGTATACGTTCGAGAGAAGCACTCTGAACTGACACTGTAATGACATTCTCATGAACCTGTGGGTTCTATGAAATGTGGAGAGCTAAGCTATTAACGAACCTCTCAGAAAGGAGTCTGCTCTATAAAGGTAGTTAATGCAATGTTGTGGATGTGGCGCTTGCGTGTCTTGGAGTTTTCAGCTTTTACACCCTGGTCGTATTTATTTTTGTATGGAAACGAAAGCCTGTTCGCCTTTGTGGAGTCTGTATGTCCGAGAGCTGCACTGGTCGTTTGAAATATGAAGATTGGACTCAGGCCGCAACCTACAGAGGTTTGATTGCTTTGTGCTATGTGGGCTGGATGATTTTAATATCAAAACGTATTCCCTCAAGAAAAAAAAGTGAACTAAAACAAATGGCACTTTGAAGTAAACATTGCTCCGTCTGAAAGCGTGTTCACAGTGAGTAATTACATGTCTACGCGTGGGGTAATATTAAGTTATTCGTCACTCACCTTTAACCACCATTGCCCTGTTCCTCTGTTGCTTCGTTTTAATCGGGTTCAGAATTTATTGAAAATATTAATGTGGTGTTTAAATGCAAATGGGTGTCGTGGTGTTCGTAACCCTCAAACACTTTCCTTCTAAAGCGTCAGCCTCCGTGGCATTATGGACTAAAACTGCTGCTACGAACGTCATACTAACTGCCATTAAGGCCGGAGATGATAGCATAAATACCAGCTTCAAGCAACAAAAAATAATGTTATTTATTGAATTCTAGCTTGAACACAAATTGTTCGCCCCGGAAGTGTCTTAAAATAATTGGATCTGTGGTGGTAATAATAAAGTTTTATATATATTTATTTTGAATGAAAACTCATACCCAGTTCTTGTCATATGTGAAATGCGTGAGGGGGAAGATAAGTGAATAAAGGGTTTTGGTGAGGAAACCTGAAGGAGACAACGTGGAAGTCCTGGGTGTAGATGGAATAATATTAAAATGGACCTTCATAAATAGGATGGAAGAAGGTGGACTAGCTTTATCTGACTCTAGAAGGCTTTGAAGGTTTGTACGATTCACTGACAGTCTTCATCTTTTTTTTTTGTGTCTATGGTATTCTCAGTCTGATTTTATGGCTGTTTATTATTTTTAATTTGGTGGTTGGTCTAGTTTTTATTATTGAGTATTCTAGTTAATATACAAATTTAGAAATAGTTATTTTTCTGTCACTGCACTTGGACCAGATCTACTCTCAAGAGCTTATCTCGACATGCTTACTGTTATCTGATGCCCAGTGACGGAGAATAGCTCAATCTAAAGGGTCCACCAGAGTGGGCGCTTCTTTGTCTGAAGACAGAAGCAGAGAGAGCTTTCGAAACGATGTGCTTCTTTAAAAATTACACGAAGAATTTGGTGTCAGTGGTTGAAGCTGGGTCAGAAAATTGTGCGGTGGTAGGAACTGATGAATACAGCAGTAAACGTTCGGGTACATGAAATTCGAGGATTTCCTTGACCTGCTGAGGAAGTGTTAATTGCAGAACAGGACTCTGCTCCTTAGAGCTATTTTTGTGACGCGACAACCGAAATCGAGCCTTGGCCGGCTCATTTGAGATTGTTGGGTGATGAATCATCGAGCGTGACATCTACTAGCAGTTGCAGATAGATAAATCGCCACTTGGGACATTATCTGGTAATAACCTAACACGAGGACGTGCCATTTGCAGCAGAACGTGCCCATCGTGTTACAGGCTCTGTATCGTTATTCGCCTAACACACGATTCTGAGCATAAAGAGCGGGGGAGTTAGTCTAACATTACTCGCTGTGCAACATTCGTACCGCTTACATTGCTAAAATCGTCTGTATAAAAATGAGTCTTGTGTGTGTTTATAATGTCACAGGGAAATTTGGGTTCCCGGAGTCACCCGGAACTATTCTGGATCCCGCAGTCACCCGGAATTCCGGGTTCAGGAGTCGACCGGAACTCCGGTTCCCGGAACCTGGAACTCAGGGTTCCGGATTCACCTCGAACTCTGGATTCCAGGAGTCATTCTGATCCCAGGGTTCCCTGAGTCACCCGGAGGACACCGTATTTCAGTCAACCGAAATCCGGGTCCCCCAGTCAACCAGCAGTTTCCAGCAGTCACCCGGAATATTCCGTGTTGGCCGATTCACATGGACGACTCCGGTTTTCGTGAGTCACCCGGAACTCCGGTTTCCCGAAGTCACAAAAATTACACGTTCCCGGAGTAACCCGGTATCCGGGTTCCCCGAGTCACCCGGAAAACGAGTTCCCGAAGTCACCCAGAACTCCGCTTTACAGGAGTTATCCGGACTCCGGCTCCCCGGGGTCGCCCGGAACTTCGGTTTCCTGTAGTCACTAGGTGAACACCGTATGCACGAAGTCCCTGGAGGACTCCGCGTTCCCGGGGTAACCGGGAACTCCGGGCTTCCGGGGTCAACCCGAACTCCTTGTTCCTGGGGTCACCCGGAACTCCGTGTTCCTGGGAGTCAACCGGAGGAATCCCTGTTCCCGGAGTTACCCGGAGGACTCCGGTTTCTCGCAGGCACCCGGAACTCTGAGATCCCGGTTTCACCCAGAACTCCGTGTTCCCCGACTCATACGGGGTTTTTCCGTTTTCCCGGATTCACTCGGATCTCTCCGGGTTCCCGGTTTCACCCGAAACTCCAGGTAACCGTAGTCACCCGGTACTCCGGGTTCCCGTGTCTTCCGGAAATCCGTGTTCCCCGGGTCACTCATAATCCGTTTTTCGTGAGTCGCCCGTAATCCGGGTTCCCGGACTCACCCGGCACTCCGAGTTCCCTGAGTCACCCAGAACTCCTGGTTCCGGGTGATTCCGGGAAACCGGATTTCCTTGCGACATCGGGAACTCGGACGGGTGACTCCGAGAAAACTTAGTTCCTGGTGACTCCGGAACCAGGAGTTTGGTTTTCGCCGAGTCATCCGGAACTCCGGGTTCCCGGAGTTACCAGGAACCCGATTCCAACGAAGGACAGCGAGAGAGACGTCTGTATTCTGTACCAGGCTCTTTCGAGCAGATTTTTCCCATGACGATACAGCCCCTAATGGGCTGTGAACTTCGAATTGTCGAGGCTTCACGCTCAGAAGAACCACATTCGGTAGAAATCCTCTGGGCGATGGATCGGCCTGGCGCAGAGACCTATATAACACGTAAAATAACGACAGACATAATTGTCATCGACGAGATTCGAACCCGCAATCCCACGAAGCGAACTTTCATTGACCCAAACCATAGAGTGTGCGACCACTGAAATCGACATGTTTCAAGCAGATAAAGGAGATAATTTTAGACAAGGCGCCCTGCTGCAACCGCGATTCATGTTTTGGCTACGGAAACGATCGAGCGATAAGACAGTTGGACCTTTCGTACCGTTGTTGGTAATTTTTGCTGTCAAAGTCACAATGCAAGTCAGAGTTTTGGTAGTTCGCTTGATTGGTTAGTGAGTTAGTTGGTTAGTCACTTATTTAGTCATGCAGTGAGTTCCAGTGTTCAGGCCGGCCGAAAATTTTCCGATGGTCAATCAAAATAAAAGTATAAAATTACAAACTTTCAACCCTCTTCGCTTCACCAATTGTAGTTCCACACTCAAGAGTCAGAGGACACCTCTGTACATCTGCAATGTCTTCACCTCCTTCAGTTGAACTGCTGGTCGATATTTGCCACATTATGCAGCTTAAATAATAATGAAGGAACGACTACTGTTTGCCATTGACCTGGTCTGTGTCAAGTATTTTTCCCACCATATGCGGCAGGAAACAAAAGACTTCAGTCCGCTTATCCGCTTTACCGTTTTGGAACACATTAGTATGCTCGCACTACAGGTGGCTAGACTGTGGACGTAGAGCGAACATTCATATTGACTGCGGTAATTATATTATGTAATGCTTGTGTAAGATTAATTTGGCAGGGTCGTCAACTTCGCAATCTAACTTCACATATTGGCTAGTGTAATAATCAATAGATTTGTGCCTCCTCTGCCCTTCCTACCTGCAATGCTGTACAGTAACTGAACTGCATTCGTTTTTACCCACAAGGCGATATTTTGAATATAAAAGTACCAAACGTCGATGTTGGTGAAAGACTAGCTGCTGGAGTAGCTGCAATGCACTCACAGCCTAAGTGTATATCAGTATGGACACCAGCCTTGAGAACTTGAGAACTGGTGTTTATCATGAATTGACGGTGAGATACAGAGGGAGGGGTTGTGGGTGGAGGGGAAAGAAACAATTATGAGACGTGACATCTTTGGTAGTGATGGCGACGTTTAATAAACAACGACCTTTATAATTTGCACTGTATCGTAATTTATTGAGTAGATTGTGCGTGAGAGTTCTTATATTTTGTGCAAATTCCATATCTGACAGTTACAGTGCAATTCAAACAGTGTATTTAGACCAACCCACAAGCCAACAGTTTACTCCCACTCAAAACAGAACACAGTGATCTGTCGGTGTGACACCTTCCACTGGTACTTGAAGACAGTAGAACATATTTATTCGACGTATTGTGGCGGCAGTTCACAGCTGACTGCTGACCACTGCTCTTCTGTGATGCTGAAGGCTAACCAGATAGCCATTGTGCAGGATTTGTGCCCGGGGAGAGAGCGGGTCCAATAAACCCACTGAAACATTTGGTTTGTGTTTATCTCGGGTGGGATGGGCGTGAGGCTTATACCTGCCATCACGCACAGCATCGAAACGGGGACACTGCCTAGCCTCGCATCGACCCCGGGCCACTGCCTAACCCAGCATCGAATCGTGGCCACTGCCTATCCCAGCATCGAACCGGGGCCACTGCATAGTCGAACATCAACCAGGGGCCGGTGCCTAGCCGAGCATTGAACCGGGTCCACTACCTAGCCCTGCATCAATCCGGGGCCACTGCCTGTACGGGTATCGACCCGGGGCCACTGCCTAGCCCAGCACCGAACGGGGCCCACTGCCTAACCCTGCATCGAACCGGAGCCATCGCCTAGCCCTGCATCGAACCGCGGCCGCTGCCTAATCCAGCATCAAACCGATGCCACAGCCTAGCCCAGCATCGATCAGGGGCCGCTGCCTAGAGCAGCATCGAACCTACATTAGCATCGTATATGTTCCCGGAACAGATTCGCTTGACTCGGAGATTCCGCAGTCCTTCGGGTGACTCCGGGAACCGTGAGACCTGCGGGTGACTTAGGGAAAACGTAGTCCTCGGGTAACTACGGGAAACCGGAGTCCTCCGGGTGACTACGGGAAACTGGAGTGCACCGGGTGACACCAGGAACCCGGAATTTTGAATGAATGCGGGAACCCAGAATCCTACGGTGACTCCGGTAAAGCGGAGTCCACCGTGTGACTACGCGAACTCGGAGTTTACGTTCACTCCTCGAAACCTGAGTTCCGGGTGAATCCAGGAACCTGTAGCTACGGGTAACTACAGGAACCCGCATTCCGGGTACTTCCGAGAACCAGTATTCCGCGTTACTACGGGAAGCCGGAGTTCCGGGTGATTCCGTTAAAGCGGACCCTCCGGGTGATTCAGGGAAACCAGTGTGCCTGGTGACTCCGGGAAACCGGAGATCGAAGTGACTCCAAGAACCCAGAGTTACGGGTGACTCCGGAAATGTTGATTCCGGGTGACTCCGGGAATGTGCTTAACGGACGGCTCCGGGTACCCGCATTCCGTGTGACGCCAGGAACCCAGCTTCCATGTTACTCCGGCAACCCAGAATTCTGGGCGACTACGGGAACCCGGAGTTCCGGATGATTCCGCGTGCCCAGAGTCCTCAAGGTGACCGGAGTCATCAGGGTGAATCCGGGAACCCGGATTCCGAGTGACTCCGTGAACACGGGGTTCCAAATGACTTCGGGAACCCATCGCCCTCCGGGAGATTTCGCGAACCCGGAGTCATTCGAGTGATTCCGGAAAGCAGGATTCCGTGTTAATCCGGTAAGCCAGAGTTCAGAGTGACTCCTGTGACCCGGAGTCCTCCGGGTGACTCCGGAAACCAGGATTCCATGTTACTCCGGGAACGCGGGGTGATGGGTGAATAAGGAAACTCGGAGTCATCTGGTTGACTACGAGAACCTGGAGTCGTCCAGGTGACTCTAGGAAGCCGCAGTTCCGTGTGACTCCAGGAATGCGGATTCTGGGTGCACTCCGGGAACCCGTGTTCCTGGTGACTCCAGGAAACCGAATTGCGTGTTACTCCAGGAACCTTGAATTCCGGCTGTCTACGAGAATCTGGAGTTCCGGGTGACCTCTGGAACCCGGTGTTCCGTTTGACTACGGGGACCCGGAGTCCAGGGTGACTCAGGAAACCGTGAGCCCTCCGGGTCACTACGCGAACTTGGAGTCTTTCGGGTGACTTCGCGAACCCGGAGTTCCGTGTAACTCCGGAAGGCGGAGTCCTCCGGTGAATCCGCGAACCTGATGTCATCCGGGTGACTCCGGGAATCCGGAGTTCCGAGTGACGCAGGGAGCCGAGGTTTCCAGGTGATTCCAGGATCCCACCGTTCCCGGTGACTCCAGGTTCCCAGAGCATTTCCGTCTGACTCTGGGAACCCAGATTCCGGTATTCCGTACCGGTTCCCAGTGACGCCCGCATCCAGGAACAGTTCCCCGTGAATCCGAGGTTCCGGAACATTTCCGGGTTACTCCGGAATCACGGAATAATTCCAGGTGAATTTTGAAACCCGTGTTTCCGCGTTACTCCCGGAACACTTACCGATGACTCCGCGATCCCGCATCAGTTCAGGGTGGCTCCGGGAACTCTTAAGAGTTCCACGTGACTCGGGAAATCCAGATTTCCCGGTGACTCCGGGATCTCGGAAGAGTTTCCCTTTAGACCGGGTTCGTGGAACAGTTCCGGGTGACTCCGGGATCCCGAATGTGTTGACTTGGACTCCGGGGTACGGGAACAATTCTAGGTAAAACCGGGAACCTACATTTCCGGTTGACTCCTAGAACCCGTCGCTCCTTTTGCCTTCGGGAACACGGAGTTCCTGGTGACTCCAGAATCCCAGTACAGTTCCGCGTCACTCCTGGATCCAATAAAAATTCCGTGACTCCGTGAATCCGGAGTTCGGAGCTACTCCGGGAACCCTAAATCCTCCGCGTTATTTCAGGAACCCGAAATCCTGGTGATTGTAGGAAGCCGGTGTGTTCGTTTTGACTCCGGATGACTCCGGGAACGCGGAATTTCAGACGAGTCTAGAGATCTGTAATTTAAGGTGTCCCCGGTATCTCGGAAGAGTTGCGGGCGACTCCGGGATCCCGGAAGAGTTCCAGGTGACTTCGGGAATCAGGAGTTTTGGGTGACTACAGGAACCCGTCATTCCCGGCCACTCCGGGAACTGGTATTTTTGTGGGTGGCTCAGGAACCCCGGAATACTTGCCGGTGACTCCGGTATTCCGGAAGATATCAGCGTGATTCCGGTATCCCAGCAGGTTTCCGGGCGACTCCGATTATACGTTGTTTCGGGTGACTCCGGAACCCAGAAGATTAGTTGGTGGCTCGATATCATGGAAGATTTTCGGGCTACTCCGGAATCCCGGTAGGTTTACAGGTGACTCCGGGATCACGGAAGAGTTCCGGTTGAGGCCAGGATACCGGAACAGTTAGGGATGACTCCGGGATACCGAAACAGTTCACAGTGACTCCGGTATCCTGGAAAAGTACCC
>Ga0131853_10015487_pt1 | contig 13942 bp, 17 predicted proteins | sample TergutLab28metaG_FD_92764 | JGI IMG/M metagenome (GOLD analysis project Ga0131853, IMG submission 92764) | Labiotermes labralis P1 segment gut microbial communities from Petit-Saut dam, French Guiana - Lab288 P1 (version 2) (version 2) | ecosystem: Host-associated > Arthropoda: Insects >... | reverse complement strand
CTTTGGCTGCTGCTACCCCCTGAATGTGGTCAAAATGCCCATGCGTGAGCAAAATGTAACGCAAGTCACCGCCTGCGGCTTCAATGGCTTCGCGCACCGACTTGCTGAACGCACCGCAGTCAATCAGCGCAAGTGCGCCGGTAACATCGTCGCGCAAAATATAGCTGTTCGATTCAAGCATGCCCACAGGAACAACAGTATAATTCAACATGATTTTCTCTCCCATTCATCGGTATTCATGACAATCGTAACAGGGCCATCGTTGAGCAATTCCACGTGCATGTGTGCGCCAAATTCACCCGTTTGCACGTTAGATACGCCTTGCTCGCACAGACAGGTGCAGAAATAATCCACCAAATCCTGTGCAATAGCGGGCGGTGCAGCAGGTGTGAACGCTGGGCGGTTGCCCTTTTTGATGTCTGCACACAGAGTGAATTGCGATACCACCAGCGCACTGCCATTTATATCAAGCAATGATAAGTTCATCTTGCCCGTATCGTCGCAAAACACGCGCAGCTTGGCGATTTTCGCGGCCAATAGCTCGGCTTGCGCTTGAGTATCACCTTGTGCGGCACCCAGTAAAACCAACAGGCCATCAGTAATTTCGCCCACAATCTGTCCTTCTACTGTTACGCTTGCGTGGCTCACGCGCTGCACCACAGCTTTCATATAAATACCCTCCATACTAAAATCGCAGCCACAGCTTGCAACACAATGATGGCCGGCAATCCCAGCGTAAACTTGGCGTGGCGGGTTTTATGGCGAATGATACACATGGTCAGCCACATGGCAATGCTGCCGCCCAGCGCAGCCGCCAGCAGCAACGTGCGCTCGGGGATGCGGCGTGCGCGTTGTGTTTTGCGGCGGCTTGCAGCACGTTGTTTGTCCACCACGGTGAGGACGACGGCCAGCAGGCTCACGCCAGCTAAGTAAAGCAATAAGTACATCATCTTTCTATTATACAAGATAATAGCGGGTTTGTCAAGCTTGACAAACCCGCACATGCATGTTATACTTATTTTTCGCGAGGTTTGCTGATGAACGAAGCCGCAATGCCGCAAATCACCGCAAGGCCTGTGCCTGCTGCTGCAGCGGTGAACGGCCCGGTGAGAATTCCCACCCAGCCCTGTTCGTCAATGGCTTGGCGTGTGCCTTCAATCATCGCGTTGCCAAAGCCCGAAAGCGGCACGGTAGCGCCCGCACCTGCAAACTCCACCAGTGGGGCATAAAGCCCCAGTGCGCCCAGCAATGCGCCCAGCATCACTAGCAGCACCAAAATGCGCGCCATGCTCAGCTTAGTGAAATTGAGCACCAGCTGCACAAACACGCAAATGGCGCCGCCGATAAGGAATGCTCGTAAAATTGCAAATAAAATATCCATATGGATAGTATAAGGAGTTACATATGAAATATACCATTGGAATCGTTGGTCTTGGATTAATGGGCGCATCACTTGCCCTCGCATTGCGTGGTTTTCGTGATTGCACATTGCTGGGTGCCGACCAAGATGAACTCATCTGCCGCCGCGCACAGGGCGCAGGCGTGGTGCACGAGGCCACGCAAGATATCGGCAGTGTGATAGAGCGTAGTGACCTGCTCATTTTCTGCGTATACGCACGGCATATACCTGACATGTTGCAGCAACATGCAGATAAACTAAAGCACGGCGTTGTGCTAGCCGACATTTGCGGCGTAAAAGAGCCGCTTTATGCGGAGATTTTGCCCATGTTGCCTGAGCATGTGAGCTATATTGGTCTGCACCCCATGGCGGGCAAGGAACGCGACGGCTATGAAAATGCAGAAACGGGCTTGTATCGCAACTGCGGTTTTCTCATCACGCCCACGGAAAAATCCACGCCAGAAAGCGTGGATTTGGCCAAGCAGCTAGCCGGTTATATTGGCGCAACACGCTTGCAAATAGTGCCGCCTGCCGAGCACGATGCCATCATTGCCTACACCAGCGATTTGATGCACGTAGCCGCCGTGGGATTGTGTTTGCACCCACCCACGGGTGTTGAACCTGCTTATTGCGCGGGTGCATTTCGTGATTGCACGCGCGTGGCCAACATCAACGCTGATGCCTGGGCGGATTTGCTCATTGACAATCGCCATAACACCGCCGATGCATTGGAAAAATATATCGCTGATTTGCAGGCGATGCACGATGCCTTGCGGGATGACGACCACGCTACGTTGCGTGACATGTTGCAACAGGGCGGCGACAACAAGCGCGGGATGTTGTATAGATAATATAACGGGGCGGAAGCAGATCCGCCTCTTTTTTATTCGCTTAAGATATTCTTTCTGCACGCGCTGATGGGATACCAGTGGCATGCGCTGCAAATATTATCGAGCATGAAAGAAGTCATGCTGCGATTGATTTGGCTAATCATGTCCTGATAACGATATGTACGCAGCTCCAGCCCAAAATAGTGCATGACTAACTCATCCATGCGCTGCACTTTTTCATTGGTGGCGCATGTATTCTCTCCAAGCTTGTTTGGGCAAGCTTGGCAAATATCATCGGTGGAGCACACCAATGTAACGCTTGCGTCATTGTCGCCGCGCAAATAAGCAGTGATGGCGTTTAGATTTTTCACAAAAGCATCATTATAGCCGCGGCCGCTGTAGCCCTGTGTGCATAGCAGATGATGTGGACGCAATTTCATCGCCGCACCCCCGCTTTGCCCAACGCAAACATGATACTTTTGCTCAGTCCGGCTACAAATATAATACGTAGCACGCTTGACAGCAAAAATGGTGCAACCGACCACGCAAACGCGGTTGGCCAGCCCACTTGCATCACAAAATCAAAATAGACCATGCCGATGAACAAGTTAAGTACAGTACCCAGTACGAGCCCACTCAACAGCGCGCCCCAAGCAATCAGTTTCATTTTGTTGCGCCCTAATTGTGCGCCCAGCCCTGCCAGCAATGAAATTAGCGGGAAGGACATAATAAACCCACCCGTGCGGCCAACAATCACGGCCAAGCCGCCACTCCAGCCTGCGAATACAGGTGCGCCCACCGCGCCCAGCGCGATATAAAACAGCGTGGCAATGGTACCATGCTTGGGACCTAATATTACCCCTGCCAAGGCAATTGCCCATGTTTGCAGGGTGAAGGGCACACCACCTGGCAGGGGAATGGCGATTTGTGCACACACAACCATGATGGCGGTGAACAGCGCAGTTAGGCAAATGTTTTGCACGCTTTGTTTTTGTTTGTTCATGATAAAAATCCTCCTGTGGGCTAAGAGTATATCACAGGAGGATCGTATTGTCAACTAAAATTCAAAATAGGGTGACAATCGAAATTTCGCCCGAATTCAGTATGATGATTTCACCGTTTGCACGGCGCACCAGCAGCGCGGCATTTTCATCAATGGCCACGGCTTTGCCCAAAATATCCTGCTCATCACGCAGACGCACGGTTTTGCCCAGTGTGTCTAAGCGTTGTTCATAAGCTGCAAGCAGTTCGCTGCGTATGGGGGGCGTGAGCATGTGGTTGACAATCGCGGCAATCAGTGCATTGCGGGTGATGGTTGGCTCACCTGATGGAAACAGGCAAGCGGCGTGTTCGTGTGGAGCTTGAGTGAAGTTGACGCCAATGCCCACCACCACCCATGCAATTTGCCCGGTTTCAAAGTCAGTGATGGCTTCAGTGAGAATGCCACACAGCTTTTGAGTGCCTAGCAGCACATCATTCACCCACTTGATGGAGGGGTGTAGGCCACACAGTTGCTCCACCGCTTGGCAAACGGCCACGGCTGCTTGGGCTGTCACCAATGTGGGGATGGCGTAGCTTGGGCGCAAAATCACACTGAAATAAATCCCACCGGCAGGGGAGGCGAATGGGCGGGTATAGCGCCCGCGCCCAGCGGTTTGCTCGTTTGCCACAACGATAGTGCCATGTTGTGCACCTGCCATGGCAAGTTGCTTGGCGGTGTGATTGGTGGAATCAAGAGTATTGTGCACATGAATATCGCAAGGCTGCGCGAGCCGTGCAGTAATGCCCGCAGTGCTGAGTACATCGCTTGTGCTGTTCAGACAATAACCGCGGTTGGTGACGGCGGTGATGTCGTGCCCCTCATGTTGCAGGGTTTTCACGGCTTTCCACACGGCGTTGCGGCTGATATTGAGTTGCGCGGCAATGACTTGGCCGGAAAGATGGTTGCCACAGTGTTGCTCTAACAAGGCAAGTACGCGGTGTTTGGTTGAATTGTTCATGGTACTATTGTAACACGATGCGAGCGGTATGTCAAGCTTGGTTTTCGGTGCTGGCTTGGCTAAAGGCATCAACTAGTTGCTGTTCGAATCCTGAATCAGATAACGTTTTTTTGAGCACACCTCCGAGAAATCCAAAAACTCCTTGCTCATTACTTTTAATTTCGGATTGTGTCTTTAACAAGTCAATAGCTTGTGTGTGCTTACGGTCTAAGATTTCTAAGTCATTGTTGTGTTCTTCTCGTAGTCTTTTTTCGAGCATATCTAAATCTGTTTTGCATTTTTCTCTAGCTACGAGATAAGAAACGAACGCGGATAACAGCGCGACAAGGCTAGTAATAGCATATGGCAGCCAAGACATAATGTATCCTCCTATTCGGTACGTTTGTGCCAATTATACCATGCTTTTAGGAGGCGTGTCAAGAGAAAACTTGAATTTTTTGGAAAAATTTGTTGACAATCGCAAAAATGTGTGATAAAATATAACTGATGCTGTGGTCTGCTTGGGATGCGCAGTCTTTCCTCCTGGAAGTGATATTCGGTCATGGAAGGAGGTGGTGTGATGCTAGAAATTTTACTGGCGATAGGCTTCGTGCTCATTTGCTGGTCAGTAATACTACATCAAACTCGGGATAAAGACTAAACCGCTCCCCAGCTTGCAACTTGTGAGCGGTTAGTCTTCTGTTAAAATCAGGAGGTAGCGGCCGTTTCCGGCAGTGCCAACGCCCCTTGACACCTCTATTATACCACAATAATAGGGTGTTGTCAAGGGGGATTTTCATCACTTCGCTGTGCTTTATTATACGTTGTGCGAATTTACTCCATCCACATACAAAGTGGCAATGCATAACCCACCCAAATCACCACCCCGCGCAACGGTAAAGCCTGCCCGGTGGCAAACAGCTCCTCATAGTCTGCGAAATCCTTAAGTTTGCACAGCAGCCGCAGGTTGTTGCTTGCCAGCCAAACATAGCCCTCAGGGGCATCGTCACCGGGTGAAAATTCGCCTGCAATTTCGTAGAATTGTCCTGCGTGATACGGCGGCCCGCAACACAACTGCGCGCATTGCCGCAATGCGCGCAGCACCCGTTGTAACTGGGCAACTTCATGCGCGCACAACTGCTGCTCATTGTGACGGAATTGCGTGTACTCTTGCTTAGCCTTATGGTGAATTTCGATGTTGCTGCGCTGTGTGGTGTGCGAAATGCGCTTTTGTGCAGCAACACGCGATTGCGGCAGTTGCTGATAAAGCTGTGCGATTTTTGGCTGTGCACGATAAATAAAGTAAATCATAGTTAAGATTTATGCAATTTACCTGTTGAAAATGTTGGGCAGGTGTGTTATACTAGATGGACTATCATAAAAAATCTGGGGTAAAATATGAACGAGTTTCACCAACTGTTTAAGCTGGTGCGCGAACATCTGCGCAAAAACATGAGCGAAACCATTTTTGATGTGTGGTTGAGTGACATGACACCTGTTTCGTTTGAAAATGGCCTGGCTACCCTTGCGCTGCCGGAGTTCAAGCGCAAGGTAACCGAGCAAAAATTCATGCAAGACCTGCACAGCGCATTTGAAACTGCGCTGGGCTTTGCTGTGGAAATTCGCTTAGTGGAGCCGACCGAACAGCCTGCGGCCTACACGCCGCCGGAGCAAGAAAAACCGCAACTTGCACGTGCTGCGCCGGTGGTTCGGCTGCCGCATGGCCACGAGGCCAACACCTTTGATGCATTCGTTATTGGCGGGTCGAATAAGTTTGCGCATGCAGCGGCGCTTGCCGTGGCCGCGAACCCAGGTAAGTGTTATAATCCGTTGTTTATTTATGGCAATTCAGGTTTGGGTAAAACACACTTGCTCAGTGCAATTTACCACGAAATTGCAGAGAATTTTCCCCGCCAGCGTTTTATTTTTACCACAGGCGAAGCTTTTACTAACGATATGATTCATCACTTGACGTTGAAGAACATGCCTGAATTTCACCAAAAATATCGCAATGCGGATGTGCTGCTGGTAGACGATGTGCAATTCATTGCGGGCAAAGAGGCCATTCAAGAGGAATTCTTCCACACGTTTAACGCCATCACGCAAAGTGGTAAGCAAATTGTGCTCACTAGCGATAAACCACCCAAAGATATGGCTACACTGGAAGACCGCTTGCGCAGCCGCTTGAGCGCCGGGCTGATCGCTGACATTCAGCCGCCGGATTTAGAAACCCGCATGGCCATTGTTAAGCGCAAGGCAGGTGACATTGACCTTGAACTCAACGAAGAAATTGTAGACCATATTGCCCGGCAAATCAAAACAAACATACGCCAGCTGGAAGGCGCGGTGAACAAATTAGAGGCTTTTGTGACCCTGCGCGGCATGCAGTTGAACATGAATACGGTGCAGGCTGCCATTGCGGATATCGTTAGCGAAGAGCGCCCGTTGCCTGTGACCATTGAGCGCGTGATTGAAGAAAGCGCGCGCATGTTCAAGCTTAGTGCAGCAGATTTGCGCTCGCGCAATCGCTCGGCTGAAATTTCCAACGCGCGGCAGGTGTCAATGTATTGCATCAGCCAAATTACTCAGCTGCCCACCAAGGCCATTGGCAAAGAATTTAGTCGTGATCATTCCACGGTGGTGTATGCCCTGCGGGAAATCCGCGAGCGCATTGTGCGTGAGCCGGGGTTGCGCAACCAAATCAACGAGATTATCAAGAACGTGAATGAGCGGTGATTAGGGGACAAGGAGGAGCGATATGAATAGAGAAGAAATTAAAGTTGAACTGAAAGATTTAGAGGAAGCAGGGGAAAAGCTATACAAATCTCTTTCATCTAAGGAAAACAAAGAGTTTTTCTTTTTTTTGAGAAATTATGAACAGTGGTACACGAAAGCATTAAGTGCAATCAAACAATTAACACCCGACAGGTCAAACGATTTTGCAACCTTATACAAATATGAAAAACGAAAAGAAATTACAGCGGCATCATATACTATATCGGATGCGATGCAAGGTGTTTCACGCACTTTTCAGTCAGAGCTTTTGTTTTGCCCTAGAACGGCATCATTAAAGTTACATCAGCAAATCAATATGGTTAGGGCTTGTTATGAGCGTTTAGATAGTAAACTGTTTGATATTAGAACTATGCTGCAGTCTGAACTATTCGACACTGAACTGGAAGCAGCAAGGCATTTGTTAAAAAATAACCACCTTAGAGCTGCAGGAGTGATTTGTGGAGTAGTAATAGAAGCGCACTTGGGAGAAGTTGCGAAAAACCACAATATTTCAATTGGCACAAAAAATCCTACCATATCCAATTTCAATGATAAGCTGAAAGATGTTGCATATGATATAGTTCAATATAGATTTATTCAACATCTTGCTGACATAAGAAATCTGTGTGCGCATAAAAAAGAGCGAGAACCTAAAAAAGATGAGGTTCAGGATTTGATTGATGGCACAAGCAAGATAATCAAAACTGTGTTTTAGGCATAAGGAGTTAGTATGGCATTTTTTCAGCGATTATTTGGTGGCATGAGCAAAACCCGCAGCAGCGTGCACGGCGCGATTGACGCAGCCATGGACGGCCGTGAGCTGTGCGATGAGGTTTATGATGAGCTGGAGGAAATCCTCATCATGGCCGACTGCGGCATGAAAACCGCTGCGCATATTATTGATTTACTGCGCCAGCGCGCAAAAAAGCAACGAATGAAAACCGCTGGTGAGGTCAAAGCCGCACTGCGCGACATTGTGGCCGAGCTGCTGGGCGGCCACAATGAGCTGGATATGATAACCATGCCCGCGATTATTTTGGTGATTGGCGTGAATGGCGTGGGAAAAACCACTTCAATTGGCAAAATTGCGGCGCATTATCGCGCGCAGGGCAAAAGCGTGCTGTTGGGTGCTGCAGATACCTTTCGTGCAGCGGCCATTGACCAGTTACAAATATTGGCTGACCGCGCCGAAGTGCCGATTATCAAGCAGCACGAGGGTGCCGATCCCGCTGCCGTGGTGTTTGATACGATTGCATCGGGCAAAGCGCGCGAGGTGGATTTAATTATTTGCGACACCGCTGGGCGGCTGCATAACAAGAAACATTTGATGGAAGAACTGGGTAAAATTTATCGCGTAATTGACCGCGAGCTGCCCTATTCGGACCGTGAAGTGTTGCTTGCGCTGGATGCCACAACCGGCCAAAATGCAGTGAATCAGGCACGTGAATTTAAAGAAATCGCTGAGGTGACAGGCATTATTCTCACCAAATTGGACGGTACGGCCAAGGGTGGCGTGGTGCTCAACATCAAAAATGAGCTGAACATTCCCGTGAAATTCATTGGCGTGGGTGAGAAAATCGACGACCTTCAGCCCTTTAATGCGCAAGAATTTGCGGTGGCACTGTTCGGGGAGGATTAGGCTATGGATATGGTAATTGCCACCCACAACGCCAAAAAGCGCGCTGAGCTTACGCGGATTTTACAGCCATTGGGGCATAATATACTGGACATTGCGCTGCCTGATGTTGACGAAACGGGTAGCACATTTATGCAAAATGCTCGTCTGAAAGCCGTTGCGGGCTGCAGGACCAGCGGGTTGCCTTGCATAGCGGATGACTCAGGCTTGTGCGTTGATGCGTTGAATGGCGAACCGGGTATTTTTTCAGCGCGCTACAGCGGTGAACATGGCAATGATGCCGCGAACAACACAAAGCTGCTGGAAAACATGCAAGATAGAGCCGAACGAACTGCGCGCTTTGTTTGCGCGATTTGCTGTGTTTTTCCCGATGGACGAGAGATTGTTGCCGAGGGCACTTGCGAGGGAAGCATAGCTTGCGAACCCGCAGGCGAGGGTGGTTTTGGCTATGACCCACTATTTTTGCCGGCTGAAATGCCGAACAAAACCATGGCACAATTGACCGTGCAGCAGAAAGATGCCATTAGCCATCGCGGTCGCGCTCTTGAAGAATTTGTAAGAAAACTGGAGGAATTTTAGCGAGATGAAAGTTATTACATTAAATGACGAAGTTGCCATTGGGCAAGCAATAGGTGACCGCTTCTGCACGCTGGTGCAGGAAAATCCTGCGGCGGTTTTGGGGCTTGCCACTGGCGCAAGTCCATTGCCGACCTATTGTCGAATGATTGCGCGCTTTCATGCAGGTGAAGTTTCATTTGCGAAAGTGCACACATTCAACTTGGACGAATACTGTGACTTGCCCGCTACACACCCGCAAAGTTACCGCAGTTTCATGCAGGCGCAGCTGTTTTCGCAGCTTAATATTGACCTGCAAAACACTCATTTTTTGGATGGCAATGCAGCAGATGAAGTAGCAGAATGTTTGCGCTTTGACGCGTTGATAGAACAACTTGGTGGTGTGGATTTGCAGTTGTTGGGCATTGGCCGCAACGGCCACATTGGCTTTAACGAGCCTGCTGATGCTTTCACGCTGGGAAGCTTTAAAGTGCAACTTGCCCCCAGCACGCTGGAGGCAAATTCGATGTATTTTGTTGATGAGCGCATGCCCACGCACGCGATGACCATGGGCGTTGGCGCGATTTTGCGTGCAAAAGAAATTGTGCTAGTGGCCACCGGTGCGGCCAAAGCCGAGGCCGTGAAAGCCATGATACAGGGAAAAATCACGCCGCAGTTGCCCGCAAGTGCGCTGCAAAATCACCCGAATGTAACCGTGTATCTCGACCCCGCCGCAGCTTCGCTACTTCAGTAAGTCAATAATCATATGCGCGGCCTTGTAGATATCACCGCAACCCAGGGTGAGCACAAGGTCGCCTTCTTGTGCATGTTCAATGATGTGTTGCGCTACTTCATCAAAGCTTTCATACCATACACTGCCGGAAATTTTGGCAGCCAAATCAGCGGTAGAAATACCGTAGGTGTTCACCTCACGCGAGCCCATGATAGCGGTCATCACTACTTGGTCAGCGAGCTTTAGTGCTTTAGCGAAGTCGTTCAGTAACAGGGCAGTGCGTGAAAATGTGAAGGGCTGAAACACTGCCCACACACGCTGATAACCCATTTGTCGTGCGGCGGTCAGTGCCACCTCAAGTTCGGCAGGGTGGTGGGCATAATCGTCCGCGATTGTGATGCCGCGATGGGTACCAAGTATTTCAAATCGCCGACCGGCGCCGCGAAAATTTGCCAATGCAGTTTCGCAATCTAGCGCACCAACGCCCGAAAGCATGGCAGCTGCAATTGCTGCCAAGGAGTTGCTCACATTGTGTTCGCCGGGTGCAGCAAGGGTAATTCGTGTTAGCAATTCACCGCGATAAATCAAATCGTAACTGGCCAACGCACCGTCCATCGTCAAATTCGCGGCGCGGAAATCGCAGCCTTCGGCGCGACCAAAACTCACTAATTTTCGGCCATTCATTCCTTCCAGCGCACGTTTGGTGTTGGCATCATCGCCATTGTATATCACGGTTTTGGTAGCCATTTCGGCAAATTTGCGGAATGATGCAAGCAGGTTTTCAAGTGTTTTGAAGTACTCCATGTGGTCTTCATCAATGTTGAGAATCACCGCAACATCAGGCGAATATTGTAAAAATGCATCCTTGTATTCGCAGGCTTCAACTATCATATGTTCACTTTTTCCTGTCAGCGCGTTACGGTTTGAACCGCTTAAGCGTCCGCCTACCACCGCTGTAGGGTCAAGCTTGGCAGATTGCATAATGTGCGCCAACATGGCCGACGTGGTGGTTTTGCCATGAGTGCCGCATACGCAAATGCAGTTGCTAAACCGCCGTGTCACCGCCGCCAGCAGTGCTGCGCGCTCGAATGTGGGAATGCCCGAAGCTTTGGCGGCAACGAGTTCGGGGTTGTCCGGTAGCAATGCAGCGGTGTAAACGATTAAATCGGCGCCAGCAATATTTTCGGTCTTTTGGTCAAGAAAAGTTGTGATCCCCAGCGATGCCACGCGTTTGAAGGTTTCACTTTCGTTGATGTCACTGCCGCTAATTTGATAACTCTGGCTATGCAGAATTTCGGCTAGGGGGCACATGCCCGCCCCACCAATGCCAATGAAATGCACGCGCTTGGCGTGTTGCAGCACATTATCAATTTGATGCATGAAAATACCTCTCCAACGAATATACTCCTAACAGTATAGCATAGTTTGCCGGCTTTGGCAAGCGAAATTTGGAGGATTTTTGCCATGCGAAAATATTGTGTGTTCTTGCTGTTGGGATTGATGATATTGGCCGGCTGTGCGGCGCCGGCAGAACCACCGCCTGCGCCTGCGCAATTCAGCGCTGTTGTGCATACGCTGGTTGGTGAACATGAGTTCACCGCGCAACTGCAGCAATTGCGTCCTAGCACACTCACTTGGACATACACTGCACCTGACGAAATCGCAGGCCTGCAACTGCACTTGCAGGCCGACACGGTCACCCTGCGTGACGGCGACATGACCGCTGATGTCCCTGCTGATTCGCTGCCTATCAGCAATAAACTAATTCTGCTCAATGGCGTGCTGCTGCGGCTGGCACAGGGAAATATCGAGAATTTCACGCTCACTGGCACGGTCAATGGCTTTGCCTACACCGCTGAGCTTTCGCCACAGAGCGAGTTGATTAGGCTAAATATACCCGCGCTAAACATGGAGGTAACATTATCACACAGCTAACCTTTGCGGTGCAGCCGCATGAAGACGGCCAACAGGTCAAACAAATTTTGCGCAGCCGCGGGGTGAGCGTGCGGCTGATGAACCAACTTAAGCGCACTCCTAACGGCATGCTATTAAATGGGACAAGCGTGGTGCGCACGGTAGATTTTTGCGCGGTGGGTGACACGCTGGTGCTTAACATACCCGCCGATGAGCAGCCGCTTGAAGGCCTTGCCTGTGAACTGGACATTCTCTACGAAGACAGCGACATTGTAGTGGTGAACAAACCGCCCACGCTACCCATGCATCCCAGTCGTGCACATCAGGGCAACACCTTGGCCAATGCCATTGCCGCGCGTTACGGCGTAACATTTCGTGTGGCGGGCCGCTTAGATAAAGGCACTTCAGGCATTGTGGTGTGTTGTTTGCATGCTTTTGCGGCGGCCAAGCTTAACGGAAAAGTGAACAAGACTTACACTGCACTGGTGCATGGAGAATATCACGGCTCGGGCACCTTTAATCATGCGATTTATCGCCCCAATCCCATGAGTACGGTTCGTGCGTGTCGTGATTACCCCGACGCACGCCAGCCCGGCGATGAAACAGCAGTTACCCATTGGCAGGCTATCACCCCCAGTCTGTTGAAAATCAATCTTGAAACTGGGCGCACACACCAAATTCGTGTGCATTTTGCGCACCACGGCACGCCGTTGGTGGGCGATGACTACTACGGAGCACCTGCGTGGGACAAGCCTGGCCATGCACTGCACTGCGGAGGCGCGCGATTCATTCACCCGGTGACGGGGCAGGCGATGGATTTTTTCTGTGAACCGCCATGGGGGACTTGACAACGGCAGCATAAATTTATATAATAGTATGGTACATTTTTTTGGGAGGACAAGCTATTTATGAAAAAACAATTCCAAGCCGAAAGCCAGCGCCTGTTGGAACTAATGATCAACTCCATTTACTCCAACCGCGAAATTTTTCTGCGCGAGTTGATTTCTAACGCAGGCGACGCCATGGACAAGCGCTATTATCATGCGCTGCAAGGTGGTGAGACCGGGCTGAGCCGCGATGATTTCGCCATTGAGATTGAACTGGATGCAGAAGCTCGCACACTTGTTTTGCGCGACAACGGCTGCGGCATGACTGCCGAGGAGCTGGAGGGTAACCTAGGGGTGATTGCACACAGCGGCACCCTTGAGTTTCGTGATGAAGTGAAAGACGCTGATGACATTGATGTCATCGGCCAGTTTGGCGTAGGGTTTTACTCAGCTTTCATGGTTGCGGTGGAAATTACAGTGTGCAGTCGAAAAGCCGGCGTTGAGCAAGCGTGGCAATGGCACAGCACCGGTGCTGACGGTTATGTTTTGACCGAATGCGACAAAGTTGATGTGGGCACCGAAATCACGCTGGTGATGAAGGATGGCGAGGAGTTCGATGAATATTTGCAGGATTGGCGTGTGAAGGCTCTCGTCAAGCGTTATAGCGACTATGTGCGTTATCCTATTAAGCTCGGTGAAGAGGTGCTCAATAGCATGAGTCCCATTTGGAAACGCAACAAGGCTGAAGTGACCGATGACGAATATGCCGCGTTTTATCGCGATACTTTCCGTGCGAATGAAGCACCCCTACGCACCATGCATGTGAATGTGGAAGGCCAGTTTGAGTACCGCGCGCTGTTATTTTTGCCCGCTAAGCCGCCGCATAATTACTATAGCCGAGACTTTGAGAAGGGCTTAAAGCTCTATGCCAATGGCGTGATGATTATGGAGCACTGCAAGGATTTGCTGCCCGATGCTTTCAGTTTTGTGCACGGTGTGGTAGATAGCAGCGACCTTTCGCTCAATATTTCGCGTGAAATGCTGCAGCAGGATAAACAAGTGGCGCTCATCGCCAAAAACCTCGAAAAGAAAATTCGCGCCGAGCTAAAAGCTCTGTTGGATGAAGACCGTGTGGCCTATAACGAATTTTACGCGGCCTTTGGACTGAATTTGAAATACGCGCTATACGGCAGTTTTGGCATGCAGCGTGATTTGCTGCTTGACTTGCTGCAGTTCGCCACCACCACGCAAGATGAACCTGCAATTTTCGCTGAGTATATTGCCCGCATGCCCG
>Ga0131853_10015484_pt1 | contig 13944 bp, 10 predicted proteins | sample TergutLab28metaG_FD_92764 | JGI IMG/M metagenome (GOLD analysis project Ga0131853, IMG submission 92764) | Labiotermes labralis P1 segment gut microbial communities from Petit-Saut dam, French Guiana - Lab288 P1 (version 2) (version 2) | ecosystem: Host-associated > Arthropoda: Insects >... | reverse complement strand
CCCACACACACACACACACACACCACACACCACACACACAACACCCACACCTAACCAGTAATTACATATGCAACCACATTTATCATAACAACACACCACTATACTGTATTTTTTTCATTTTAATAATTCATAACTTTAGCTAACACAACTGTAAACTCCCTGAAGATGGTGTATTAATACCGAAACATGTCGAAGTGATGTAATATAAATTTGCACTACTTATTTGTGCATATGTTGGTGTATAATAAACATTTAATTTTTACACATACTTTATAGAAAACCCAAAAGAGCACCGTCAGCACTAATTTGTATTCAGGCCGTAACATTCTCAAAACTATTTTACAAAGTGAATATGAAGTTAAATTATTTCAACTGAAGAATTTAAATGTAATTTGTACTTCTCCAAAGTGTCAGAACACAGTTTCACATTGACATGTGACAAATGCACCCCCCCCCCACCAAACCACCCCACCTACGTATGTACACGCACACACATGTGTGAATGAAAGTACAGGTGTGTACACTGTAATTTGTAAGGCAACAAATGGATTGCTTGTAAATTACCCTGTGATCACAATACAGGATAAATAAAAAACACTCTATTGGAAATGTATTATTTAGGAAAAGTACAAACGTTTGTGACGACAGCAAAGCATATAGTGGTGTTATTAAACGATGCGCCCCGTAACATGACATGTGTATGATTAAATGTAATTAACACAAGTTTCAGTGACATGGAGAGTGATTGAACACACTGACCTTCCAATCTTTAAAATGAACCTCATCAACTACAGTTTATTTACGTTTCTTTTTGGAAAGCATTTGTTGTCTTTTGCTACCTTCCCTCTGTCTGCTCAAAAAAAGGGCCCAAACTGGTTGATCAACTTACATCGAACTAGAAATAGCAGAACGACAAATTTTGTTAAGTACTTTAGATTATGGTGGTTTATTTCATTTTGAGCGTCACTTTACGTAAGGGCCATATGAACTTTAAATTGTATAGTTTCGGTCGGTGTACACATTCGGATGAAACATTTGCTCACACGAATACAGTCACATGTAGATTAAAGGGGATAATATGGTTTACAAAGAGGTTTAGGTTCTGCACAACCAACCATTCGCCAGGAATTTTGTCAATAAAGAACGTATAGAAGTCGTGAAAATGGCCGCGGATTTCCTTACCTGTTTCCAACACCGAAGCAACATCTGGAGGACGTGACGTGGAAACAGTTTAACAAGATGGCAGATAGAGCAGGACATGGGCCTTCCGTTAGAGTGGAACAGAGAAGTTAGCTTCACGATGTGGCAAACAACTTAATCCTAACGAGGAATACGTGGAAAGGTACAGGGATACCGATACAATTAAGTGTGTGGTGCTGTTATTAGCGATACAAAATACAAAATACAGGTAAAAGTTATCTTACTATTCAGTAGAACACCTTATTTTCATTTATTTATGGAAATATATCTGATCAAGAGGAATGAGATGGGCTGGACGTGTAGTACGTATAGGGGGAGCAAAGAGATGCATATAGAGTTTTGGTGAGGAAACATGAGGGATATAGGCCACTTGGAAAACCTAGGTGTAGCTGGTAGGATATTATTAAAATTGATCTGCAAGGAATGGGATTGGTTACGTGGACTGGAATGATCTGACTCGGGATAAGGAAAAGGGGCGGGCTTTTGTAAATGTGGCAATGAACTTTCAGGTTACATAAAATGCGGGGAATTTCTTGACTAGTTGAACTGTTAGGTTCTGATGAAGGATTTTGTTCCATGACGTTAGTTAGTAATTATATAAGCAAAATTATTCATGGATGAATAAAATCACTATTCTTGCTATGTGCACAAGCAATACAGCTGAAAATTGCATGTGAAAGTAGCAACACGTGAACTGTGCGTACAGCAGGAGTTAAAGGCGCTTTGAGGCAACCGATGTCCGAGTGGGAAAGCAATGAGTTTTGCACAACGTGAGAGTGTTTATGTGTAGCCTTATGTATCCAGCATGCAATGAGGTATGCGCCATATTGTCATCTGCGGCCTGCCCTGCTCTACAATATTTTTTCCCACACTATCTCATAAAAAGCATGACTTTCGGGAAAAAAAGTTACAGAACACAAAATGTATGTTTTGATTTCCTCCACAATATTTGTGTGACAAATTTCTCCATCTAAAAAGAATGGAGAGAGTTATGATCGAAAATGTATGTTCGTCTTCATATAAAGTGTGCTTTAATTTTGTCCGATTTCAATGAAAATTAAAATTTTCAAGGCAGATTTTCGAAAAATATTCAAATATCAAATTTCACGAAAATCCTTGCAGTGAGAGCTGAGTTGTTCTGTGCGGGCAGACGGACGGACGGAAAGACATGACGAAGCTAATAGTCGCTTTCCGAAAGTTTGCGAACGCGCCTCATTCTTTGAAAATGATGAATGAAAACAGCACGGAAGCTCCCAGTATAGTGAGGCCAGACGTTTGTGTGGTCTATGCGTTATGTAATGTCTGTAGTGTGTTTCAGCCCAGTGTTATTTGTGCGGGTCAGGTTTTTTTTTGCAAAATAGGTTGTAGTCGTCAAATGTATTATTTGGAAACCGGGCGTAAGAAAATGTTGGTGTGCGACTTGAGGTGTTCCTGAATGCTAGACACTGCTGGGCTGAGAAGAAAATGTTGAATTTTGCTTTCAGAAAACAAGAATGATTTTTTTTTTTATAGATCAACGAGGTCCGGGGATAAATAAAGAATATTGTAGACTACCAGAAAGGATGAGGTGAAGTGCTGCAGATGATAAAATAAAAAAAAAACGTGGGGCGGGGCGGCGGGGGGGCGGGGGGGCGGGGGGGCGGGGGGAGGCAAATCGGTATAGACCTTCGGTTGGGCAAACATACAGTCCATGTCAAATACGTGACGAAGATATCATGGAGAGAGTAAACATTAAATTCAATTTCGCCTGAACTCTCCTTTCCCCCTACCCTCGTACCCTTTCAAGACAGACACGAAATACAGGAACAAAATTTCATTATTGTCAACTGCTGGAGTTACACATACTGAATTGAACAGAATTGCGTGCTGAAGTTTGGTTTTTCTGCAGCGCACTTAGATAAGTTTCGACTTGGAAAAGTTAATTGCGCGGCTTGTATATGGGCGCTTGTGAGAGATTTATCCAGCATATACAGGATGTTTCACAAAAATTGTATCAGTTGGAATAAGTTCAAACAAACTAACGTTAACTCTATCAATTACATCCCATTGCGTTACGTGGAGAGTAAGAGAGGAGGTACAGAGAGTCAAACGCAACTAAGATTATATCAGTTTTATTTCTTGCTGCTTGTTTCGGCTTCAGTGAGAAGCTGTAATCTGACACTTAAAAATGCATAAAAGATGAATAAATTCAAGCCATTTAATTGGTATTTTACAGATACCTGAAATTTCAACTTTAAGAATTCAGAGTTGTGTAAGCCAGTAGAATATATATACATACATACACACACACACACACACACACACACACACACACGTGGTCGGACAATAAAGTTCGCGAACTCAACGCGGTATAAGTGCTACATACCTCAATGCTGAATACCACCTTGGTCGCCTTCGAAGTACACCCCCTTGGGAAGCTATGCACCGATACCAGTGCCTAGTCCACCCTTCAAAATAATTTTAGAACTGGTATTGTGGAATGGCCTTCAGTGCTGCCGTTGTATTACGCCTGATGTCATTAATGTCATCAAAATGCCTTCCCTTCAATATTTCCTTTATCTTCGGGAACAGAAAAAATTACTGGGGGCTAGATCCGGTGAATAGGCAGGGCGTTCCAACACAGTTAATTGTTTAGTAACTAAAAACTCCCACACATACACATAATTGCACACTCGAACACAACATTTTATTAAGTAATTACAAGTAAAACATAATTAAATCAATTGTAAATTTGGCCCGGGCTGCCTTCTTGTAATTAGTTAATAAAACATTGTGATAAGATTGTGCAATTATTGATTACAACGGGGATGTTCCACCTGAAAATTGTATAAGGCAAAGCAAGTTTTATCTTATACAATTTTAACCTTTTGGCGCCGGAATTATTATTTTTTTAATTTTAGCACACCCTGTATATAAAATATGAATAATACAGGAACCAAACACGTTAGAATTATGAAACAAACTGCATTTTGAAGAGAAAAAAAACGGAGAGTATAAACCATATTTAAAATATTCGGTACCTATATTTGTTGAATAAATATATAAAATGTAACTTTAGAGGTTAGCGGTGCGGTACGTCAACTATAGTTGACGTTAGGCGTCTAAGGGTTAACTGATATAAATTCAGTCATGGTCGACGATTTGTATTTATCTTTTTACTGAAACTGACATTAAAAAGAAGTTTAAACTTAACATGTCTTCAGGCCATGAAGGTGCGTATTCTTGTTCATATCATATTTGTATGCGTTATCACACCATGTGCAATAACATGTACTTTTTCCCCGACGTGTTGCCCTCGTTTTCAGGATAACTGAATTTCGTTCAGGATTACGTTTAAATAATTTGAAGTATGTGATTACATCGATTATATGGAATATAACATCATATAAATTGGATATTTGATGGTATAGGTTCATGTTATAAAAATCCCTTCTCTTATCTTTCAATTCAGCACACTTACCATTCAAGTCAGCACAAATTGCAAGCATATTCAATCAATCTGAAAATAAACTGCTTGTGTTCCACAAAATATTTGGATAAGAGGCACGAATATATATATATATATATATATATATATATATATAATATATATTATATATATTAACATGCGAACGAGTTCTCTTACTCTATAAAACATTTTTAGTTGCATATAACGCTTTTTAGGGTTCAGCCTGAATATGGCTCTATAAGAGGAGCCGAAACATGTTGTTGTTATAAATGATCTAATTATCTTTTAATTTTAATTACTGAATAAAATTTTGTGTTAGACTGTGAAGTTATATATATATATATTCTATTGAACTCTGATGACTATTATGGGAAAGTTTAAGCTAACTCTTGTCTTCAGGACCAGATTATACAGACCTAACCATGATTTCCTTCAGACTGTACTCTGAAAAAGAAATCATGTACCGTAGTTTAGAACGTCATAATGAAATACTGCCGCTGGCAACATATTGACGTCTACTGCCAAGATTAAGTACGTGTGGAGATATACGTTCACTTTTCCATACGCATTCGTGGAGCGCATGGAATTTCATTATACCTTACTTACTATTCTTTACTTTACATTACGTTACGTACTACACCTATTCGGTGTCTCTAACTGCACTATGGTAATAACAGTACCGAGCTTTTCTCGACACAAGAAATAAAATTAAATTGAATAATGATTTATTTTATAATGCCACTATATAACCCCATGCATGCGGTATGACCCAAAATATGAATTATTCAGAAGACGCGGGGTCATGCAAATCACCTTACCGTAATATCTGCTATTAAGTTTTCTTAAGACCTTACACGGTGCTCAGTGCCGTTAGTACAGGTACACTGCACTGCTGCTCCTTCTAAGAACATTTTCACGTTATTTTCTCGTAGTAGGGCCTCGTGGTTATGGTCTTAGGGAATCTTACGTGAACAAATCCCCTAGTTTCTGTAATAATGCCTCACAAAGCCGCAGAAATGCACAACTTAGTCCTTGATTAACACATTATTGTGCAACTAAGTTTTCTGATTACATCTCCCAACTCCGAACTTTACTTCAGCAAGTCGCTACTTAGTCTCCTCTGGTACAGTCGTGTCCTGAAATCTGCAGGATTTCTTACGAAAGTTTGTATTATAGTAAGCTGCAGGTTTCTGTAAAACGAACTCACTGCAGCGCATCCTTCTTTATAAACTGCTAGTAGCTCACTTAGTCGACAAATTGTCTGCTATTTACAGAAACTGAGAGATCTGCCTTCTTCATGAGTATCGCTATGACTATTTCTCCTGATCCTGGATTTTTGGAAAGTAAGCGGAAACCAGCATGTTACTAGATGTGTAATCTAATAACATATTGCTGCCCTACGCGTTAATAAACATATGCCCTGCATTTGTTTACTTGGTAGTCCCCGACATCCTTCTTTCCTAGGACAATCATCAGGGAATCCTTCTTTGATCAAAACCAATGAACGTTTTTAATATTACTAAAATACTGCTAATACGATTTCTTAGGCAAAAGAAATTCTAAATAACACTGCAGAATTATTCTTTGAATTTGATCATACTTGTTTCGATAAAAATGATTCCATCTTCATGATTACCGACGCATTTTAATAACTTAATACAACTTAACAAGAGGGACCGGGCTGGCAGAGTGGTTAAGGTGCTGTGTTACAGATCGGAAGGTCGCTAGTTCGATCCCAGATGGTGTCATTGGAATTTTTCATTGACATAAAATATTTACGATCGCACTATGGCCCTGGGGTCGACTCAGCCTCTAACAGAACTGAGTACCAGGAGCATTTCCTGGAGGTAAAGGCGGCCGGTGCGTAGGGCTGACAAACTTGTCACCATCCTGTGCCGTTGTCATGAAATGTGGAAACCTTAACTTCCTGGAACCCTCTGGGTCACTCCAGGCCTGTAACTGGACTGCTTTAGCTTTTAATATAACTTAATAGAATTCTGCCCTTTGTGTCTTTAGAAAATATTAAAAAATATATATATATATATATTAATAGTGAAACACAACTGAATTTTTTAAATTTAAATCCACATGTTTCGGTATAGATATCCACAATAATCAGGCTACAAAACACAGTCTTTAAAAGGCTTGCATATAAAGCATTCTAAGACGGGCGACTAATTAGTTGTTTCCTTGTCCGTGAAGGGAGGCCCGAAACATAATTTTCAATATTAACCTTTTGACACCTAATGTCAACTATAGTGGTCATACCGCACCGCTAACCTCTAAAGTTGCATTTTATATATTTATTCAACAAATATAGGTACTGAATATTTAAAAAATGGTATATACTCTCCATTTTTTTCCTTCAAATGCAGTTTGTTTCATAATTCTAACGTATTTGGTTCCTGTATTATTCACATTTTATATACAGGATGTGCTAAAATTTAAAAAAAAATAATTCCGGCGCCAAAAAGTTAAGTGACAGAACACACTGAGCAGCTAATTAATAATAAATCATCACTGAACACAAATAAACAATATTCTTCACTTTCTTTATGGATAACAATTTCCGACTAGTTTCAGTTCCAGAGCATAAAGAAGGAAATAGTTTATCACAAGAGTGAGAGATTATTGGTATTATTGTTATTATTCCACTGTAACTGATTACCATAATGTGTTCCATTAAGACCCACTGTAGTAGTGTCCTTACATAGCACTTTGGTGCTACAAGAGTTAGATTTTCAGAATGATTGCAAATGATTTTCTACAGTTATGATATATATATATATTTATTTATATTTATATATGTATGTATATATGGTGAGGTAAATTCAGTCAAAAACACAACTATAAATATATGGCTAAATGATGGTGTTCATTAGCAATGGAAAAAACTATATGTTTCGGCCTATAGCGGCCATCTTCAAGTCTTGACAACTTTCTTGCTAAAAGACTTTTGTATAATATGCCTAAACCGCGTGGTGATGTTGAGATATCATCATCACAATACGTGCCATATGTTTATAGCTGTGTCTTTAACTGAATTTACCTCACCATATAGTCTAAACACACAACGGGGATGACACACCTCAGAATTACAGTTATGACATTTAGGGTTGTGTAACAGATAAGTAACAAAGCTTTATGTCTTCTTTCAAGTACGTTCCTCAATTTTGTTTTCCATTCATCCATGCTTCGTTCGTACCTTCCTTTCATTCCTTTCTTCCTTCATCCCTACCTTACTCCCTTGCTTGCTTGCTTGCGCCTTCCACCGCCACCCTTCCCCTATCTCTACCCAACATCCCTCAGTAATAAAGATGTTACTGCTCCATGTAATGTTAGACATTCCGCATTATCAGCTCGTCATATTGTTGCCACATATTATGAGAGAGCAGAACCACGAAATACTCGCTAGCATAGGAATGGTGAACTTACGTTAGACGTGGCGAATGAGGCACGCGAAACGCATTTGCGTGGTACATTACGTTATCGGATATGCCACCATTTTTTTCACACGAACTCTGAAATCTCCACATGTCAAGAGCAGAAGGGGAATATTAGTCCTTTAAAATTGTTATGTAGATATCTTCAGTTGATTAAATTGTGTTAAATTTATGTTTAGTAATCCTTTACATGTCTCTGCGACGAGCTGATCACTCGTCCAGAGGAGTCCCACCGACTGTGTCGCGTCTTTGTGTGTGATGTAGAAACGTCGTGAATGAATAGGCCGTGGCCGATAGGGGGGCTGTCGCGCGAGAAACAAAGACAAAAGAAATCCTTTACATGTGCTGTGTAGATAAGCTCAATTAATTAAACTGTGTTATATTTGCATTTTTATTCCTTTACAAGTGATGTGTAGCTTGGGTTATTGATTACACTTAAATTTGTTCATTCATTTATTATTTACAAATGCTGTGTAGATAGGCTCAATTGATTAAGTTTTTCATTAAGTCCACCGTCTTTACACAACATATATTGTTGGCTAATGTTTAGTTAAACAAGCTACATGTTTCGGCCTTACTTGGTCATCATCAGGCTTACAGGAGATTAGTATCAATTAAGGTACAAATGTTCGCTGTACCTATGTACCTTATTGATACTAATCTCCTGTAAGCCTGATGATGGCCAAGCAAGGCCGAAACAAGTAGCTTGTTTAACTAAACATTAGCCAACAATATACGTTGTGTAAAGACGGTGGACTTAATGAAAAATCTTGGTATATATACACAACGGGATGGAAAAAATTCAATTAAATTGATTAAACTTTGTTACTCCAAAGTAGTGATTTAAATTATTTTTTACCACTGTTACAATCTATATTTATACTATACTGCTTGCAGAAAGTGTATGTGACTATTTCTCAGTAAGTTCTCTTCCATAAAACTTCGAAACCGTGTTAAATATGGATACAAACGCTAAATAACCCCCCCCCACCCCACCTTCGAAGCTCCTACACCGTTTTCTTTGCCTAATAAACCTATGAAAATTTTACGGATTTTCCAGTTCTTCTGCAACATTCATGGCACCCAGTTGCTATCATTATCTCCATTCCTGCCTCAGCGAAATTCAGACTCGCAGTTTGCATATTATAACACTCCATGACGATTCCTTATTACGCACTTTCGGGACCTTAGACTACTTACCAATCTTATTTCAGTATTTCTTGATGTCACTGAAGGTTTACTTAGAAATTAATTGGGGATGGTACAGCAGCACCTGTAGGAATCTTCGAAACGAACAAGATTCAAAGCCTTATACTCCGGGATTCATAATTGTCGTTCTGGCGCTTTTCAGTTACTGACATTCCGACTTATATGTTGAAGACAAATGCCCTGTTCCTTCTGAGCTTTTCATTTTCACCTTTAAGGCTTATTGACATTCACAATATCGCAAAAATCCCGCCAAATTCTCGTTACTTGCGATCTGTTTCCAGGCACAACTTGGGTAGCGCGATAGCACAGTGGTTAAGGTGCAGTGCTACAAATCGGAAGGTCGTTGGTTCGATCCCAGCAGGTGTCATTGGAATTTTTCATTGACATAATCCTTCCGTTCGCCCTATGGCCCCTGTGGTCGACTCAGCCTCTAACAGAAATGAGTACCAGGAGCATTTCCTGGAGGTAAAGGCGGCCGGTGCGTAAAGCTGACAAACTTACCACCATCCCGTGCCTTTGTCATGAAATCTGGGAACCTCAACTTTATGGAACTCTCTGGGCCACTCCAGACCTGTAACGGGACTGCTTTACCTTTACCTTCCAATCACACCTTAGTGTCAGGTTAATTGTTTTAAATTCTGCGATCGTGTGGGAGGACATATCGTTATTTGGAAAGTGGAATACAAACCAACGTGCAGTCTTCAGAATTATTGTCCATTTGTAAACGCGACTGAGCGCCTTATGCTTCCCAGAAAGTGTCCCTTGAGACTGTTAAGAATCCACGCACTAACTATTGTAGCGCCAAAACCGGAGGAAATAAGGACTTCTAAATTTCTCCCAAACGTACGAAAGCCTTGGATTGGGACGTCGCAGAAATTTCTGATCCAAATTTTCCCAGGAAGAGAGGTTACACAGAATGGGCCAAGCCTATGGTCAATAAGATCACGAGGCGAACTCTTTTAGACTCCTTTTGCAGGTGTCACGCGAAGCATCATGTATATCAAATAAATGTACCGGGTTTTCGCATGCTCCGTTCACGCATTCGATCAACAACGGCACGAGGCATGACAACACGTGTGTGGACAGCATCTGGATGTTGACGTACTGCTCCTTGTACAGGGGTGCTGATAAGTTAGACAGACCAGGGAGGAAACACTTGCATTTTGGTCTTCGTACTGATAAGTCCTTAGCCAGACCAGGAAGGAAACAAGCTACATTCACCGCATTTTGTGGAACTTGGAGGTTCATTACCACATTCACAAGAGTCCACGACCTGTCCCTACCCTAGCCAAATCAATCCATTCCTCTGCCCATTACAATTTTGACAGGCGCAGATTGTTTCCTTACTGGTCGGGGTAAGGACTTATCAGCACCCCGGTACTACTAAAGGGCACATATCAAATTGCACTAAGCAGATAATTTATACATGAAGATAGAAACTGCAACAAATCACATCATTTGTCTACATGGGTTTGGTTAATTTTGTGTCTTGTAGTAGCAAAATTTACTAATTAACATGCCTGTTAACTCACATGAATCTTAACAAGAAATAGGCCTGTTTGTAAAATATAGGCCTGTTTTAATAAGTGATTAAATATTCCAAATGTGTTGGGGAATTTGGAACATTTCTTTTGTTAGGTTTCTGAGGGTTTTTCAAAAAATAGTCGAAAGTGGTCTCTGGGAAAATTTGATTTTTACCTTATCATCAACAATAGGTGTGGGTATCAGTCAATAACACAACAATATCTAAAAAAGATGTTTAATACAGGATGAAGTAAACTACATATTTCGGCCTAATGTGGCCATCATCAAGTTTGCATCCGAAAGTATGGTGGTAGTGCTTTACAGGATTCGTATGGATATATCACGATGGTGAGATCTCAGCATCTGTGATGTTTGTTATATGCTATTTATAAGGGGCACGGGGGGGGGGGGTATCTGTAATGTGCGCTATCCTGGGGGTGCAGCTCAAGTACGTCTGCTCGCTGCTGTCCTATGTGGGTCTCCAGTTACTGTTTTTCCATATCCGATGTCTATTGCTGGTGGGCTTTTGTTATGGGTTCTGTGGAGAGGAGAAAATACCAAAGAATAACAGCTGATACCCACACCTATTTTTTATATACACACAACGGGGATGGCTAAATTTAAAATTTACCTTATCATTTTGTGCATAAAGTGCGGAGAAAAAATTATATCCTAATGATTTACGCTGATGTTGTCTACGGAAAGAAGCAAAACAGGTTTTACATCTACAGTCACTGATAAATCAGTAGAATTTAATTGTTTTTACCTGTTATTTTTATTTTTACCATTGCGCTTTGTCTGCATAATTTTCCCGCTTACGACAACTCTGAACTGCAAAATTGTGTACGTACTTTTTCAAGACTCATTTCGGAAAGTGAAGTAAAGGTTTTCTTGTACTGAATTTGAAGTCGGCCACAGCGGGATAAAGACTGCACACATCGACACAGGTAGCGGCATCCATGTTTTGTTCTGCGTGGTACCATGTCCTTAAAATTTCCACCTGGTCTTGTGCTAGTAGAAGTTGGTATTCTGTGGTTTCTAGAGGTAGATACAGTTTCCTATTCTGTACTTTTCTGTAGGTATAGTTTACCTACCTGCTTCCATAGAATATCCCCAACCAGTCAACACTTTGAGTGGAAGCCTGAAAGCGATCTGATGCTTCCTTCTACATGTACGTAAATTATTCAGCGACGCAAGCCAACGATTTCCATCAGTGTTGGGATATTGATACTGAACCTGTTTCACAGGAATTTGGTCTCGTAGCTAGCATTTGTTTAGAACTAGCTGTGAATATGTTTGGAAATCTAAACTATTTTGCCAGTGTCTCAGCGAGTATAGAGAATAGGTATGGTTTCTATGATCGCGGTACGATATCCCGCATGTGTAAGGATTTATGTCTTTGCCACGAGCCCCGAGTAGCTCTAAAGTCCACCCTTTCTAAAATTCCGTGGGTCAGCGATCCTTTCCCTGCGGTTAGAGTGATAGAATCTTCAATTCGGTAACTTTTTGCACGTAGATTTCATATTTAAAAAAACACTTATGAAGTATGATTTAATGAAATTATGGCATTAAGGTAGATACAGGTTCATAGAAAATGCAGATGAGATAGTGGAGTCATTGTAGTGTCTAAGCTACTGTCCAAGAAAATGAAGAGTCCCAAATTTGCTACCTCCTAAGTGTGCTAACCGACCCTGGGGGTACTAGACAACTTCCCATTCAGTAGGTATCGTCCGTTACATTCCTGGGAGCAAAGCGGCTATTGCGTGATGATGATGATTCACGTCCATCTAGTGCCAAGGTTAGGTTAGGTTAGGTTATGTTAAATTAAATTAGATTAGGTTAGGTTAGGTTAAGAATGAGTGGAGCTATTCCTCCTCTCACATTTTACTCTCATGGCATGCGCATGTATTCATACAATTCTACTCATTAAAAAGTATAGAAATTATGCCAAGTTTCTATACGGTAAGTTGCTTGAATTGACGCGAGGATAATTTTTCTTTATCTTCGCCTTAAAGCAATATTTCAGATTTGAGCTTTGGACAATAAACGTACTTGATTAGAACACTTTGTAATTTCGCTCCTTTCCTTATTTAACAGCGCTATTGCAGCTGAGCTGGAAAAACACTGAATGGTCTTATGACAAATTGTGAATGGGGATTTAGAACCTGTGGAATGAATTTGGTGTGAAATGTTTTTACTGCCACATATTTAGGCTGCAAGAAAAGTACATGACGAAGCACTTCAGTCAGTGCGAAACGTATACAGGTAAAGAAGGGGAAGGCTTTGCCTCTTTATGCCATAAGGGCGTTACAGGAGTAGATTGATGGCTTCACTCTTGCTTAAGCTCAGTATTAGGTGGGGGTACGTACCATTATACGTGGAGAGAATCAAACCCGGGGCCTCAGACGAGAAGCTACTACATGTTGTATAGCTATTGTATTGAAGGACTGCACGAGAAAAAGGGTAAAGAAATACTTCTGCCAAAAAAACAACTATTCAGATGGTAGAACTTTTTTCCGGAGTCCCTTTTTGTGTTGGAAGTTTAATGTCTGAATCTACGAGATGACAAGACAAGTAATGTACGAGGCTTATTCAGAAAGTAAGTACCGTTTCGCTGTAAAAAAAAAATCGAGTAAGGTTTCATATAAAATTTTATTATTATCAGATTCTACATTCTTCGAAATATTTTTCCACATATTCGCCGCCATTATTGAGGCACTTATCGTAGCGGGGCACAAGTTTTTGTAGACCCTCCGCATAGAATGCGGCCGCCTGCGATGTTAGCCACTACTGACAGTGTCATAGAGTAGAGTCCTTGATAATCTGAGGAAAGTGCAGGGACAGATCAGAAATTGTGAAACGTCTGTCGTCACGCACTCTTTCATTGACCTTACATACCAAATCATCGTTTACCAAAGATGGACGCCCACTTCGGACCCCATCGTGCACGTTCTCTCGCCCTTCATTGAGCATCCGAACACGTTTCATAACCATGCCATCACTCATCGCATTGTCACCATACACTTGACAGATCTGGTGATGAATCTCACTTGGTAGCACATTCCTAGCGTCCAAAAAACGAATTACAGACCTATTTCACAGTCGGCGGCCCCTTCAATT
>Ga0131853_10015482_pt1 | contig 13944 bp, 13 predicted proteins | sample TergutLab28metaG_FD_92764 | JGI IMG/M metagenome (GOLD analysis project Ga0131853, IMG submission 92764) | Labiotermes labralis P1 segment gut microbial communities from Petit-Saut dam, French Guiana - Lab288 P1 (version 2) (version 2) | ecosystem: Host-associated > Arthropoda: Insects >... | reverse complement strand
TGGTGGTGCGTTGTTTTCCCGTTTTTGTTTGGGAAGGGGGGGGGGACCCGCCGGGGGGCCTGTCGGGGGGGGGGGGGGGGGGGGGGGGGGGGGGGGGGGACTTGATGACAGCTCGCGTCTGTATGTTGAAATCTTGCGCGTCGCTTGACATGCTTCCCTTCAGCCTCCGTAAGAAGAAAAGACTTGCAATTCAGCACATGAACAGACCCCATTTTCCAACGACACTATCGATTCCGTCCTACGACATCGGGAAGTAAATCGGGCTAAGGATAACGACTTATCAGCACCCTCTCGTACCAACCAATATATGATATATCTGGTTACATGTTTTATTGTCAGGTAATCTCTAGATGACCTTGTGAATGTCTATTTTGGTACCATGTTCCTGGCACAGCTAAATCTCTTCCCAATGCAAAATTTAAGATTCTTTTCTATTATCATTTGTTTCGTTGTGAAGGCTGTGCCCTCCACTTATTGGATATAAATAGGACCTTTTCCAAATGTAGCGTTGAACTCTCCTAGTACCGTTTTCATGTCATAATTGGGAACTCATATCACATACTTACTTGAGGACTGCTGCTGAAGGTTATACATTTTAAAATGTGTTGGGTAGAGTTTTACATAAGTTCTAAATTATGTTGACGCCAATTTGCCTCGGTAATACATCATTACATTTACCATCATGGCGGCGGCTTTCATTCATCCATTAATTCATTTTGGATTTATCCTTTTACAGGTACAACCCAAGGATGGGGAAATAGTCATAATGTTGTGTGCAATGTACCTGTTAAATTATGGATGTCAAATGACAGAATACAATTATAATACAGTGATTACATAATAAAATATAAATTACATCATTAAATCATTACAATCTGGAATATGTATTATTTATTAAAAACGCAAAAGTTAAAGTGTTCCCGTTACAGGCCCGGTGTGGCCTAGAGGATGGGTAGAGGTATAGCTCTACCCTTCCATGACCGCGGCACTAGAAGGGAGTGAGTGGTCAGCAGCACGCCCCGGCCGCACTTTACCCCCGGGAAAGACCCGGTACCCATTGTACAGGAGGCTGTGTGGGCCCCAGGGCCGGTCTGGACGAGCGGAAAATCCCGTCCCCACCGGGATTCGATCCTGGACCGTCCAGCCCATAGTCAGTCGCTATACCGACTGAGCTACCTGACCCACATATATATTATTTATTAGAATTAAAATATTCATTGATGGAATAAAATGAGTTATCAAGAAGAAACCTCTTAAGGTCTTTTTAAGATCTCGTGGTTGGTGAACAAATGTGGTAGAAAAATAAGCGTGGATATTCAGTGTTTTAGTACAAGTTATGATAAAACTCGTACACACTATAATGACACTATAACAAAAAATACAACTGTTAATAATTTGTTTGAAGAAAAATTGGATATTTGTGGGGTTGAGTTTAGTAATATTTCGAACTGTCCACATGTGAAGGAGATTATTCAGAACTTGTTCAACAAGTTATCTCAAGAAGTCACTTCATTGAAGAAAAACTTTAGGATCGAAAATAACTTCGAGCTCAAATGATCCAATGTAGTAGAAGGAAGACAGCAGTCAGAACAAAACTACCGTCTACGATACCGACAGTCATAACCTCACAAGCATCTTCGGTAATGGTGGCCTCTACAAAAAAGCATATGGTAACGAAGAAAACCAAAAAAGAAACCGTGGAACAAACAAAGAAGAAACATAGTGTTATACTCATTGGTGGTTGCCATGCGAAAAATCATGCTGGTATACTTCAACATAAATTAAAAGATCAATTCGTGGTAACAGGATTTGTTAAACCTGGTGCAGGTTTAGAACACCTGATAAATATGGTCATATGTGAAACACATAAGCTAACTAAAGATGATCATCTCATTTTCTTGGAAGGAGCTAATAATATTTTTAGTACACCAATGTCCAAATCACTTAATCAAATATTTAGGTACCTGCAGGAAAAACGGCACACCAGTGTCACTGTCATAAACGTTTCACAGTGATAAGATTTGAATGCAGCCAGAGATTTCAACAAAGAAACAAAGAATTTTAACAGGAAATTGAGTAAATTAGCAAATAAAATAAAGCACACAAGTGTAATAAGTGCAAATCTATCAAGAAATTACTTCACTCGAAGTGGTTTGTTTGTGAAGAATTCAGGGAAAGTCCAAATACAATAGGTTTAGCATTGAAAGACAATCATGCACCAACAAAGGAATCACAAGTACACAAATCTTCAGTGGCAAACATATGAATGTACGTAATAATTAATCAGTCCCAACAGCCGAAACACCACAGGAGAACCCCAGAACATAGACAACAAGATTTTTTTTTGGATGTATTGATGAAACCCAAGGAAAAGGAAAATGAACAAAGTGAAAGTGGTTTGAGCATGAGTAGTCAAAAATTACAACATAAACTAAAATGTCAAATCCGGCAAATATCATAAAACGCTCTAATGTTTACCATCAGAATATTAGAGGATTAAGAGGGAAAACAGATGAATTACTAAGTCAATTACACCCACTCTTCCTTCATATTTTATGTTTTACAGAGCACCAAATGAATTATGTAGAACCACAGCAAACTTATATAGACTGTTACAATATGGGCACCAACTACTGAAGAACATCCTATGCAAAAGGAGGTGTGTGCACCACTGTGCATAAAAGTCTAAAATTTGTCAGCATAGATGAAAAACGTTGTAAGTGGAAAGACTTTGAAGCCTGTGCTCTAAGACTTTATATAAATTTTAAAAGTGTCTGTATTGTTACCATATATAGAGGCCCATCTGGAAATTTTAATTCATTTATGACTAAATTAGATACGATACTTAGAAAATTATATAGCTCAATGCTAGAATACATTGCTTGCGGTGATATAAACCTAAATTATCTCACTGACATTGAAAAGAATAGCCAATTAGAATCTTTGTTACCAACTTATTATCTAACAAACACATTGAATTTTCCAACTAGGATTACAGCTATTGATGATAATTTTATTGACATTGTTAGAAGAGATAGTTATTCTGTATGTCCAATAATTAAAGAACTGATCGTGATGCACAGTCAGTGACATTTAACACAATAACCTGGAAACCACGCACTAAACAAATTATGGAAATAAAGAAAATTAATAAATATACAATAAATGATTTCCTGACTAAACTAAGTTATGAAACATGGGACATTACCTTTTCTAGTGATGATGTAAATATAATGTTTATTGATAAAATAAATTATATATGTACTCAGTCGGACGCAACAATATATTTATTGCATTAGTGGCTACTATTTTCGGCCATAACAGCCATCATCAGGCCAGTGCTCTACGAAACTTTAAAAGCTGGTACATGTAGTGCAAAAATTGTCAAGTTGTATGGGATCCCATTTACATTTATGTTAATATTTATTAACAGCCTTAAAATATGCTATCTATAGTATGATATATCGAGGTTCTTTTGTAGAAGATTGTGAATACTTTTAAAATATAAAATAGTCACAATGATTAAAATTAAAATTAGGTCTTGGGTCGTAACTTGTATAATTAGCTGCTGTACGTGGAGTTGAAACTGTTGTTCATGTATACTTGTCAAGTAAGCTGAGAGCTGGGCGGTGTATTCCGCATCATGTTATTTTATGATGCCGGAAATGTATTAACTTCAGTACAAAGTGTAGACTTTTAGTAAATGATTACCACACTAGAAGTATAAAAAAACGTGGATCAGATAGTGTCAATTAGATCTTTGTAACTACATCTCAGCTTACTTGACAAGCATACATGAACAATAATTTCAACTCTGTGCACAGCAGCTAATTACACAAATTGTGACCTGAGACAAATTTTACCTAATTTTAAATGTAATCATTGTGACTATTTTGTATTATAAATGTACTCACAACCTTCTACAACAGAATCTCAGTATATCGTACTATAGATAACACATTAAAAGGCTGTTAATAATTTTAAGACTGTTAATAAATTTTAACATAAATTTAAATGGGATCCCATGCAACTTGACAATTTTTGCACTATATGCACCAGTTTTTTAAGTTTTGTATAGCATTGGCCTGATGATGGCTGTTATGGCCAAACTGGTAGCCACTAATGCAGTAAATATATTGTTGTGTCTGACTGAGTACATACATAGTTTATTTTATCATTGTACTTCAGTCACAGCGATGGGATGTCCTCTACCAAAAAAAAAAAAGTAGTAATAATGTTAGTACCTCCTTAGATACCTACTTGAAGATCTTTTACTCTAGTTTCCCATTTAAAAAAAATTCAAACTGCTATCAAAAGAAATGACCGGATCACCATAGAAATAAAGACCTCTTGTAAACATAAACAAGAACTTCATATAGCATGTAGAAACAGTAATAACCCTGACTTAAGAAATTATTATAAAAAAAATATTGTAAAATTTTATCTACTGTCATTAAGGAAGCCAAACGACTTATATATGACAATAAAATTAAAAAATCCCATCAGAATACAACTGTATGGGATATAATCAAATTAGAAACTGGTAAAACAACAAAAAATGAAAATATGTATAGACCGAATATTTATGGCAAATTAACTAGTAATCATCCAGAGATTGTGGATACTTTCAACAAACACTTTCTTTCAGTAGCTGAAAGCATCAACACAAAAGACAACCATAATGAATCTAATATCAACAAAATGGACATCACTATGCCAGTTCACTATTTGTTACAACCTTTTAAGAGTTCCTTTCCAAACATTGAACTTAAGTTATTATCAATCAGGTTAGTTAAGAATATAATTAAGTCTCTCAAATTCAACAATTCCCATGATATGAAATATTTACAGAATTATTAAAAATTGTTTCTCCCTTCATTATTTCTCTTCTAACCCACATTCGTAATAAATCATTATCAGTAGGAATTTTCCCAGACTGTTTAAAATATTCAGAAATAAAACCTTTGTTCAAAAAAGTTTAAAAACTAAATATCTCAAATTATGCGCCTGTATCCATCCTAATTTTATTTTCTAAAGTACCGGAAAAAAAACTATATATATTCAACTCTGTGAATACGGTAGTGAAAATAATATCTTAGCAGAAGAACAATTTGATTTTAGAACTAAATCAACAACAAATAACACCATATACTCATATAAGCTAACTAATGAAATTCTAAAAGCCTTAAATAATAAACAAGGCATTTGATTGTGTTAACCATAAAATCTTATTATCTAAATTGGAATTTTACTGTGTAAAAGGAAAACTCAAGTTATGGTTTGAATAATATTTCAGAAATGGGTATCAGAGTGTCTTCATAAAAAAATAATTCACTTAACCACAAAGATTTTTCTGCATGGGAAGAAATGAAGCATGGAGTTCCACAGGGATCAGTTTTGGACCCATGTTCCTTATTTTCATAAATGATTTACCCAGAACTATAAATGATAAATCCATACCAATATTGTTTGCAGATGATACTAGTATACTAGTCACAAGTCCAAACAAATTGACTTTCATCTTAGTATAACTGTTGCTTTAAATTGTATATTTGACTGGCTAAATCCAAATCTACTTTCCATAAGTTGTAACACAACTCACTACATTCAGTTTGCTACAAATATTAAGCCCAAAACCAATATTGAAATTACTTATGGCAATAAATAACCACAATTATATCCAATAATAAATTTCTTGGATTATATATTAATGATACAATCAACTGGAAATATCATGTTGAACATATTCTTCCAAAACTGAGTGCAGTTTGCAATGTATTGAGGTCTGTTAAACCATACATGTCTGTAAATACTTTGAAAATAGTTTACTAATCCAATTTTAATTCAATCATAAATAATTATTTACCGTTTTGGGGTAACTCATCTCACAGTATAAAAATGTTCAGAATGCAAAAGAATGTAATTAGAATTATGTTAGACTGTGAAAAAAAGGGTCTCACTTAGGAATCTTCTTAGGAAATTGAAGATATTACCTTTGGTGTCTCAGTATGTACTTACTTTTATGCTTTTTGTGCTAAAAAATAAGAACCAGTTTGTAGCCAATTTGGAGATTTATGGTGTAGATGCCAGACATCATACAAACTTTCATCAACCTACATCGAATCTAACAAAATATAAGAAGGAAATTTGCTATTCTGGAGTAAGGGTTTACAATAATCTCCCTCCACATATCAAAGATGTATTTGGTGATCCTAAAAATTTCAAATTACAATTAAAACAGTTTTTGTACCTATATTCCTTTTACTGATTAGAAGAATATTTACATTACAAATATCTTGTAAGGTAATGTTTTATAAAATAATGAGGTAGATCTGTCAGATACATCAATGAATATTTTATGTTTATAATCACCTTAATATTATAGTTCTTTTGTTGTTATTAGTGTTGTTTGGTCTTCTATGTACATATTTATTATACTGTTGTGTTTCCATAAATTTTCTATTATACTGTAACGTATTGTGTGCTCTCCCTTATTGTATAGGACAGTGGATTGTATGAAGTCCTTTCATTGTAGGTAATTCAACCTGCTTGGCATATAGTATGCAGTCTACAATTTTTTTTTTTTTTATCATTTTAGTTTAGATTATATTACACTTACTTGTAACTATATTTTAATTATTATACTCGTGTGTTATTATATTCTATCACTGCATTGTCTTGTGTGTATGTAACACTGTTTTGTATCTGACTTGGAAGAAACAAGAGTTGGGATCCATGTGATGTTATGTATTGATGGTTGACTTATTTATTTTATAAATACAACATGTCAATCAATAACACAACACTTTATTTCATATACAATAAAAATAGTATATTGTCAGGGCGACATGTTTTGACCTTTATTAGATCATCTTCAGACCCTCTGGGAAAACAGATCCAAGAGCTATCCATATTTTAATACATTTGGGATCCCACAATGCATTGAAATATAGATAGCTCTTGGATCTGTTTTCCCAGAGGGTCTGAAGATGATCTAATAAAGGTCGAAACATGTCGCCATGACAGTATACTATTTTTATTGTGTATAAAATAAAGTGTTGTGTTATTGATTGACACATATTTATATGTGTATAACACTTCGGGATTGAAAACATTAAATTCATTTATTTTCTTTTATTCTAGTTATATTGTGTTCTGTTGATCATATGTATGTGTATTTTATTGACGTGTTCCATGTCCAACATACCAATTTGATATGGATTTATGGAAATATAAATAAATAAATAATAATACCTTCTCCAAAGAACTATAAAATTATTCTTGGCTACTTCATCTTTTTCTTCAGTTACAGCCTGTTTTGGTATCAATGTCAAATTGTAATATTTAAGTTTAACCATAATTTTACAATTTCTTTCATTTATAGGCTTAAAATATAATTATCTATAATATGTATACCAATATAACGTCCTGTTCCATATTCGTGTTTGTCACTTTGTGTCCACTATATAAAATAATATATTTCTTTTTTATCACAGTTCATTCTAGTTTTATCATTTTATGTGTATCAAGACTGTGATTGGTTATGATCTGTAAACAGTATGTCTGTTTGTGTATTATACTCAAATGCCTTTTATATTTTTTGTTTCAATATATGTATATTATCAGTTGTTCCCTTATTCAGTCTGAATCAATTTTGGTACTCACCAATTATTTTTCTGCATATTCTGTCTGTTACTTATACTTAATAGTACTTTGTATATACAACTTAAAAGCGTTATTCCTTTGTAATTTTCACATTTATATTCCAGTCATCTTTTTTATGTATTCCCATCTTCCAGTCTACGGGTATTTCTTCCTCATTCAGTATAATCTTAATTAAACCATATATTCTCCTGCTTAAAGCTGGACCCACTTTCTGCAAAATCTCTGCCGTTATTCCATGTATCCATGGTGCTTTTTGGTGTTTAAACTTTAATATTGTATTCCTTACTTCCAAATACGATGTGCTACCCAAAAATTCGGGTAATGTGACCACAACAAAAGTTTCTTACCGTAGCTCCTAGTTTCCACCGTCTCCTTCGAAGTAGTCCCCTTGGGCATGTATACAGCGATCCCAGCATGTTTCCCATAATTTCATGCATCCCTGGAAGTTCTCAAATGTGAATGTGTTGATAACCTCTAGCGATTCTGCGTGGATCTCCTCAGTCGTGTCAAAACGACGCCCTTTCAGCCGTAACTTCACCTTGGGGAATAGAAAAAGGTCGCTGGGGGCGAGGTCAGGCGAATAGGGGGGTGGGGAATCACTGTCATGTTTTTGAAAGTCAGGAATTGTCGAACAACGAGTGATGTGTGAGCGGGCGCGTTGTCATTGTGGGGAAACCAATTGTTGTTCTTCTACTTGTCTGGACGTTTGCACAGAATGCCCTCCCACAGTCGCTTCAAAACCTCACAGTAAAACTTGTCATTGACGGCTTGACCAGGGGGTACGAATTCCTTTTGGACAATGCCTTGGATGTCGAAAGAAACGATCAACATGGACGTGACATTGCTGCGAACTTGACGCACTTTGAATTGGGCGAATTCCGCTGCGACGACTGCTGCTTAGTCTCAGGGTCATAACCATACACCCATGTTTCATCACCGGTTATGATATTGTTGATGAAGTTGGGGTCGTCTCTGGCTTGTTGTTTGAGTTCCCTGCAGACAGAAACGCTATGGGCCTTCTGGTCGTCGCTCAGCAGTCTTGACACATATCACGCAGAAATGCGTCTCATGTTCAAATTGTCCGCCACAATGCGTTGAACGGTCCCGTATGACAGCCCTACTATCTCACCAGCATCGTAGATGGTTTGCCTACGATCTGCAAGGATAGCCTCGCGAACGTTTCCTATGTTTTCCGGTGTTGTGCTTGTAGACGGTCGTCCAGAACGCTCATCGTCGTCGACAGACGTTCGTCCGTCCTTGAAGCATTCGTACCATAAAAAAATTGCTTTGGCTCATGGCATTATCTCCGAAGGCTTCCTGTAACATTCGGTGGGTTTCTGCATCAGTTTTTTTAAAGATTGAAACAAAATTTGATGCAGATTCTTTGCTCCTTAAAATCCGTCATATCATTTATAAAAAAAAAATCGCCGGATCACTAAAAAACATAAACTCACAAAAATACACTGAACTTAAGAACACGTCCTGTCAGCTTGACAACTGTTGGCACACTGATTCATAAATCATACTGCTAGCCACATCTAGCGGCGGAAGGGCACGCGACAACCCGTTCGGGCGCGCTGTTTAAATTCCCCCAAATTTTGCTTAGCTCATCGTATGTTGTATCACTTATTTCCTTAATCATCACATTAACGTCATCTTCTTCCATATAAAATTCTGTGTTTGGTTTACCCTCATCACTTAATTTTCCTTGGAAATAAATTACTTACATATGAGGGGCTAATTTTAATATGAATGTTGTTTTTATTTGCATGGAATATTGCAGCTTTTTTTATGGCGACACTAGAACCAAGACCCTGTGTCATAAATGTCTATATTTGTGATACAAGGGTTGAGTTGATGGAGATTATGTGCATTTTTATTTTTATTCAAAATAAGACAAAGAATAACCGCCTGTATATTGGCAGACGTTTCGGGAGATACGTTCTTCTTATCCTTCAGTCTTTTGATTGGTTGGCAGCTTTCCATCTGGGATTGCTGCAAGTCATTCTTTTAATTGCTGTATAACTGTCAGCTCCTGTGTTTCTGGCGACTTGCTTGAAGCATTGTAGTTGAGGTCTTCCCAGGGCCTTTTTTTCCGGATATTACTCCTTCAAGGATGCTTACTACAAACTTTTTGTACCTAATTGTATGCCCTATGTATGAGTGGCTTCTATTTTTAAAAATTTTTTAAAGTAATCTTTCTTCTTTCGCCCTTTGAAAAACTTCTTCATTCGTTATTCTATCTGTCCATTTTATTTTTAACATTCTTTTCCAGCACCATGTCTCAAGTCCATTTACGACCCTTTCTTCATTTTTCCTAAGGTCCATGTTTCTGATCCATAAAGAGTACAACTTTTTATTAGCTACTTTTTCATTTCCAAACTAAGGTTATGCGAATAGAGTAGTTGCTTTCTATTATTAAAAGTAACTTTTGCTTCTTTAATTCGTTGTATTATGTCGTTTTTATTTTTCCCATCTTCTGTAAATATACTACCTAGGTTCTTGAATTTGATACTTGTACCTAGGTAGTATGTTTACAGAAGATAGGAAAAATAAAGAAGACGTAATACAAAGAATTAAAGAAGCTAAAGGATACATACAAGGTACGTTAATTGCGTAATGATTGATGTCGATTCTGGTTGGTATAAGAATTTGCCTGAAAACAGTCCACCTGAAATTTGGCAGGTGTTTTGTGGGGCACTGCCATTGATATTTCAATTTCCGTTCAAATAACCTAGAAATTTCTCTTATTAAAGATACATATATGGTTTGAGTCACTGTGATTATATTTAAACAAAATTGGATCTGCGAGAGCAGTATTCCAAGTGCGTATTATTTTAGTGGGATGCATGTGTAGATACGTCACAGCAGAAATTCTTTGCATGCTTGCCAGATAGTGTGGGAAATTCACGTTACCACCACTTCATATATATATAGTAAGTTGAAGCACTTTTTGTTCAAATATGTAAGCAATGAAATGTGTCAGAAAGCACATTAATGGAGAAGCGATTTGTGATGTGAAACAGGCGGCACATTGGTCCAGCGGTAATGTGTATTTATAGCCTGAAATGATGTTAACAAAATTCAAGTAGCCGTTTTAAACGTTGAAACGCCTTATTAAATATTGATGCTCTAGGACATTGTTCCTCAAACATTTTCGTTCGCGACATACAATTCAAATTTAGACGTTCGCCATTATTCGAACTGTGAATAGTAACCTGCGGAAAATGTAATGCGCAGCCTTTTGTACCGTATTAGGAACTTTGTTGAATGACGCTACTATATAAGAGAGTGCAACAAAATGTAAATTTACGAAATTACACTTAACGAACTTGATTTATTGGAGGACTGCCGCTACTCGCGTTAAGTGGCGAACGACTTTGTCCAGATCTTGGAACACTGGTGTTCTAGTGGTCCAGGGAATCGACTGCCATGTGAAGTGGCAGTCGATTACGACGGAGTACAAACGTATCAAATGGGTTTCCTGTTTCAGGTCGGCAAGTGGACGGAATTTGGCATACATCTATTGTCGCGTATGGCAGAGAATATTTTTTTGGATCGGGAGGAGTGCAGAGTTGCCGTCCGGTGAGTGTGTCAAAGAATAGACTTTGAAACCCCCTACGTTATTTTTATGTTACTGCAGTTGTACCAAAACTCTAGTTCTCAAATCTCTTGGGTTTATGCAACACATTTCGGGTGGTATTTAAGTTATCCACCCCCCCCCCCCAAAAATAAGTTTTTGTATGTTACTGAGTAGAGAGCATGCAATAAATAATTAGAGAAAGAAAGAAAGGTGGGAACCAAACGATGCAAATGAGTGGCAATCAGTATTTAAGCCTAGTTTTGCTGTGAGGGAAAATACACTGCGGTAGCATTATGCCATGTCTTCGTGTTTATAGATCTTTATCGCCCCAAGTTGACCAGTTCTTATGAAACTTGCCTACAGAGGCCATTCCGGCTTTCCTGCCTTTATTACTGCCAGCATGTTTGTTTTTTGAACTATGATTCTGAGGATTCTTGTCACTTTAGACTTTTTTTTCCAAATTTACAGTGAAAGAACGCCTTGTGTGGAGAGCACTTCGGTTCGTCCATGACCTAGCATCAGGGATTAAACCCGTTTTTCGATTATCCATGAATTCTGTAAGGTGTTCTTTACAAAAGTTATCGTGCAAGCTTGAGTTTCATGAAGAGCACCGCAGTGACAGCCATATGTTCCGTACGGACATATGTGAATTTCTGCTTCTGCCCATATTTTTGGCCGTATCTGTATGAAAAGAGATGTAGAACATCTCCACGTAATGACGTTCAACAGGTGTGTCATAGAGATAGGCGGGGTGAAAGTCATACTTTAATGGAGGGCGTAATGAAATTTTGCTCCATTTTCCACATTTCAATTCAATTTAGATAAAATTTGATAAGGGAGATGCCCACAAAATTGGCTTGATTGTGCGTTTTTTTGGAGTAGACCATCTGCTGCCTGTTCTGATATAATTTGTGACAATATTAATTCAAATAATTCTTAAATGAAAGCGAGTTTACGCTGGGTTTTATTTCGCTGTTTTCCTACAAATTTCTTAAATTTTAACTTTATTAAATGCGTTTCGTGTTAGATATTTGTTATTCAGTGACACTGCCACTACTTCTTGTTACTGAATAATGAATTTGGAATGAATGTGTGGAGGGGGGGGGGGAAAGTCATGGCCTAACGGGCCGCAGAGTACTTCTTGTTGCCCAGAGAGACTGAGAAAACCGACGGAAAGGGTCATCAGTGGCGCCACCGACGTTCAGATTATGCCTCGGCAATAAAGGCTAAGTCACAAGCTCTTCGCATGCGCCCTCCTGCTCCGTGGAAGAACGTGTAAAAATTCAGCGTATAAACTGTGGTCATAGTCAAGAAACGGATTTATGTACATTACTGCTGATTGTCTTTAAATAACCTGGATTGTATCCAGATTATACTGCCTAACAGGCTCGCAAGATTTTAGATTCTCACAACAGTGTTGCTAGGGATTCATGTCTTCTGGAATATAGCGGTGTGTCACTGGGCGAGTAGTTCAGCGTTTCGAATGTTCGGGGTGCCTTTATATTCAGGATTAAGCAATCCAAGAAGAACTGGTATTCTTCTTAGTCTGCTTGACCCTGAACTCACCAAGATCCATTGTAACATTGGGAACTGCTCTCCAAACGACACAGCATCACATCCCGGACAACTTGCATTTTCCACATGGGCTTCTCTGAGTGAGCCTGTAATAGGAAATATATAGAAAATGAAGCTGTGCATACATTTGCTTGTAACTTTGGTTCAAAACCGAGGGTCCACGAAGGTTACTATGATTAACTATTGCAGATATTTGAAAAGGGTTCAACGGGAACATTTCTGTTAATTCTGTACCATAATCTTGCCCTGTTTGGATAATATAGCTTTGTTGGCGGCACTGCTGTTTGTACTACTCACGAGATACATGAATCCTACGAGTGGTTTCGAGCAACTGACACGCCTGCATTTACTGCATCACAATTTTCTGCTATTCGCTAATATGTACTGACATTCTACCAATTTAGTTTGCAACATTGCAACAGTTCGACGTTCTAGTACACGGCTATCGCACGGCCCTTAGTGGGACAAGAGATTTTCTTGGCACTCAGCACTGTGTGTGTGTGTGAGAGAGAGAGAGAGAGTAAGAGAGGGGGCGGATGTGTACATATATATATATATATATATACATCTGCATTATTGTAGTTAATTTCTTGTTTTTCACTTGCCCTATACCAGCCTTATTCATTCTTTTAGCGCACTTGAAAATGCTTTTTGCAATCCGAAGACTTCACCTTAATAGTTTTTTTGGAGGATAAAGAAGTACCACAGTACCTAAGCAAAAACTGACTAAAGCACTGTACTGCCTAGCCATGCGTTTTTGAAAACAGGACGTTGAAGGGGCCCTGGAAGCCCAGAAACCGATATTATGAGCCATATGGATTTATCTGGTTGTCAACACTGCATATCCTAGTTTTCTGCCATATGCCAACGGTAATGGTGGCGGCGGCTGTCGGGTACAGTTTAACATGAAACGAAGGACGGAGTCGAAAGCGTTGCCTCTTTTACCATAAGTAACACCCCATTCCCCACAGCCACAGAGTAAAACAAGTTACTGCTCTTATATACAGGGTGTCCCAGGAGGAAAGGACCTAACTTCGGGAGAGTGTTCCTTAGGTCAAACTATAACGATATAACCCAAAACACCTATATCCAAAGTTCAATGGTTACGGAGATATTGACCA
>Ga0131853_10015480_pt1 | contig 13945 bp, 8 predicted proteins | sample TergutLab28metaG_FD_92764 | JGI IMG/M metagenome (GOLD analysis project Ga0131853, IMG submission 92764) | Labiotermes labralis P1 segment gut microbial communities from Petit-Saut dam, French Guiana - Lab288 P1 (version 2) (version 2) | ecosystem: Host-associated > Arthropoda: Insects >... | reverse complement strand
GTGTTTTGTGATCCATTTCTGTGCACAGTTTATACTTGCACATATTTAGTGATCCATTTCTGTGCACAGTTTATACTTGCACGTGTTTTGTGATCCATTTCTGTGCACAGTTTATACTTGCACGTGTTTTGTGATCCATTTCTGTGAACAGTTTATACTTGCACATATTTAGTGATCCATTTCTGTGCACAGTTTATACTTGCACATATTTTGTGATCCATTTCTTTGCACAGTTTACACTTGCATATATTTTGTGATGCATATCTGCACAGTTTATAATAGCACATATTTTTCTATCCATTTCTGTGAACAATTTGTAATATTACATTTCTTAATCAGTTTCTGTGCACAGTTTGTACTTGTACAGATTTTCACTGCGGTACGTTAACTTTGCGATACACAATCCTGACTGCCTCTTATTCTAATATCCAAATTAAGCACAAACACTGTTCATGCAGTCTCCAGATACTCCGTTGGTCTGAAGTTGAACGTTTTCACAGGTCGGTAGACTTTGCGGTGTGATCTGTGTTATGACACCGTGTGGCTTGGTAGGTGGGTAGGTGGTTACCGGCGTTTCGGAGAAACAATCTTGCTTCCTTCTGCAGGGTGCAAGTCGATTTATATCAGAGTTCTGTCAGATTTCTAAGAATCGGTTCTTTAAAACTTAATTGTTAATCAGGGATAGACTAACGAGAAAGAAAGAGAAGATGACGGTTCATGATGATAGTGGTGGAGATGATTACTGGGTCAGGGAAGAAGGATTTATTAGGCTGCATTACTTTTTACGTTCGTGATTCAGTAGTGAATCGTGCCGCAGGTCTTCACCAACCGTGCACCATTACGTGAAGCAGGGTGCATAGAGCTGTGCAGGCACTGGGTAGCGGGCAGGGGAAAGTTACTGTTGTCTGCTGGTGAGAATAAGATACGGAAATGTCGCAGTTAATGTTGGGGTGGGCTGCATAAGCAGTAGAACACGGATTTTTGGTGACAACTCAGCATTTACTCCAGAATCGAGGAAAACCACGGAAAACCTTGGTCGATTTGGACGGCTGCAGGACCTTCCAGACGCATACCGACTTCTAGCCAGCAGTCCGAAGTTCAAATGCACGGACCCTTTTGGTTGAAAACGAAGGTTAACCTGAATTGTATTTAAACATTCAATCCGTACCGCTCAGCAAACACTTTGTAACTCAGTTATACAAACCAGTCAGTTAACGCTGTATAGGGAAATAATTACTGTTTGTTCTCAGATCCACACAAAACACATAAATACACTGTGTGGGCAGAACGTAGAACTGTTGAATGTTAAACTGGTGGTACATATAGTGACCATTGGGCTTTGAAGAAGCATGTTTACTGCCCCCCGCACCCCTTTGTTTCTCAAGATATATTCTCAAACCCATAACAAAAACTGTGTTTGGACGTCAGTTTTTAAAACTTAGAATAAAACTTTAAAATTAAAGAGTCCGAGTTAAATATTTACTGCAGTTTGACAGGTAAATTTAAAAAGAAACCTTGCCATATCTCGTACCCCCATTGGTACGTGCACCGCAGGTTAAGTAACACTGCCTCAAAAGGTTAAAATACGACCATGTATTCACCCTATCGCACGATGTGCATAGGAGAGACACGTCGTGTCGACCGATATTTTGTTCGAGGGCCCTAAAACACTTGCGTTCCTCGATCGACTATCTGTGCGGCGAAATGTGACGGCCTGGCCAGCAGCACAGGATCCATGTCTCCCGCTCTTTTATCTCCCCGTGACGCGGACGGCAGAAACCCTTGTAATCCCGCGGTTTTACCCCGAAGATTTGGGTTATAAACCTTTGTAGCCCACAGAATTGATGCGACGCTCAACTGTTCCTTGCAGGTTCTTTATTTCCATCTGCCACACCCTTCCTAAAGTAATGTACTCCAGGAGGAATGAAGTAAGAAGAGGGTGTAAAAGATAGAAAGAAATTTCCCTAACCAGGCCAGTGGGAATGTAAAAATATTCCCACGGATTCAGAATGTAGAAAAAACGAGAACTGACTCAATGGGGTGGTGTAGGTCTGTCACCGCACTTAACGTTAGTGTTCTGTGTGCACTTACACAGTGATGCTGCTGAGGGGAAGACTGACTAAAAGTATACAAGTTAAAGTGTCTTTGTGCGCGCCATGAAGGCATAAGTGTGATGCAGGTATAGCTCCATTCATTTTTAAATCTCGGTACCGGATCGAAATGATCGGTCAGCTTTACAGTCCAGCCGCTTTACCCTCCGGCAAAACGCCCCGGTACTGTGTAATTGGCCGGCAGGGTGGGCCACACGTACATTCGGAGCAGAAGGCAGTTGCTGTACGAGTACATTTTAGAAATAAGTAGAGTATCTAATCTTTAGAAGCGATAACAATACGTTGATCGTACTTTTTCTATCCAATGCTGTCCGATTTCCGAAAGAGCATTGCTTTTTGGGAAGTTCCCAGGTCTTCGCCCGCTTGTCCTTCTGATAAGAGTAACATTAATATGAAGATGAGCATGTAGCGTTGATGAAATGATACTGAAAGGGGCAAAGTGAAGTACTGGGAGACAAACATGTTTTACTGCCGTGCTGTGCACCACAAATCCCTCAGCAAGTGGCCCGGAAGCCGTAAGTTCATCACAGTAAAATTCAAGGATCCAGTTCGTACCTCGCAGTAAACTGTCCTTCTTCGGTTGGATTTTTTTTTCTCTTGTCTGCAGACGATCCTCTTTGTAGCGCGAAAATCGTCACACGTGTGAGGTCACGAATTGTCTGACGTCACAGCCTGCCATAACCTGTCCTACCGATTTCTCATTTTCCACCACCGAAGGTCACCTTCTGTCCTGTCACTTTAGGGTGCAAACGCCAGTATATTATACAGCGTACTAGAATAATCATAAGAATAAACAGCGCATCAATTGTTTCATGTGGATTGTGGTATTCTGGATATGAACACTTGTAGTTGGTAGATGCTTACTGACGTTTCGGCAGATCCTGTCACATCCTTGTTCAGGGTACTAGTAACACCTGCTACTCAGAAAATACAGGCAGGACGTCACCCTTCTACCAGACTGCACGGTGTTAGAACCTGTGAACCTCACACTGGTTACGATATAATGTTAACAGTCATGGTTATGAGATGGGCGACAGTAAGCTGAATTATGTCAGTTAAGTGGCATTAAGAAAGGGGAGCGGCTTAAGGTGACGCTGTCTGGAGATGCAGCTCCTTTTTGTGGAGACATTCGCGGTGGAGTGCTGCAGTACAGCTCTCTGGTGATCATGACGGTAGAACGACGTGTCTCGGTGGTGGTGGTGGTGGTGGTGGTGGCGGTGGTCTGCGGCGACGCTTTCGACGTTCGTCTTCTTGCGTGTCGCTGATTTGTTCTGTGCTCTCTGAATATACCTCCAGGGAACAGAATTGTTTTTGAGAAGCTGAGAGCTGCTGAACTGGTCGATAAATATTATGCCTAAATGGAACCCAACGGTTCATTAACAAAATCCTGCCACCGTGTCGTATCCTTCCATCCAAAACCCACCCACTGCTGCGCTTGAGTACTACGTCATGAAGGCGTATATGGGAGTAGGGGTATAGCTCCCTGCATTCTTGACCTCAGTATTACATAGGCTTGGTCGCTTTGTCCCCCGCAGGGGTTTGACGGCTGTGGTGGGCCCTGCAGCGTGTCTGGGTCCTCGACCGTGCGGACCTTAACCTAGCCACCATACCACCTAAGCTCTCGCGGTTCATGACAGGCATTTTCTTGTTCTGAAGTATTTCATTCTGAGCATTTTCATGGAACCAACCAAATGCACGGTATTTATCCATTACATTTATTTACTGTGTTACTGCGACATGTTTCGATGTGACATACACACACCATCATCAGGGCGAACGTACGTGCACTTTACTTACCACCAGCTGGTAGGCAGCTGTTATATATGTTTAATACCATAGTTTTGTATTGTACGATCTAGCTATGGTAGCAGCAGCACACTAAATACATGTGATGGATTATTACTGTGTATTTGGTTGGTGTAATTAAATGCGCATTTGATCAAGAGTCTTATTCTTAGTGTGTACAATTTAAGGAGACTTACTAAAGCCAGATTAATCCGGTGCATTGAAAAACAAGAATGTAAACTCCTATACAGAGGTTTTCTTGGAGACTCAAATGACGCCGTGTCGACTGGTTGGCTGCTTGAGGCTGGAGATGAAGGCACGACGATCGCCCAAAACGTCGGTAACTCGACACCGCAGCGTCGGGAGTGTGAATCTTCATGAACACCGCTGTGATAGCTTGACCTGTTAGGTTTCCTGTGAGACTGACCTAGAAAGAGGTCTAGTGGTGGGCTTTTGTGAGCAGGGTGATGACCCTTGTACTTCCTTACAAGACGTGGAATTTTATGGAGGGGGGAAAGAGCGTGGTTTGGGGGTGTTCGATAGCAGGGTGCTGAAGAAAGCGTTTGGGTCTAAGAGGTAGGAGTCAGCAAGAGATTTGAAAGAAATGTGTGATAGGAGATTCGTGATGTGTTCTGACCACCATATAGAATATTTTTAGGGAGGTTAAATAATTGCATAATGAGATGGACGGGTCGTGTAGAACGTATAGTGGAGAACAGAAATTAGTAGAGGATACTGGCGAGGGAAACTTAAGGCAAGAGGCTACTTGTAAGACATAGGCGTAGATGAGATGATAATATTTAAATGCATCTGAAAGGAATAGAACGGGAAAACGTGGATTGAAGTAATCTGTATTAGGGTAGAAACAAGTGGTGGGCTGTTGTGAACGCGGTTCCTGCCTAACTGAATAAGTGTTAGCTTCTTAAAGGAGGCCGAGCTCCATTGAGTCTGTCGGTCTGCCAGCTATGCTCGGTTGCTGACATGCTTTCACTCAAATCCCCGCACAGGTGCAGCAAGGAAATTATTTGGATGTCCTTCCAATCTGCAGCTACAATTTCCATTTTCACCCTTAGTTAAAACGGATTTACCCCTTTTTTTTCAGTAACTATTCGAACACCGGGCAACGGGGGGAGGGCGTGCGGCGGGGGGCGGGGGGCGGGCGGATATCAGGGTTTTGCAGTAATACACATTTTTATTTTATCTCATTTGCTTTTATGGGGCGATGTAAATCCAATATTGCCTGCATCGAAAAGAAAAAAGTAAGCTGAGAGTTCCGAATCTGAGGACAGCGTCTGCACGAAATTAAAGGGAGCGCAATAAAATCATCAGAATTGGTGGAGAAAAGTTTCAGTTCGTAATATAACTTCTTACAAAGTTTCCTGATAAGTTTCCCCCCCCCTCCCACCCTAGCGGAAAATTCCAGGCCATTGCATCCGGTAACTTCAGAAACAGGTGATAACATCAGCAACATGACAGTCCGTTGTACCTGGCACATTGTTGGTCGGGGTCAAATGCGGTGCAGAGTTGTGCCTTCACGTCTGGCGGTACAGCTACCGCTAGACGTGAACACTATTGAGGATTATAGTTGCTATTAATATATGCTTTTGTCGGTTATCAATTCACCCAGTTCTCGTATTTTGATGGCATTTAGACGTCCGACTCTGAGTCGGGTGGCCGACGGTCAGAGCTTGCAACGTGACCAGCTGAGCTACCGAAGTAGTTCATTTATCAGGCAACAACGGTAGTAACATGAGCGGGATATTTGGGCCTAAGATGGACTAGGTGACGGAGGAGTTGTGAAGACTACATAACGAGGACCATTATGATCTGTACTCCGCGCTCAGTATTATTCTGGTGATTAAATCAAGAAGAATGAGATGGTCGAGGTATTTAGCACTATATGGGAGAGGATGGGTGCATACAGGGTTTTGGTGAGGAAACCTGAAGGAAAGAGACCACTTGGAAGACACAAGCGTCGGCGGGAGGATAATATTAAAATGGATCTACAAGAAGTGGGGTGGGGGAAAGGACTGAATTGATATGACTGAGAATAAGTACAGCTGGGGGGGGGGGGCTCTTGTGAATGCGATAATGAACATTGGTGTTTCATAAAATGGGGGGAATTTGACTAGCTGAGGACCGGTTAACTTCTGAAGAAGGACTCTGTAGTCAGAGCTAGTTACACGTGTTGTTGTCGTAACCTGCACTTTCTTAAGTGTTTGAACTAATTTTGTATTGAGATTTTGAATTATCTTTTGTAGTCGTACCTCTATGTACCTACCCACTGTAGGTGTAGAGGGTCATCGTCGCACCTGGTCACACTCGGTGAAACACACACACACACACGCACGCACACACACACACACACACACACACACACACACACACACACGGTAAGACTGCCCGTCGCTGAGACGTGCAACACAACAGACAGATGCCCATGCCCCCGGTGGGATTCGAACCCACAATCCCAGCAAACGAACAGCTGCAGACCTACTCCTTAGACCGCGCGGCCACCGGGATCGGCCAGATTTGGAATTCACGAGTCTCAATAGCAATTATGACCCTATATGTCGTGGCTAGTAAGGTGAATGTTCAGCCTCTGATCTCCAAAAGCGATAGACAGTCGATTTATGAATGTCATCTGCAAGTCCCTGATGACAGTAAGTGTCTCATTTATGGAAACGCGACGTGTGGCTGCGGCCAGCTGCGGGGCGGGGGGGGGGGGGGGAGAGGGACGAGCGTCGCCATGTTTTTTCCCCCCTATGGCTGTAACAGATTTTCCACGCCGTTGGAACAGTACACTTGTGTAAGTATTGGCCACTTGTCCACTTCCCACCGACCGTCGGTAAATGTGACAGTTAAAGGAATCACCAGTGTCTTTATATTTGTCAGGCCGAGATTTGTAGTTGCGTTCCCACAACACTTTTACACTTGACAAGTAGACAAGTGACTTGTTTGTGTGTGGACAGTGTTATTCGGTGTAATGAGTGGCCAAGTAATAAAAAAGTAAAAGGTAAAGCAATCCCATTCCATGCCTGGACAGGCCCTGAATGTTCCCGGAGGTTGAGGCTCCCAGATTTCAAGACAGTCGGGACATGAAGGTGACAAAGCGCGCTATACGCTCTCAGTTAAACTGAACGATTTTACTGTATGACATCATACCTGACGGAAAAACTGAGTAAACTGCGCAGTTTGGACAGGCATTAGCGCAGGCCTCAGAACTGTCCTTTCCAGTCGTCTTTCGCACAGAGAACTGCGCAGTTCACTCAGGGAATCCCACAGTTTCCTCAGTTTACCTGCCGACACCTTGTTTTATCCACCATAGTCACACGCACAAGAAGACACACAGAAATGACGAAAAAACTGACAAACCTGTGCTCTGCCAGAGAACGTTCAGTTCAGTTTTTCGTGCAGTTTTTTTTTACACAGTTAAACTGCACAGTTTAACTTAGGGTGTATGGAGCCCTAAAGGTTGTCAACCCTACGCACCGACCGCCTTTACCCCCCAGGAAATATTCATGGTACTCATTTATGTTAGAGGCAGATTTGACCCCGGTGCCATATTGCGGCCGGAAGGATTATGTCAATGAAGAATTGCAATGATGCCATCGGGGATCGAACCCGCGACCTTTCGGTTTGTAGCGCAGTGAACGAGTAGCAAGGTACAGGGTTCTTGTCAAGGAGAGAGCAATGACAAGCCGATCATGTGACATTTATACCCAAGCAGGAATATTTGTCAAGTAAACCAGTCATGGAAACAGTATGAGAGTTGCTCCCTGTACGGCGCACAGCCGTGGACGCGTTTGTCAAGTACATCACTGGTGTGAGGGCGAACCAGTGGAGATTTGCCCTTAAAGGGTCGCAGTACTGCTGTAGCGTCTCGTAGCCAGACGGCTGGAGCTGGCGTCCTACCTGCTGTGCGCGTCACGTTGATAGGGTACCGTAAAACACGAGACCTCGTAAAATGGAAGAAGAGAAAGCATGCACATGAGGGGTGTGGTGAATGGAATGGATTTGAAAGTAAAGTGGGAACTTTGCGAAGTTTCCACACGTCCCTCGCGTAACGGCAGTGTAAAAACTTTTAAAACTGCCCCAGTTTTACTTCCTCGGTCATTTGGTTCCAGAAACATTATGGCGCTTTCTATGACCCGAGTTACTGTGGCGGGCGACCCTTTCGTAGCGAAAAACAAGAAGAGAGATAAGTTCGCTCTGCAGCAACAAGCACCGGTTCCATGGCACTGAGTACTTACAAATGCAGACTTTCTGACTGCTTAACCCGAGCACCCGCACTGCCTTCCTCACAAGTGTTAACACACAACAGGGGTGACCAAACTTTGCTTCACAGTGTGTTGGGCATATCTGTTATAAAAACCCTCGCGAATTTTCTTCCTTTTTTTTTTTTTTGGTGGGGCGTATGAAGATTTTGTAAAACATTCAGGCGATCTACACACTCTTTTTTGTTGCATTCGCCCTACGCCCAACCCCCAATAAGAAGAAAAGTATACAGCAGTTGGTGGGTACCGGAACCTTACGACCTCGTCAGTGGAACCGCGTTTACAGTTCAGTGGTTAAGTTTGTGTACGGCCCGTGTTAACAGTACGGAGCCTTTCTTCATATGATTGCAATAATAATAATAATAATATTTAAATGAACAGGATTAACCGAAGGTGTTTTAATGCAAGCATATCAATTAGTCAGTATCCAAATTAATTTTTTCAATTGAATTTCCATTCAAATACTTCAGATATTCCGATCCAGTTTAAGCGGAAGCAAACTTGCCATACTCACGTTTTTGGATACGAAGTGTTACTTTAGATATTTTTAATATCCACAACTTTTTAAGAGCAGTTTTTGAAGAAAAAAAACAGTTTTAAAATTATATCTACCGTTATGTATTGAATTCTTTTTTACAGTATATTATTATTATTATATTATACACGCATAAATTCTGCCAAGCATCTATGACACTTGCCAGACACGCTGCACACGTAGATCGAACCTGTAACTCACTGAAGATGGCCGAAACGTGTAGCATATTTGTACAATAAATATAAACATCGTGCAGCTGGTTGGTACTGAAGTTTGTGGAAGCTTACCTTGTTGTCTGTGGGGCAGGCGCTGAACTTTTGTATGAAATTTACTTGCCACAGGATTGATTTACATCAACCAGCTACTGTCTGCGGCCTGGAGAGTCCGGGAATCGAATCCTGGGGTGGGGGTGATATTTTGCCGTACGTGTCCACAGCTTTCCTGGGAGCCAGTCAGCCTCCTATACAATGGCCACCAGCTCTCTCTACAGGGGGTAAAACGGTCGGGGCGTGGTCCTGACCACCCACTGCCTTCTAGCGACGCGTTTACGAATGGGTTGGAACCATACTTCCTCCACCCCTTTGTGCCAGCATAAGCATGTCACGGGGTGCCCTAATTTCCATCAGTAATACCACACGAAGTCAGTTTTGCTCTCAAGGTAGGGAACAAAAGGACTTCGGCTGTATTTCTCACATTTTAGTTCCCATAAATACTATCATGGGAAGAATATATGCAACCTTATACCCTACTATAAATCACACTTTTGTGGTGAGGCTAATGTAACTGCAGAAAAGTGGAACATCATGAACAGAGCTGACAGCATCATGACCTTTACGTATACAGCTTTCATAAACTTAACACTAAGAATGGCTTTCGTCTTAACTGTATATAAAGATTCAGCTCGTACCGCTCAGTAAACACACTCCGTCTCGGTTATAACAAGACTAAATAGCGTGTTCCGTTACGCAGTACACACACTTTACTAAGGCGTTCTTTACTTTCAGAATGTCATGCTGTTTCGCGGCGTGGGCCTAAACGTAGTTTCATTTATGCCCATACGAAAATGTAGCCTTCCCTGCGCCGGTTGGCAAGAAACTTGACAATAGTCAACATCATTATGTGCCAATCTTATACACCGAATTTGGCACAAATCGGATAATAAATGTGGAGAGTGCAGATAGATATTCGCTTACGCCCAGGAATAAAAACAGGTATTGTAGTCCCTCGAATTTAGAGAAAGTTACAGTCCTGAAATAGATTGTTTATGAACAGTCTCCACCGAATTTAATCCAAATCTAAAAAAATGTACGACATTGGGGAAATTTTTTTTCACTTTTCGTCCTTAATGAAGTATGAATTTCGTTGCTGCGCTTACCAGCAAACTCACAACTGCCCGGCCGCATTATATTCATGTCGTCTGTACCAAGTTTCGCCTGTATCGGTCAGCAAGTGTCGGAAGCACGACTGTAAATCCATTCGTGCCCTCAAGAGCGACACTGCTGTCTGTGCGGGGGGGGATTTTAAAAAACTGACACTAGGGAGACAACTTTAGTAAAGTGCTCCTGTATAGAATTTGATGAAAATGAGACAGATGGCTTCGTCGCTGGTGTTACGTCATAGACGGACGGACGTGATCTTCACATTCTCTTGTTTTACTACATGAAGAACGCTGACAACCAGTGTCCAATACCAAATGGAAAGTTAATATTAAAATGTATGTCAGGCTCAGGAAATGTAATTTTAAATTGGGGGCTTTGATGAAGACCTTTACAAACCTGTTGAATTTCTTGGTTGTCATCTATATCTAGGTCTCCCAAATGGATGTTTTCTCTTCAAGTGTTATATAAATTTATCATCCCCGTTCGTGCCAACTGTTGAGACATCTAGTTACATTTAATCCTTGATGGCCATGCCAGGCGTGAAACGTCTCGAATAATGATAGAAAAGGGTTGATAGGGGAAACTGGGGTTGGGAGTGCTGTTGTATCGTCACTCCGACTGCCATGTCCGTTGCAAGAAACGATAGATTGTCGGCGGCTGTTCGATCATACAGTATGATATGACAATCTGAACCCAATGGGGGTTAATGTTACTGTGTAGACAAGTGAACCTTAGTGGTGCATGTTAATGTACAGCCTGTAGGGAGTGCAGAGGGGGGCGTGCACCCTATTTGAAAGGAAATTGTTCAGAGTGTTTCTTTAGGATACGACTATCCCTTATATTATTCCTATGAATGGTCAGTGGTTGGCTAAAAGTGCAGACATCGCATGTAAATGGCTAAGTAACTACGTAAGATAAAGGTAAAGGTCACCCTAGAAGAGTCCATGAAGGCTCACAAGGGGAGTAGTGGTATAGCTCTACTCTTTCACCTCGGTGCTACGTGGGATGGTTGGTTAACGGCGCGCCTCTGTCCCTTTAACACCGTGCCGGTACTTATTGCAACCATGGAACAGAGTCCTTCTTGGGATGCTAACAGTTCCTCGGCTAGTCAAGAAATTCCCCACATTTCATGGAACCCGAAGGTTCATCACAGTGCTCACAACAGCCCGCCACTTGATTGAGTCCGCCCTGAGACCAATGATTCCAGCCCACACCCTGCCATCCTACTTTTTAAGATCCATTTCAATATTACTCTTCCATCTGCACTTAGGTATTTGAAAAGGTTTCTTTACTTCAGTTTTCCCTACCAAAACCCTTTAGGCATATGCTCTGTTCTCTCCCAAACGTGCCACTTGTGACGTCACTATCATCAGTCTTGGTTTATTTGCCTGAAAATATACCGTTAATGCTCCTCGTTTTGCAGTTTTCTCCACTCACCCGTTTAGTCTTCCCTCTTAAGCCCAAATATCTCCCTCAACACCCTGTTCTCGAACACTCTCAGCCTATGTCCTTCCCTTAATGAGACACCAAGTTTCGCACCCATATAACACAGAAAACAAGGTCGTATTTCTGTATATTTTAATCCTTGCATTTTGGTTATCAAAGTGGAGAAAGAGAGTTTTAAACCGAATCGTAGCAGACATTTCCTGAATTTAGTATGTTTTTGATTTGTTCAACCATATAATTTTGATTTGTGTTATTTCCAAATAAATAAATCACGTCAACAGCAGTAACAGTTGTAGCTCTAAATACACTAGTATCTCACACATCATACGGCACACACTGTCTTAGCTAGACGCTCAATACCGGTAGCATCCGACTGCCTACGGGTTGCTGATCTACACTGAACTCATTACCATGTTACAAATACACCCCACCTCCCACTCAGTGCTTGAAAATGAGAGCCACGCCCTGTATTCGATAAAGCTGTCCCTATACACATCACGAAGGCATATACGGGGAAGTGGAGGTATAACTCCATATATTCTTAACCTTAACAGTAATTAGAGGTGAGCGGTCAGTTTCAATCCCAGGACACTTTACAAACGAAAATGTAAACCGTTCTCCAAGTAAAGAGCGCCTGTATTGAACGAACGCAACCACATTTATTTCATTTGTAGCGCATGCGTGAGATGTGCAAGATATCGCGTTTCAGGAGAATATGTCATATAGAAGCCGAGATGCAGATGAAAAGCCATTTTGTTCTGCAAGTAAAGTGTCTTTTGTTACTGGCCGATCGCAACCAATCTTGCACCATTTCTAAGAAATGTGCAGTTAAGTGCGAGCTTTGAAGTTTCAGGAATATCCATCGATCCTATAGAATTCGAGATAGAGACGAAAAGGTTCTTTCTTATTCACTTACAGTGCCCATCGTTTTTTGACCGTTCGCAATCAAAATTACATCGCTTGTAGCGTATTCACGGGAAGTGGGATACGCGGAATTTCAGGAAAATCCCGCGAATGGAGGCCGACATACAGACGAAAGAGTACTTCGTTCTCGAAGGAAAGTGCCCGTCATGACTGACAAATCGCAACCCACCCTATTCTGTTTCTGGTCCATGGGTAGGAAGTGCGAGGTATGAATTTCTAGAAAAATCCCTCGATTCGAAGCCGGAATACAGACGAGAATCTAGTTTGTTCCCCCAAGTAAAGTGCCGTTCGTTATTGCTGTATCGCAACCAAACTCGCTTAGTTTGTGGCACATGCGTGAAAAGTGTGAGACGTAGTGTTTTAGGAAAATGTGTCATACGGAGGTGAAGATTCAGACTTTGTTCTCCAAGTAAAGTTCCCTTCGTTATTGACTGGTTGCAACCGTGTATATCACTTACAGAGCGTTTATGCAAATTCTGATCAGTGATGTTTCTGGAAAGGTTCTTGAAGACGAACCGAAACACAGAAGAAAATTCACTTTGTCTGCCATGTAACATGACCTTGATTCCACACCAAAATTGAGCCATATATAGCCCAGGCATGCGGAGTGTGATAAGTGATATTTCTGATACATCTCTCGGACAGGAGACGAGATACTGAAGAAAATGTACTTTGTCTCCTATGTAAAGTGCCCTATATATAAACCGATGTCTACCAAACTCACATCACGGTTCAGGCATGGGAAGTGTGATGTTCCTGGAAAATCGCTTGAACAGGAATCGAGATGCAGAAGAAAATTTGCATTTCCACAGTGTAAAGTACCTTTTATATAGATCGATCTGTACCAAAGTTACAACACCCATAGCCCAGGAATGCCAAGTGTAATGTGTGATGTTTCTGTAAAGTCTTTTGAACAAGAACACATATACAGAAGAAAATGTACTTTGCCATTTAAGTGCCCTTTATTTATGCTATCCCTACCATACGAATATCACTTATATATCAGTTATTCGAAGTGTTATGTGTGATGTTTCTGTAAAGTCTTTTGAACAAGAACCCATATACAGAAGAAAATGTACTTTTCCGTCATGTGAAGTACCCTTTGTTATGGACAGATCTCTACCAAATTCACAACTCTTATGGTGCAGGTGTGCGAAGTGTAATGTTTCTGTAAAATCGCTCGTACAGGAACCGAGATACAGAAGAAGATTTACATTTCCGGCATGCAAATTCCCCTTTATTTTAGACCGATCACTGCTAAACTCGCATCACTTATAGGTCAGGCATGCGAAAGTCATGGTTGTGCAGAATCTCTGGAACAGGTGCCGAGATACTTACTTACTTACTCCATGGTGCAGAGTCCTGCTTGAGAAGCTAACTGGTTTGCAGCTAGTCAAGAAATTCCCCGCATTTTATGGAACCCGAAGGTTCATTACCGCACTCACAAGCGTCCGCCACCTGTCCCTATCCTGGGCCAACCCAATCCAG
>Ga0131853_10015471_pt1 | contig 13950 bp, 10 predicted proteins | sample TergutLab28metaG_FD_92764 | JGI IMG/M metagenome (GOLD analysis project Ga0131853, IMG submission 92764) | Labiotermes labralis P1 segment gut microbial communities from Petit-Saut dam, French Guiana - Lab288 P1 (version 2) (version 2) | ecosystem: Host-associated > Arthropoda: Insects >... | reverse complement strand
CATTTCTGTCTGCGGGTATTGCCACATCTATCAGTGTGCATGTTTTCTCTTTATTGTTTTTAATTATTATATCTGGCCTATTTGCTGTAACTTCTCTGTCTGTATGTACTGCTTGATTCCACATCACTGTAACATCTCCCTCTTCACACACTGGCTTGGGCATGTATGTGTACCTTATTATTATTACAGATATGCGCCGCATAACGACGTTTCGGTCAACAACGGACCGTATATACAACAGTGGTCCCATAAGATTATAATATAATACCACTGTGTTACAATTGCCTACAGTATTCAGGACAGTAACGTGCTTGTACAGGTTTGTAGCCTAGGAGCAATAGGCTATACCATATATATATATATATATATATATATATAGAATCAGTACACAACGGGGTGACTTCATTCAAACTATACCATACAGCCTAGGTGTGTAGTGGGCTGTACTATCTAGATGTGTGTAAGTACACTGTATTACATTCGCACAATGACGAAATCGCCTAACAACGCATTTCTCAGAACGTATCCCCGTCGTTAAGCGACGGATATCTATTATTATTATTATTATTATTATTATTATTATTATTTAATGTACCGTTTTTTCCGTGTTTGGGACTACATATTAATTTTTAAGATTCGGTTTTAGGCGCGATCCCAAAATTTGCGAAAAGCGACTGTTAGCTTCGTCATGTACGTCTTTCCGTCAGCGTGGAATAAGTCGACACCCACCAGACGGATTTTCTTATGAATTGTCCGTTCAGAGCGTCTTGTGGCTGGAGACGGTCTTCTGCCGCCTCCTCGTTCGTCGCGCCTCGCACCTGCATCTTCCTCTCGATTTTGCGTTTCCCTTGCCTAGTGTGCAATTCTAAATGTTCCTGTCAGTACTGCCAGCCAGTACCAAATGATCCGAAGGCACAGTACTGTCTCTCGCAGCGACCTTTGTACTTGTATAGATATGGCACTGCTAGTCTGATGTCTATAGTCTTTATACAAGACACCAAGATACTGGAACTATCCCAGTGGACCGATGCACCATGTTCTTGTGCAGCTGTCGGAACTGGTTCATGTAGGTTTAATAGAACAAATTTTCTGCTAGGCTTCGTTGAGACAGTGCGTAAAGACAGCACAGTAAGTACATGCTTTAGGTTCCTGTGACCGTGCATCGTGAGCAAAGTGTGATGAGAGAGAGAAAACCAACAATATGCAACAATCAGATGTTTATTATCAACTACTGTCTCAACATGTTTCGGGCATCATTATGCACATCTTCAGGAGAACAAAGACCGTGTGTTACTGCATGTGGTGAGCTGCGCTGGTTCTGCTGGATGTGGTTGGTAGCGGTTGTGAGGCGCTGCTTTGTAGGGTGCGAGCACTGCTCACATCCTACAACGCAACCAGCGCAGCTCACCACATGCAGTTAACACGCGGTCTTTGTTCTCCTGAAGATGTGCATAATGATGCCCGAAACATGTTGAGACTAGTTGATAATAAACATCTGATTGTTGCGTCTTGTTTGTTTTCTCAGTCTTCACGCAGTAAGTACATATAATCTCAGAACCACTGCAGTTGAAGTCGCATTTCGTCCACGACTGCAATAAGAGAGGTTGAGTGGCGACGGAGCACACGGTGGAGGCGCAAGGTATGGGTATTCGCATGGCCGGTCAGGTAGCTTGGCGACACGTGGGGGGGTCCGCGGCCCGCCGGTTGCTAAGTATACCAGGAGACGTGCCTAAGGGGAAAGTTCTAAGTGTGTGGCGAAGGGCGGGGTTTAGGTGTCTGTGACGTATATAAATATCCGGTTGAAGTCTAAAAAAGCTTTGGGACTTTCAGCTTGACAGCAGTATGATTCATGAGTTGGAGACTCTTGCAAGTTGCGAGCTTTCTGGGCTTGTCGCTGCTCGAAGCGTTTAGTGGTATATCGCGTCTCGTATTGCAGTCCTCCTTATGGTGTGTACAGATCTGTTGTCCAATAATTCAAGTTACCGCAGTCAGCTCATTTTATGAGTGCTGCGCAGTGTGAGTATCGCGTTACCAACACCCGTACGGGATGTGCATGCACAAGTGCACACTTCACAGACCTTGGGACAAGATGGAGAGGTCCGCGTTTAGCTTCACTGTGCCGTGGCATTGTGGAAAGCTGAAATGAATCTTAAATGTGAAGAGAGTGTGGAGTGGGTTGAATCGTCTCAGGATAGGGACAGGAGGCGGCCTTCGGTAAACACGGTAATGAACCTTCGGGTTTCGGAATGTGTGGGGAATTGCTTGTCCAGCTGACGAACCGGTAGCATTTCATGAAGGGCTGTGCTCCACGGAGTTCGTGTGAATTACTCTGTTGAGGGTTCCGCTGGTATGGGGACGTGGCCAGACCAAGGGAACCGACCGCTGCAGTCCGGAAACCAAACATTGACGAGGAGTGAATGCTGCGAAAGCGCCAGACCGGGTCTGCACGATGCAGCGCAGACACACATTGCTACCGAGAATTGAAACTCGGCCGGCCCACCGGGAAGTCACCTCACTGACGGTTTATTGCGTTACTTTACCACAAGGTAGTCGAACGATCCGTTGTGTTCGTTCTGGAGGGCCAGCATTTTATCTGGCAATTATCGTTTGCCACTCCTTTCATCTTTTCCACCCCCGTATGTGGGCGGTCGGATAAGTGGCTATGTTAATATTATAAAGGAGCCGACAGGAAGTAACAGCCGGTAGTTGTCAGATAAAAACTTCCCGCTGTTCGCTTGTCATGCAGCGTACTGGGGCTTCTTCGTGCACGCACATTGTGATCCATTTTACTTAGCCAAAGTTCAATTAGCACACAGTTTGTAGTTTACTGAGGTGGCGTTGTGATAATTCACACGTAGAGCCCAATTTGATCGGCACGAAAAGCTAACAAGAAGCTCGTCATAAGTAAGAAACGTGACATCCTGCTTGTAAGGAGGTACGAGTGTGAATACATGCGTAGTTCATATAGACTGACCGGGTGGGTGGTTAGGCTGGCCGTTTGTCTGCAGTAGCTTGAGTAATTTTTCAGCCACCCACGAAATAAACAAGAGAGGCACTCTACGTACAACGTTATTCTGAGGCGCGTTCGCGTAACCAATGTTGCTGTGGAAAATCAGAATTATTACGTATTCTCAGTGTATGTCTGTAACCTTAATTATCCAGCACGCAAAGCGCATGCGTTCTTTTTTTTGTCATCTGTGACCTGTCTGGCTGTACCATATTTTTCCACGTATCTCGTAAACAGCACGATTTTCCGGGGAAACGTAATTGAACACATAACATGTTTTGATTTTCTGTACAAATTTTGTCTGAAACATTTCTCATTCCAAGAAGGATTCAGAGGTACAGTAAATGTACGTAGGTCGTCATGTGAAGTATCCAGTACTGGTGTTAAGAGTTTAATGAGAAGTGTTTTGTGCCGACAGATTTTTGAAAAGTACTCACATCAAATTTCATGAACATCCATAGAGTGGAAGCCGAGTTGTTCTACGCGGACGGACGGACATGGCGAAGCTGATAGTCGCTTTTCGCATTTTTGCGAACGCTCCTGAAAAGGAACTTGGGGAATGAACAGTAATTTTTTTTTACCAAATTTCCATCTGTTTTTCAGGCGCCACTTTCCGGACAGTGCAGTGTTAATGCGTGCTACCGTAGTGTTGCGTATTCACAGCTGATAGGACGGATGTTTATTGGCCGAATTTTAGCAACTACTTATCAAGTGTGGGCGTCCTAGACAAACATGTTAGCGCCTGTGAGCTGGGAGGTTATCGCACCGGTGTTGTTGCAGATTTAGTCTTTGGCGAAGGATGCTGCGTCGTTGGGCGAACGGGTCCAGACGGTTGGAAAGATCGTAAAATTGTCGTCAGTGTTAAACACTTTATCGCAGACAACTGAAGTCTTTATCGGGCCACAAATCTGTATACAGTGCAGGTAGGTAAGATCTGTCATTGCATTCTTTTTGTGCTGGCACAGTAAACACACTCCGACTCGGTTATAAAAACCAGTCAGTTAATGCTGTATAGGGAAATAATCGCTGTTTGTTCTTAGATCAATAAAAAACACATAAATACAGCTGTGTGGGCAGAACGTAGAAGTTTTATTTAATCAACCTGATTTATATTTAAATATCCAGTCCGTACCGCGCAGTAAACACACCGTCTCGGTTATAAAAACCAGTCGGTTAATGCTGTATAGGGAAATAATCGCCGCTTGTTCTGAGATCCACACAAAACACACAAACACACTGGGCAGAACGCGCAATTTTGGAATGTTAAAAAAAACCTGGTGGTACATAAAGTAACCACCGTGGTTTAGAGAGTTAACAGAGTTCGGAAACCATAAGGGAGTTGCCGAAATTTCAGCCCTAAATTTTTATGGTCCTAAAGTTGCGCTAAGCGTTTTGGTATTTAACGTCGAGAGGCCTCCTGCGCCTAATTAACCAATTACTTCGCCAGATGTGTCGTGCGGGGGTGGGGGTGGGGGTGAACTATTAGTATTTCTTAACATTAGCCTTTGTACGAGATTGGAGGCGAAGTTATGGCTGTACGGCCCTTCCTCTTTATCTGTGGGCGAACAGCTGCCAGTACCCTTTTGCGAGGAGGTTGGAGAATGGGCCCGATGGCTGGCCTGGACCCTGATAAGTGAATGTTTGACGTTTGGAAAGGTACGTCGATTCGCGTGGCATTCATCCGGACCGACCGATCGCTCGTTGCATTGTTCCGTGTGATTGAAGTGGGCGGAAAGTTGGAACAGCCCGTAGGCCTCTGAAGAACGACTTGTATAATCTTGAGTTTGGGTTGAAATGTGAAAAATTCGTATCATTTAGTGTGAAGCTGTGTGATTTGATGTTTATGTAGATTTGGGATTGAGTAGAAGCCGATGCAAGACTGTAATTGCTTGTGGGGCACATAGCTGCAAGCTGAAGGCAGTAGGACGGGTGCTGTTGTGTGTTGTGTTGCGAGACATGACACTCACGGACAAGAGAACAGGCCAACTCCCATCCTGAAGTCTTCCTCCGCCCACCCGAAGCATTGTATGGTAAACCGATGTCACTACGAACTGCTGTCCGCACTCTCTTTTGTCCAACACTGACGTCTGTTCATTTTCAGGCGAGACTCAGCTTTTGATTACATTTGGCAATGTAAATAATTGCACACGCGATAAATTAGCCCGGCTTGGAATGTGTACCCACCGAATGTTAACAACACCGGACCAACCGATAAAATTCGTTACGACTGAGCTGCTTTGAACCTTGCTGCTGATCAACCGGATGGACGCAGTTCACGTAACGTGATATAATTTCAAAAAGGTGACCACGCCGGATATTTTTGTTGGCGTTGTCGGAGGGTAATAAAATTAGCGTGGGACACCCGCATTTTGGCAGTCAGAACTTATTTGTGTGTGTATATTTGCTGCGCGCTATAAGATCAGAAGTATAGAAAGTTCTGGCAGGGTGTTCTTGTTTACAGTTTGTGTCCTGGACGGTCCGTCAGAGACAGTTCGAGTGAATCACTGTGATGCTTCTGAAACCCAGTAGCATCGCGCCGGCAGGGGGAGAGGCTCCAGTGCTTCTGTCCCTAAAATGCTTGTTATTGCGAGGTGTCGGCAGGCACACAGATGTGCCTAGAGGTAGTCTGATTATGGCAATCGCCGACCGGCATTTACCAGCCGTTTAATGCCTTAGCCGGTTTTAATTCGAACTCGTATATATTTATGAATTTTTGTAATTTCGGAAGGTCATATGAAGGGTTTTGGTGGGGAAACGTGAAGGAAAGAAACTGCCTTAAAAGAGGTAGGCGTAGGTAGGAGGATGATAATAAAATGGCTTTTGAAGAGCGTGGAAGGACGTGGATTGTATTCATCGGGCACACGGTAGGGAGAAGTGGCGGGCTGTTGTGAACACGGTGATGAACCTTCAGGTTATGTAAACTTCGGGGCATTTATTGACTAGATAAGGACCTGTTAGCTCCTCATCTTGGTCTGTGCACCACGGCCTCAGTCATTAAGTTACGGTAGGTGTACTGACGTGTTGAGATAGAAGATTAACGCATAGACAAAATGAAAATTAACACTTTATGTAAGTTTCACTTTGTACCTCAAAGAACATTTCTTTACTTTGATTAGAAAGACTGCTTGATTGTATGGTGGTACACATACGCCTGCAGTCTCGTAGTCTTCGCCTTCCACATCGCTGTCTGCAAGTAATGTCGCTGTCACCAGTGAAATCACTGGAGCCGTTGCGCTGATGTGCGTGGACCGTGTGCTAAGGTCTGTGTGTCTTTGCTTTTCGTCTCCAACCAGCTTTCTGGATTAAATATTTATTTTACATAAAACTGTTTGACTTAGGCAAGATGCATTCCTTTTGTCACCTTATTTACTCAGAGGGAACATGCTAGAATGGTCGTGTACCCACAGGCATGGCGGAGGAGCATTGTCCGTGAGTCCCAGATTCGCTGGGGCCTGCATTGATAGACACTGCCGCGTTTCCAAAAGGGACGGGTCCATCCTGTAGACTTATCACAAGTTTACATTTCTCTATTTTTAGAGGTGACGTGGCCCGGATAGCGTTGTCGGTATAGCGACTCGCCACGGGCTGGATGGTTCGGGGTTCGAAACTTGGTGTGGGTGAGATCTTTCGCACCCATCCTGACTGGTCCCGGATGCAATCCAGGTACCGGGTTCTTTCCCTGGGGTTAAAGCGTCCGGGGCGTGATGTTAACCACCCTCTCCATCTGGTACCGATGTTAAAGAACGGGTAGAGCTCTACCTCCATTGTCCGCCTGGGCCCTCCTGGAGTGTTAGAATTATAAGTTTGACCCAGAGGGTTGTACTGTCATGAGAGGGTTTTTTTTTTATTTCGTAACTTGAACTGACAGTTTTGGACGTTCTTGTTGCAGTGTGTTGTAACAGAACACACAGGAACGATGCTGGAAGGATGTCCGGTGTCTCGGACGAAAATTCCAGCCTCTGATAAATGATAAGTAGCAAGGGTGCACAAACCCTGCGCCCCAGTTTGCCGTGACCACTAAATATTGTACGGTGGCGAATAACATTTTTGTGCTGGCAGTTTGGACACTTTCATTTCTTGTCGCTCTTCTGGCTCCCAGGATTTTGACGTGGCTCCTGGATTTTTTGGAAAATTTGTGAGTCCTTGCTGTACGGAATTGGCACTCGTGTTATGATCTTTCGTCCCTCTCCGTACTGTTGCTGTTGGCCTGTTGTGATCTTCCGTCCCTCTCCTTACTGTTGCTGTTGGCCTGTTGTGTTCTTTCGTCCCTCTCCTTACTGTTGCTGTTGGTCTGTTGTCCTTTCCAGTTACCAGGCTCTCTGTCTTGCTGTGATTTGACATCGGGTGTAGCTGCTGAGAAGGGTCGTAGAATCCAAAATACGCGCGGCACTTAGAAGAAATTCAGAAAGGGCGACACTGTGTAACGTGATAAGTTATGACACTGGCATCTGGTTTGATGGTCAAATGCGCACGCTTGAGAATGTGCAGTGTTTCACACAGCACTTGGTTGCTTGGCGGTACCTTTCGCTAGCCAAGTGCTGATGAAGGAAGAAGGAAGTCGAAAGAACTGATGCAGACTGGCATTTGTTCTTGACATTTCAGGAGTTTCGAAGTAGTTCCCAGGCCCAAGTGCGGAAATCGCAATGCCGCAAGCGTCGGAACCAAAACATCCTTTGAGCTTGACGTCGTAAAGTGCGCAAGAACTGAAAGCCGAATGGCGATACTTGCCACACGCGCTGAAACTAAGCCAGTGTGTGGCCCTAGCAGTAGCAGAGTTGGAGAGGGAGTTTAGGGGCCCACAAATAATATTTCGATTACAAGCGCTGAAATTGTATTCTTTTAAAGTTACAAGCAATGTGCTGTTATGCTCGGTGCGAAGACGTGTTGAAGTACAAGACAGCGTGCTGTTGGCAGCCTGTTTTAACGCGTTAGTAGCCCACCCCTTCCGTACGTGATTTGCGGCGCCCGCCGCGAAGTAGCTTGGAACTGCGCTCTTCTGGGCCATTACGCAGCGAGTAGTGGTTATTTCTCGGTAAGAAATTACCACTACTCGCTGCGTAATAACCCAGAAGAGCGCGGTTCTAATACCCCTACTTACATCGTAAGAGAGGTTTCAGTTTAGAAGTGAAGTTATTGTCGGCGTGCGTCCTGTCAATTTGACAGTATTGGTAAGACAGCCATATGGCATTCTAGTAGGGACGTTGGTCACGTGATTGGTCACGTGACGATGAAATTCAACACGTTAAACGAAGAAACGGGATTGTGCATGTGTAAAAGGGGAATATGAAACTTGGATGGACGCCCTGTGTGGGAGGAACAATACAGATGTCACGCCCAATGACTCTTTAAGATGTTGCAGCACACGTAAATAAATATTATCCTCCATATTTCACGCATTGTGTTCGTCAACTCGCCATCTCGCTACAGCTAGTCATACTTCCATTTTGTCCTACAGCGCGAATTGTAGACTTCATCCCCACTTCCTTCTTCGAGCGCAATATGTACTGAAATTTGAGGTTTTCGCAGCAGTATTGTTGATGATTTCCACCCATTCTGGGATGTGACGCCGTGTCGTTGAGCAAAGATTTCCCGACGTTTCGAAATATCGTAGTGCCCTTCGTGTTATGGATCAATCAGGAAACTTCGTGTGTTTAATTTTTTTTTTTATTCTGTGCAATTTCTGTGCAACTGGGACGCCCATTTATCGTGAAGTTTTAGCCCTCTGTGTCGATTACGTTTTCGATATCCCTGACCTCATTAAGTTCCCATAATTCTGTTGGATTAGTTCCGTGTGGTCGTGTGTTATTTCCTGGTTACTGATTTTGTGCATTGTAGCCTGACAAATTTTAATGTGGCCGGTTTCATTTTTCTGGCTGTACTGTACAGACAATAGATCAGCTCTAATTAAAATTTCAAAATCTGACGTTTCTATCCTCAGTGTTGGTAGCGACATGGGCAGGCTGTATTGCTGTTCTTATCCCACACCCGCATCAATATGGTATCATCTTACTCACTACAAAGTAGCATGTGTATACGTTCGCTGTCAGCCTCTATTTTTTAACCAGATTTGACACGTGGTAACGCTCGTGTTACCAGCAGTTTTTTTTTTCCCTGCGTTCTGCATGTGAAGTTGTACATAACACAGTATACGGGTTGCAATTTTGATATCATCGAGTGACAGTGTCACGATGCCTGGTTTACATTTACCGTACGTTTTGTCTTGATTGAGGCTCAGGACTTGGGATCTATTGATTTTATACATGTTTAACCTAAATACCTGGATATAACACGAAACTTAAACTGACCCAAGTGTGACATAAGCAGGCAATGTTTCGAGTATCCATGCTGTATTGCAGTTATAATGCGCCATAAGTAGAATATCTTTGGATGAATTACAATTCCGAATTTATTGCACGATTCGCAGTTCACGTATGCCGGAACAACGTTGTTATATTGTAGTTTGTAATCATTTTTACAGATTTTGAGTTTGCCGTCGGCTTTACTTGATGTTGACTTATTTGTGACACGTACGCTCTGGCCCCTACAGATGTGCCAATGTTTATGACGTCATCGAATTCGAGGTATTGTGCGTAGTGTGGTCTTAACCGTCATTGTTCTCGGCTTTACTTGATTTTGGCTTATCTGTGACACATATGCGCCGACCCCTAAAGATGTGCCAATTTCCGCGCTGTCATCGAATTCCAAGTACTCTGCGTAGTGTGATCGGAACCAAACAGATGGCACACCACAGCAACTTTTCCCATGATTCAAGTAGTCAAAATGGCGGAGGTGTGATTTGAGTTTCAAGCAGCGTAAATGCATGTTGGAAGTGGTGATGGATGGTCGGGAAATGTGGTTTAAGTGCAGAGATGGTGGACGTGTGAATTTCAAACAGCAAGTAGCACTGCAGAAGCTGTTGCCACAACTTGAACGGTTTTGCGCAGCCGTCCCGGCAGCAGCTTTGGTGGCCCCCTGTCAGTGTGCTCATTGCCGTAAGCTGTGCCACAAAACTCAACGGTGGTGATTTTGAACACCTGCAGTATACTGGCTGGTTTAGTAAGTGCCGGTTTGATGCGTATAATGTTCTTCTTAGTAGAATGCCGTTCTTTCCTTCTCTAAATACGTGCGCACATTTCTCAAGACACCTGTACAGTGTTCTTGTATCAGATTTTTTATTTCCCTCGATGGAATGACTTCGTAGTTTCACCGATAACGTGTAAATGTTACTAATCAATGTGGAATTAGAACGTCACAATTTGGGAGGTGTGCTGTAAGATGAATGTTGCATTCAGATGAGGATTCACCTGGGCAGTGGCACTGTGTCCTTGGGTGAGTGTTTCTTGACGTTTCGAGGGATCATATTACCGCCATCTTCAGGGGTCAAGCAGTCAGTAACTCCTAGAAGACGAAGGCACGGCGATCTGCCGCAACATCAGGAACTACTGACACAACGACAGTGTCACAGCCCAGAAGTGATGATATTAGCTGCAACCATGAACAACCCCATCCGACAAGAGCTTGTTATACTTGTAATACATAATGTAATATAGCATTTTAGACATTTTAACAAAGACATACTGACAGGATTATATATATATATATATATATATATATACACACACACACACACACATATATATATAATACATCGGCTAACAGAATTAAACTTGATCTTAACCCTTTAAACGCCGAATTAAATCCCATCTGCCATCTGCTGGCATTATTAGGAGCTCACCATATTCTCCACGTTAGCAGGTTAAGGGTTAATGTCAATATAAGCTGTAAACAGTATGGCATCCCATACTGTGCGCCCTAGCTGAATGTAGAAGTACTGCGTTTTGTATTTGGCCTGATGATAGTCCTGTGAACCGAAACATGTCGCAGAATTTTCAGTATTGATTACCAATATATGTTGTGTTATTGACTGGATAAATTACTGTATTACCAGAAGAATCAGTCTTCAGTAACACCGCACAGCGCTGTGAGCACCTCATATCCCCCGGGGTCACTTCCCCATGTCCGTGGGAGAAGAATTAGTGTTTGAATCGAAGACGGGATATTGCCATAGAGTGCGTGCAACCTGATCGAAGTATTTTCTGCTGGTACTGCATACAGAGATCATTGTGCGTACATTAGACACCTTCCCACCGTCACAGTCATCTGGTGACGTGTGCTGATGTGTAACAGGAACTGAGTCGCTCTGTCGGAAGTTACTGACATGGCTTTCTACAGGCATAAGACTGACTTATTTTGCTTTTTATGTTTCAACAGAATTATATTCTTCTGCCTCCAACCTCGAACACGTTTATGTCGTTTGGCCTTAGTAGCCCGGTATTTGAATATGACGTGTGAAACAATCCATCATCCGGTAGCTAAGGATCCTCATGACAGCTGTAATAGTTTCTGGGACAGACACTTGGCTTTACTAATGATACTTTGTATTTACTGCTGCTTTTATATCGTGCAGGGCTCGTTTTAACCAAATAGATATGTGGTGTAGTGGTTACTGTACCAGCTAAGTGTCTGGTGGTAACAGTCTGTTGTGATGTTTGAAAAATAGTAGCTGTGATGTCAGTGTAATGACAGCCCGTCGCCTTAAGGCGGGAACATGGCCAACTCCCGCAACGTTCCAAATGTCAGAATACCTCATACAATGAACAGTGTGTATAACATAATATTTTTGTGATGAATCAAGACACTGAAGATTGTGAAATTCTTACTGAACTTTCCAGCAGTTTGAGGTAATCACACGGGCGAGCGGGACACATAACTTGTAGCTGTTTTTGTGCATGTTGGGACGGGTAGAGGTTGAATAATTGCCGATTCTGCGATGTGGGCGAACCAGCTCGTTGCGAAGTGACCCTACGGATCACACGTGAGTTGGAGGAGAGTATGCTTTGGTGTCCGTGTCGGTGTTGCATGTTTCAAAGTACATGCACACGACACGGGTGTACTTATAAGCTACCTTCTGTTGCGCTGTATTGCCGTCTGCGACCAAAGAATGCGTATGGAGATCAAAATGTGGAGCGCTGTAGTTTCGCCCTTTGTTTTGTACGAGTGTGAAACTTGCTGTCACACATTGTGGGAAGAAGGTGGGCTGAGGGTGTTTGAGAGTAGGGTGTTGAGGAAGCAATTTGGACCTAACGTGGAACAAGTAACAGGAGACGGGAGAAAATTACATAACGAGGAGCTTCATGATAAGTTCTCCTCACCAAATAAAGGAGGATCAGATGGGCAGGGCATGTGATATCTATGGGGAGAAAATTTCGCAGAGGGAAGACCAAGACGTGGTTGTGAGAGTATTATTAAAATGGATGTGAAGGAAATGGAATGGGAGGACGTTGACTGGTTTGATTTGGCTGTTGGTAGGGACGAGTTTAGGGCTGTTGTGAATGTGGCAGTAAACCGAGGGGTTACATAAAATGTGGGGAATTTATGAATTAGCTGTTTATGTGTTAGCGTCGGAAGATTGACTATGCTTCATGGAATTAGTTAGTTGGTTAGTTGGTCATGTTTGGCAGTTACATATTTTGACTAATGTCCGAGACGTTCAGAAAGTGCGTGTTTTTTTTTTCGCATTTCCAAACGCACTGCACTAGATGCTAGTGCTAAAATTCCCTTCTTCCATTCTGTTGTCTGTTTCCACTCGCTGTGAGGTTCGGAGACCTTTAGGGACACGCAGTATATGAAGAACTGTTAGATGTGTGCAGGGACGTTTCATGTCGTAGAAAGCGTCGAAATGTGCATGTCTTAGAATTTTACGTCATTCCGAGTTCCACACGGTGCAGTCCAGTTTAGCTGTGAGCGCACCGCTAGATTTGGTGTTGCGAATCAATTGAAGTAGTAAATGTAAACATGCAAACAGTGAAGTCTGACCCGTTTGGGGGGGGGGGGGTTCAGGGAGGGGTTGCAGTTAGATTCACCGGAGTGTTCATGAGAATTTATGGACTGTGTGGTCTTGAGGATTTCAGTTTTCGTCCATGTCCACTCGTAGGCTTCAAAATCATATGCAAATCCCCCCCCCCCACACACACACATAAACAGGTAGCTCTCCAGCCCACCGAAGGGTTTATCCGTTTTCGTCCACGGCTGTTATTCATGTTCGCATCCCGTCAGTAAAAGCAGCGGTATCGTGTGTCCAGCTGTGCGGCTGCGATATCATACTTGGTCAGCTGGAATGACGTAACTTTGTCTATATCCTGTCCATTGACATGTTTAGCCCGTCGGATTCGTTTAAGGTGTTATTTACTTCTTTGTTTAGCCAGCCACGTTCGATTACCAGGTTTCTAACTGATCCCTGCTCTTACCTTTTCCGCTCACTTTTCCTGGGTGTAATTCTTCTAATTTTGAGAGCGACATGCGTCTAGGTAAAAGGATCACCCGGCCCTTCACCTGTTACTGCACTGTGTCGTCGGTATTTTGACGGCACCACTTCATGTCCCGGTCTGGGCGCCAACGAGATCACTGCTTTCTCTTGGGTCCGACATTTAACTAACTGGATATTCTGACAGGGTGAAAGGAAAGGCGGACTGCACTCAGGGAATGTAACGTAATGTTTTATGACGTACGGCACGATCTTTCAATTTGTATACGGTGACGGACGCAATTCGTTATTACTGTTCATGAAGCTGTATTATTTAACACAGTGAGACGACAATAAACTGCGTCCAAACGGCAGCAGTCTGCAGCTGACAGCGAACGCCTTGTGACTCTGTTCACTCACTCACCGAAATGCTTTCACCAGCCTCTCACCCCGACATCAGTTGATTCGTAATGAAGTTAAAGAGCATCAAAATGTGATTTACGTAAAGTCACGACTGTTAGTGTTGCTGCTGCAGTGACGTTGCTAAAGGATTGGTAGAGGATTTAATATAAAAAATAAGAAAGAGGTGCAGCTTCTAGGTTAGAATTTGTTTTCAAAGTTACTTACTTACTTACTTACT
>Ga0131853_10015470_pt1 | contig 13950 bp, 8 predicted proteins | sample TergutLab28metaG_FD_92764 | JGI IMG/M metagenome (GOLD analysis project Ga0131853, IMG submission 92764) | Labiotermes labralis P1 segment gut microbial communities from Petit-Saut dam, French Guiana - Lab288 P1 (version 2) (version 2) | ecosystem: Host-associated > Arthropoda: Insects >... | reverse complement strand
TAGAATTATGAAACAAACTGCATTTTGAAGAGAAAAAACGGAGAGTATATACCATGTTTAAAATATTCAGTACCTGTATTTGTTGAATAAATATATAAAATGCAACTTTAGAGGTTAGCGGTGTGGTACGATCACTATAGTTGACATTAGGCGTCTAAAGGTTAATATACGTGGTATACATAACCGCCCAAATTATTGTGTAATTTTTATAGTATGTACATAATTTTCAAATGTTGCTGGGATTCGCATAACACAAATGGCGGGACGCGGATTGGATACCCCTGGTGTAGATAGGGCATGTGACGTCTAGCCGTGAGGTTAGTAGGTTAGTAACAATACAGATACACTGTGTGTGGTCGGCATTACGATCCGCTACATAAACGCCATAACAAATAGTGTTTCAAGTGAATTGAAACTAACAATTTGATATTCATCAAATTTTGCATCTTCTATCACGTAGCGTCGTGGGCCGGGATAGCTCAGTCGGTATAGCGACTCGCTATGACCTGGACTGTCCGGGGATCGAATCCTGGTGCGGGCGAGATTTTCCGCACCCGTCCAGACCGGCCCTGGGACCCACCCAGCCTCCTATACATTGGGTACCGGGTCTTTCCGGGGGAAAAGCGGCTGGGGCATGGCATTGACCACCCACCCCATCTAGTGCCGAGGTTAAGGAAAAAGTAGAGCTATACCTCTACTTACCCTCTGGGACTTCGCAGCTTGTTATAGGGTTAATTTTACTTTATTTTAGTTTATCACGTAGCGCCATGTCGCCTATTTTTATGCCTACGTGTGTGGTGTTCCTAATTTCAATTCTTAAACTAACTAACCGATTAACACGAAGCTTGATATGAACATTATGCCACTGGAGGTAACACCAAACGTCATTTTATTCCGTCCTCTGAGGTCAGAAGTAACAACATGGCGTACCCGCGAAATTTTAATACTGGAGCGATTCGACTTGCTGTCAGTTTACTTACTTACTCCATGGTGCTGAGTCCTCCTTGAGAAGCTAACTGGTTTGAGCTAGTCAAGAAATTCCCCGCATTTCACGGAACCCGAAAGTTCATTACCGCACCCACAAGCGTCCGCCAGCTATCTCTATCCTGGGCCCGCCCAATCCAGTCCATATACCCACATCCCACTTCCTAAGATCCATCCTAATATTATCCACCCATCTAAGCCTAGGCCTCCCCAGTGGTCTCTTTCCCTCCGGCTTCCCCACCAAGAACCTATACAACCCCCTCTAGGATCCTGAATTTATGTATAGCAGTAGATCTCGGACACTTGATGAGTTACTTTTTTCGTAGAAAGTAAAATAACATGTGTGCCGTGCGGAGATCTTCTCTCGGTTTTGGTTTAAAGGTGTTAAGTCTTAAACCTCCGGATGCAGGAGCAGAGGCGTGAAATATTAGATGGAGTAGACTATAAACTTCTTTTCAGAAACGTAAAAAGCCAGTAATTTCAAGCATGAGGAAAAAACTAAAAATGAAGTTTATATCGGACAAATTAGTGTTAAGTACATACAAAAACGTGGGCCGGTAGCTCAGTCGGTATAGCGACCGGCTAGAGGCTGGATGGTCCGCGGATCGAATCCCGGTGGTGGCAAGATTTACCTCACCTGTCCAAACGGGCCCTGGGACCCACCCAGCCTCCTGTACAATGGGTACCGGGTCTTTCCCGGGGGTAAAGAGAGGCCAGGCCGTAACGTTGACCCCTCACCCCCTTCTAGGTCCGTGGTCAAGAAAGAGTAAAACTATACCTCTACTCCCCTTACGGACCGTACGGTCTGTACTGAGCCTCAGTGCCTGTAAAAGGGCGCACTTTACCTTTACCTTTTTACATACAAAAACTGTTCGTCCTGTACACCGACCGTATTTGCTAGTGAATTGTACATAAAAGTAACTTAATGTAGCAATAGAATTAGAGTAGTAGAGCTGTTGGTAGGTAAATTTTGGAACAGGAAGTAGCACTTAATGAGCTAAGCGGGCAGCTTCTCTCTTTTGCCGTAATGTGGTATCAAGTAAGGCTACCGATGGAAATGAGGTGTTGTGAAGTGTAGTCACTTGTTGTAATATCAGCCACATTTTGTGTGCCAGATGTGACAATGGAGCTAAATGATTTGCACTCCTCACCCAATATTGTGCGGGTGATAAAATCGAAAAGAATGAGATGGGCTGGGCATATTGCGCGTATGGGTGAGGAGAGGGGGTGTATAGGGTCTTGGTGGGGAAACCGGAGGGAAGGAGACCACTGGGGAGACCTAGGCGTAGATGGGTGGACAATATTAAGATGGATCTTCAGGAGGTGGGATGTGGGTATATGGACTGGATTGAGCTGGCCCAGGATAGAGACAGGTGGCGGACGCTTGTGAGTGCGGTAATGAACCTTGGTGTTCCGTGAAATGCGGGGAATTTCTTGATTAGCTGCAAACCAGTTAGCTTCTCAAGAAGGACTCTGCACCACGGAGTAAGTAAGTAAGTAAGTAAGATATGACATTTTTATTTTTGGGTCAAGGCTGAACAGCACTGATATTGTTTCGTATAAGCATGGGTAAAATGCGATTTTTGTGTGGTGAGAGTGGGTGGGGGGAGGGAAGCGCAGCCAGCAAATTTCCTTACGGAGTTATTTTTAAGTAGTTCAAGGACATTTTGCAAGACTTTGAGGTCTTGTTAAAAACCTTTTTGTTCAGGAAACAATTTTTTTTTTATTTTTTCAGTATTTTCCCATTAATATTTGGAAGAATTCTTCTCCAAAATGCAGCAGGGCTGGCAGATGTCTGAAGTCCTCTTACTGCCCCCCTGCCCCCCCACACACACACACACACACCTGCCGACGAACTTGCGTATATATATGCATTAGCTTATAAACAGCGCCATGCACACAGTTTATACTCAAGAACCTCTTCCCGAAAATCGCGCCGTGTATGAGAAAACGATGTGGAACATGCGCATTGCATGCTGGATAACTAAGGCTACAGACACCCACACTCAGAATATGTAACACTTGTTGCTTTTCCACTGCAACAGTCTTCATAGGAACGCGCGACAATGTTACCTGCATAACCTGTCTTGTTATGTTCTTGGTACAAAATGTATTACGTTACATGTGTATTACATCGAACAGTGTTTGCAATGAACTTCATATCTTCATTACACATAATTCTCTCAATTATATTCTTATAATAAAACCAACTAGATGCACTAATTTCTCAAGCTGTCAGCAAACCTCTATGACATATACATTGGTGTGTTTACAGTGAAAAACTCCTGGTCATGAACAGAGGAACTGTCAGAAACACGTAGAGTTTTATTCCAAAAATAAATTTGAGAAATTAGCGCATCTAATTAGTTTTATTACAAAAATTTATCTCGATGCACAGTCACCTGAACATCAAATGCTCCTAATTATAATATATAGTTTTTTTTCGGTAGAAATTTTAATAGACAACGACCTGAGCTACATTTTCAGGAGACAAAAATCTAAATCGCATTCAAATCTGCTGGGTAGTGTCTTCTCTAGGTCAAGAGGGCACAACTCCCCTTCCATTTTCTGTAGAAAATTAGGTGTTTCTTCTGACATACGCCACTGCTGTCTGAAGGATGAACCTGATAGAAGGCAGGAACTATGACTTCCTTCTATAAGGGAGAAAACCCAGGGGTGGGTGATTCAATTTGTCCGGTCCAAGATTAACCTGGTCCATAGCCATTGATTGTTCATGTCGGAGGTGGAAGGGTGGGGTATGGAGAGGGTTGAGTGGTATCTACCACAGCTCCCCATGGAGTCCAACCTCTCATTTGTCTTCTATCCTTCTACTCGTCTAGATTTCTTTTTGCCCGCACTATACTTCGTCTACAGTATGTTCCAGAAATTACTTCTTGAAACGAACTAATATCATACCTGGCAGGGGAGACCGGTTTCACACATATACACAGCCATAAGTAAAAGTATTGCTGTATATGTATTTACGTCTGTAGATGTGAGACGTAAGGATAGGAGACACTGGACTGAAGTGTTGAAAAATTTTCGAAATTTAATAAACAATTTGTTCTTCGAAATTACTTATTACCGATTACATGATAAGATTGATTACCTCCTTCTAAACAGAATGTATTTCATAGTACCTACTTCATAACTAGGTTACGTCAGAAAATAAATCTAAAAGTGTACATTTTGAGTTCTTAATTTTCAAGAGCAGCCCACATATACATGTACTACCAACCCTCTAATCTTCCAAATTCTGTCGGCCATATTTCAATCATTTGTCATAATGTGGGGCGAGCTTTTCCCTTCCCTGTTGATATCAGTCCGTGTCCTGTGTTATCTGCCAACGTGTCCTGTGTTATCTGCCAACGTGTCACAGCTGCTTCCAACTAAAGAACATATCTAAATCTTAGTAATTAACCAACTTAATGCACAAATTCTTGTTTTATAATAAGTTTATTTTATGCCTACACATGTTTCGAGCATTATGTGCTCATCATCAAGAGGTCAAAATTGTATTATACAGCATCTGGTATCATCACACCTGTAAGTGGCTGTCCGGTGCGCAAGTTGAGAGAGGACTGAAGCACCGGACGGCCACTTACAGAGTGTGGTGATACCAAATGTTGTATAATAGAATTTTGACCTCCTTATGATGAGCACATGGTGCTCGAAACATGTGTAGGCATACAATAAACTTATTATAAAACAAGAATGTGTGCATTAATTTGGTCAATTATTAAGATTATACTGAGATGCACGGTCAGCAAAACATCAAAATATCTAAATCAGTAGCATCTAAGATGTTGTTTCAGTGTTGAAAAAAACCGTGATAAGCACTCAGCGACGAATTCTCCTGATATCGTGAAAGTGTGACTAATTTAACTGCGAAATTACCGGGGTGCTGATAATTCCTTAGCCCGACCAGGAAGGAAAGAGACTCGGAAGCATGTCAGGGACGCGCGCGATTTCAACAAAATTGAGACGCGAGCTGTCATCAAGTTTCTTTTCCTGCAAGGCAAGGTGCCGAAGCTAATTCACCCCATTCTGACAGAAATATTAGCTTGTTTCCTACCTGGTCGGGCTAAGGACTTATCAGCACCCCTGTACACACCACGTAAATTTATTGTCAGATAGACTCACCTATTTTTGTAGAGCGAGGCCAGTAACTTCTCATGCTAAAACTGAATCGTATGAGGAATTTTTATATTTTGCTGACCGTGCTTCCTAATACAATGATAGTCTTTTTTACCAACTTAATGCACAAATTATTTCTTTTAATGCATTTATTATACTCCTCTACATGTTTCGAGCATTATTGTACTCATCTTCAGGAGGACAATTGTGTTAGTACAGCATCTGGTATCGTCACTCTCTTTGGGTGACTGTTCAGTACACAGGTTACGAGAGGACGAGTGACGTATACCAGATGCTGTACTAACACAATTGTCCTCCTGAAGATAAGCATAATAGTGCTCGAACATTTAGAGGAGCATAATAAATGAAATAATATGAAAAATTTGTGCATCAAGTTGGTAAAAAAGAGTATCTTATAATGAATGTTATTCAGGCCCTCAGATACGCTATCAGGAGAATTCTGATCCTTTGTTTAGTGTCAGGTGTCAACACATTCCTTCGTAACGTCTATAATAAAGCCTCGTTAAAACCATTACAGAGATAGGCGGAAAGCATAGCAAAGAGACCGGTGTAAAGATATTCTTATAATGAAACCTGAAGCTAAAGTTGCATGAAACTAGCTGCTTGAAGCCAGTTTCTTCGGTGTCCAACCAGTCCAATTACAGTATTTTTTTAAAATCCATTCTGTACATAAATGCAATTTACGCACAACTGCTGTAAAGACAGAGGTGAAATTTATGTAGACATAATTGTTGGTCACGTGTGGATGTGAATAACGCACTCGATAATTCCACAACACTATATTTTCAAACATCCTGTAAGGAAGACACGAAATCTTTTGTCCTGTGGTTCCCATTTCATTTTCATATCAGCATGTTCCTCCACATATAAGTCCCGGGGGACGCAGCCAATCAAGTTCCGACCCCACACATAATATTTTCTACTCCAGACCAATCACAATGGCCAGTCCTGGCAGTCGTGTGTAATTCCTTCTGACCTCGAAGCTCGCATTGCCTAGACATGAGCACTGATTGCGCTGTTTAATGGCCTTCTGTAACGGACTGTTACGTGGCTTTATGTATGATAAATATGGGTACGTCTGCAAGCATAGATAGTGACTTATCAAGTACACAAGAGGAGGAGCATCGGGTGGATGTGTCTGAACGTGCTTGGTCCGGTTGTAACGAAATTTTATTTTCGTCATTTCGAACTAAGACAGGGGCTATACGTGTCAACTCGCGCAACTTAATGGTTGGTAATCCAAGTGCTTACGTAGATCTAGGATAGTACAAGTAACACCAGACTAGAGAATTACAGCATGTCAGCAACTTTTGGAATTGTAATGATCATTTCCTGGTAAAGTAACTTATTAACTTTCGTTTTTTTAGTCATATTTATATTCGGGGACTACTTAATCCAATAAAATCCAAAGAATTATCGAGAACTTTGATTTGCTTGTCTAACCAAAAAAGAACCGAGCTATTATTCGTAGATTTTGCAGCTGAATGAAAAATTGTGAATATATATTATACCGATAAGTCTTCCAGCGATAAATGGGTTTAATTTGCAAACTTTAGAATAACAAACGGAAATTAAGTTCACGTGAAAATTAGGAGTTAAATTCTGGGATTTCCTCAGTTTGTTTTATATGAAAGCTATTGTATCGTCATTGGATTTTCCAAAACAATGAAAACCAAGTTATAAAAATACTTTGCCACATGAAGATACAAGACCTTTTATCATATTACGCGGTATCTATTGGTAATTTGTCACCGACGTTTAGGTTATACCATTTGGGACCACCCTGAAGGTAGATGCAATAAGCTGTCTCGAAACGTCGGTGATTACCAGCCAACACAGCGTCATAGCCCAGAAGACGTCAGTGTTTAGCAGCAACACAATAAAGGCATCAAGCGACATACTTGTAGTTTTGCTTTTTGGTTTGTTTGTGTTCATATGGTACATCCCTTTCAGGGGTTAACATTAATACCGGTATTATCGCTTGGAACTGGGTGGGAAGATGGAATAAGCTAAGCAGGTGAAAAATTTGATATTACATGAGGAGTTTATGTTTAGGAAAGTGACTAAGAAGTGTTGGGCATATGCCTAGAACGTGCAGACAAGAAAAGCATATATTATTTTGGCTAAAGAGCCTCTTGGTATGGCCTAATAAGGAACAATATCCTGGCATTTACCTGGTGGAACTGCGGCAGACGACAAATAAAGTCATTAATTGGCCAGTCTCTGTCTCAAGATATGAACTCGGAACAGCCAGAATGCGACGAAAAATGCTAGCTGTTTGATAGCAATGTGCAATTGTCACTTGGCTTGTCCAGGCTCATAATACTAGAATGTTCGAACACATTCATGCCACAATTTTAAATATTGTTTGAAATCAGTGCTCTACATTTGTTGTTTTCTTCAATGCACATTCGTCTCCCTCACATGACTGGAAGCCGAAGTAAAGCGAATGTCACGGTTGGAGAACCCTCCTGCTTAAACCGCTAAACCTCTAGCCATGTCTTTAGAAAATGAACTAAATCCTAAACGAAGGAAATTGTGAAGAGTTCAGGTCAGAATACCATATGACGTTCAAAAATATTGAAGCTGATAAACACCTATTGTGTGAAGGGCATGGTCCCACTGTCAGAGTCAGAGAATCGTGTCAGTTACACAAAGAAAGCATGCGAAGTGACTTTTTGAGACTCACCTTTTACCAAAACTGTGTAAACAGTGGTTATATTTTCATATGGAGCTGGCGTGTGGAATCTTACCCTAGACACACCTTGATGCTTTGCAAGAAAAAGTGGCATTAAGTCTTTTATGTTTATGGTCCCGTGCATCGCTGATCTATATTAATAATTGTCCAACAAGATGCAACACAAAGCAGTCCATTTATTATACTGCAAGTTCACTCTACATGTTTCGGGTGTTAACTACACCCATCATCAGGAGTACACAAAACTGTAATTACAGCCTCCGGTACTGGTCATATTTTCTGTACAGCTGCCTCCCTCCAACGTGGCCACCCTTGGCCACGTTGAAGGGAGGCTGTAGTTACAGTTTTGTGTACTGCTGATGATGGTTTTTGTTGACACCCGAAACATGTAGAGTGAACTCGCAGAATAATAAATAGACTGCTTTGCGTTGCATCTATTATATGGAGAATTGGACATAGTAACAGAAACAAAAAAGGAAGATTGAGATGGCTGGGACATGTGGAGAGGATGAGTGAGGAAAGGGTGGTAAAGAGGTTATATCAGAACACTCCAGAAGAAAGTAGGAGTGTAGGAAGACCAAGGTTAAGGTGGGTGGACGACGTGAGAGAGGACCAGAGGAGGATGGGTGTCACAAACTGGAGGATAGGTGCACACAGAAGAGACGAATGGAAGTTGGCCGTGAAGGAGGCCAAGGTCCTACAAGGAATGTAGAGCCATGGAGTAGTAGTAGTTTGTGCTGCATCTCGTTGGACAATTATTAATATGACATTAAGTCACATTTAAACCTCAGTATATTCTAGTCCTTTCGTTAGATGACTCCAACACATAAACATGAAGTGCCAGTGCACGGTGCGTGTAGGGTCCCCAAAATCTACATTCTTACTTGTAGGACGATAGTAGAACCGGAAGGCAGTTGGCAATAGAAATATCACGTTCGGATTTATATTCTGTCAACATACGATTACTACACTCTTGCACTGACAAGGATAAGTTACATTTTTAAACCTTCAGGAATATTTTGCAGGGCAGCTGTTTCAGATTTATCGCCTAATGACGCTTCTTTATAGAAGACGCGCAGCAATTGTGTCACGTTTCTAGAGAGTGGCGCTGTATTCTGTCGATTAGAGAGTTTTCAACCGATACTACCACGACTAAGCCCACTTCACTTCCTTTTGTTACTGACTGTGTGTCCGATGCAGAACTGGGGCAGATGTAGCGGTCTGTCCTGGCCAGTGCAATGTTTGGCATAGCATTTTGACACAGTGTGAATTAAGTTTCCTTTCAGAATGTTATACCTGCCCACAGTCTTCACTATGAACTCTCACTGTTCTGATCAAACGATCTTATGTCATAAATTATCGAGCAGTTTGTTGTAGTAATAATTATCCAGATTTGTACCATGAGGGAACCTGATTCTATTCTCGTCTGGGTTACTTGATACAAAAATTAGATTTTTTTGGTCGTAATTGTCTCAGTTTCTTTGGACGAATGACAGACCACTTCGTTCCAGATGCATTCATGTTCACCACTAATGGCCATTTGACTCCAGAAAAGTTATAAGCTGTGCAGATGGACGATGTTCTTAAGTAACGAGATTATTAATCATTTTCGTAAATTAGAACATAGTTTTTAGAACACCATTAATTTACGATTAATCACAAGGTTGGTGTCTATGTCTAACAGATATCAGACACCATTAAAGGAGGAGGACTTTGTAGTAATGATACAAAATGAATGTAGAAGCCGAAGATTTTGTTTATGATATGCACCTAATTCCTTTGAGTGCTCTCCTCTTTATCAGTTCTGTCTGCGTTGTGTGTCACCACAAAAGAAACAAGATTTTGCCAAGCTTTTTGCAGTTGTCTCCATCAGGAGCGTGAGAAATCGCTGTGTCAAGATTTTATCGCAGGGAATTAATTACTGTTACGTTGACAAATTACCCAAGTCGATAATTCTCTGTGAACAATGAAATACATTGTTTATAAAAAGGTTAAATTTGACGTGACTCTACTTTTACAAAAAGCCAGGGTCTCCCGTCTTGAATGTCATTGTCGGTAAGAAATTCAGAATGAAGGGCCTAAAGCCTTATGTGCCCTTTGCGAATTGCACCGAATCAGCAGGCTGCTTTGAGGCATACAAACAACCCCCCCCCACGAAATTTCGATCACACATTCTCAGTTCCTGTGGTGGCTAATGCTAAAGTGATGTGTCACGTCAGAGAAACCAAGGACGAATTGAACAAGGCCTGTACACGTGGGTTAATTTGTTTCGTGCTGTATTTCCTGTTAGCTCAATAACTTTCACACAAACTGCAAACGATATGGAAATATGTATGTCACCACAAAGGTTAAATGGCTACTTGAGCGAGCTCTGTGGCCAATCGCTAAAAAGTTAATTCTGATAATTAGCTCCTCTGCGATCCTGCGATTCACACTTGACACACAGTCATCATGGCACATTGATTCTATTTACGACTGGCAAGTACATGAATGTTAATTTTTCTGATTTGGTAGTGACAATCCATGCCACCACACATCTTGCCTGAACACAATACCGCTTGATCCTTTATTTTTAGCATTGTCGTAAAAATTCCGATCGGCAGCAATGCATCTACTTAGAAACACGAAATTAGCGGGTCTGTTCTATTGACTGCCGATAGTGGTACGGACATCTTGTGCTTCCATTTCTTACTCTAAATAAAAACAGAAGCACCATACTAACCATTCAAGGTACAGCACCTACCCTACCTAACCCCCCCACCCCCCGTACGTTGTCTTACAAAGCTGAATTTTTCACGTAGAGTGTAGTAATGGAATTCGTATGATGTCATAATAAACAGCAATTACTTCCCATAACTGTAGTAATCAGTTAATTTGTAATGAAGATTAGCAGTGTTTTCTAGGAGATATAAACTAAATGTTTTAACTCATCTATATTAGGAGATATGGTTTTCGCACAGTGGCTTTTCTGAGGATGTAGATTTCTAGGATTTGATACCTTGTAATCTGATAAATATTTGCTAATATTTCTATCGCGAAGATAGATGCGGTAAGTTCCTCCGCAATGCTGGTAACTATTTTACAGACTGCAGACGTCACAGGACTCTCGGAAGACAGTTATCTTCATTCCAGTTGCAGTGAGAGCAACATATCTCACGTGAAAACCTCATTCTGCAGTCATTACTGTCCATGGAGCACCAATCAAGAGATATCCGACCCCAGTAATGTGCAAAATGTAGGTGCAATTCAAACATGTACATTAGATTTAATTCACTCGATCGAGCAACATATACATCAGTTTTGGTGTGTGAAATCTGTTGCCATCTGCTCTGTTGAGAAGGAAGCTAACGTTGCAGATTATTACTACTACTACTACTACCACCACCACCACTACTACTACTACTACTACTACTACTACTACCACCACCACCACCACCTCCGCACCTAAACCACCACCACCATCACCACCTCCACACCTAAACCACTAACACCACCACCACCACCTCCACACCACAACCACCACCTCCGTACCTAAACCACCACCACCATCACCACCATCACCACCTCCACACCTAAACCACTAACACCACCACCACCACCACCTCCACACCACAACCACCACCACCATCGCCATCATCACCGAGTATTTTTGATGAAAAAGTAAAGAATTTTTCGCGTTCGTGAATTTCCTGCTTGCAATACCGATCCAGACACCATTTATCCTGGCAGAATTTTTGTGATTTGCCTCAGCACTTCCAGGTGAGGGTCGGGATTGTATTCAGAAGTATGCCACAGCCACTTTCAAATTCGGTACATTTCACCGAAATGGATCATCCTGTTTGCAACATGCACTGCTAAGCATTTGCTACAGTTGCTACAATTGACATGGTAATGCAAATTTCCTTGGCCGCCGTATTTATCGCTTCCAGATAATGTTATGTATTTTGCATAGTTATTTCTGCTTTGCTCAGTAGTTATTGTATTTTTCTCATTCTCTTTACCTTGTAATTATTGGTAGGGTTTATGATTTATTTCTGAACCTCAATTTCTTTTCCTGTGTGCCCGTTCATGTTTGTACGCCTTGACGTTCACTCTTAAGAACCCCCATCTACTGATCGTCCTTTTGCTAAACAACTGCCATGCCTTGGTATCACAAAACAACAATAAAACAGCAAACTTTTAAATAAAATCTGACATTTATATCTCTCTTCTTTTATGCTCTAGCATTAGTGCTGCATATTTCTTCATGGAATGCGCAGATTCTTAAGCAGTAAACTAGAAGAAAGATGAACACAACGTTTAGGCAGTTACGACAAGAACTGGAAATACAGATGGCGGTGGAGACAAGAATGACCCACGTGCTCAACATAAGGGTAATGTGCCAAGTGCTAAGGTCAAGTACCACGCGAGGACTGACACGTAAGGAATTAGAGATTTAACTTCAGGCCTTCTTAGCCTTCGGCACTAGACGAAGATGACTGGCTTAGTTGCGCTCCTCTTCCTTTTCATCTCTTTGGAAGGCGCCCTCAGAACCAACCGACGCGAAACTGGATTCAGCTTACAACTCTCCTGACAGTGGAAAAATTCTGTACTTCTGACGGGATTTGAACCATTATTCTCCGACTGTCCAGCCGAAGCCTGATTATTGTACGGCGGGGCTGACCACGTGTCTTAGGCCAGGGGTGTTCAACTCGCTGTCTGCTGCAACATCTGTAAATTATACGTTATATAAAAATTGCACCATAACTTAGAAGGCTAGATACACCACTTGTTGAGATTTTTACATTTGTGGACTGCAAACCAGATCACAACAGCGGTTGTAACATCTGTCTAATGGACACCCATGAATTAGACAGCATTGAAATTTGCTTTCGTTCGGCCTAAGAATTTGACCACATTTTAAAGACGCTGTTCGCATTACGAAACATCGAAACATGTTTTAGAAAGTGACAATACAGACATAATCCTTGTTAGACAACAAGGACGTTCAGAAGCTGCATTGCTGAGTTCTGCAGTAGAAGTGATAGACACACCTATTTGAACAACACTGCCGGCGAACATCAAGAAAGCCTTAACTATAATTACACAGGGCCATTATTGCTTGATATACGTTCGAAGGGTGACCTTGTGTCCACAGGGTCAAACATAGAGGCTTATAATTGTCTCCGACGCAGCAAAACCAAAGTGCATTACGACACTTCTTAGAAATATCGTCAAATCCTGCGCTTATTTCTCCAGTCCCTTGACTTAAACTGGCGTTATCTTAACCAGTAATGCTTATTTTTTTGTTTTGTTTGCTCTCTAAACAGTCTTATACTTTTATGGCAAGCTCTTAATTCGCATGAAACTTATGAGGAAAGGTGAATAAATCAGTCGATTCGGTGGTTGCAGAACGCGAATTATCAATATTGCCAGTACCAAAGCAAGCCACTGGACGTGATCTGAGCCAGTTCCATCCAAACTCGATAATCATAAACTGCCTCCATAAGAATCCTCTGCAAGACGTCCTAGCTTCCCTTTTCGGTGTTCTAAGTGCACTTTTCAAAAGAAGTTCTCACGAAAATGTTGTAAGCATTTCTTTTCTCTCCCATCCTAGTTACTCGTTCAGTACATCTTAACACCTAGCAAGATGGTGTAGCCGTAACGCTATAGACTTGCTTTCGATATGTATCTGTTTCGAATCTCGGCTGCTACATCGGATACTGGAAGTTTTCGTGATTTTACTCAGTTTCGCCATGTAAATGCCAGGATAGTGTCTTGAGTAAGCCATGAAATAATCCATTCCAATTCGTAAATTACAAGTCATTCTACAATAAGACATTTATTGTCTGTAATCCTGACAGCGTCGCCAAACACGTAACGCATCCTTACATTTCAATATCGCAAGGCGTGCTACTGAAAACGTATACTGTTAGGAAATGCCATTCGGTTTAGTTGAATGCTTAAACTTAAAGTGAGGTTTTAATTGTAGCCATCCCGATGTGTTTTTACTTACTTACTTACTTACTTACTTACTCCATGGTGCAGAGTCCTTCTTGAGAAGCTAACTGGTTTGCAGCTAGTCAAGAAATTCCCCGCATTTCACGGAACCCGAAGGTTCATTATCGCAC
>Ga0131853_10015469_pt1 | contig 13951 bp, 10 predicted proteins | sample TergutLab28metaG_FD_92764 | JGI IMG/M metagenome (GOLD analysis project Ga0131853, IMG submission 92764) | Labiotermes labralis P1 segment gut microbial communities from Petit-Saut dam, French Guiana - Lab288 P1 (version 2) (version 2) | ecosystem: Host-associated > Arthropoda: Insects >... | reverse complement strand
AGCGCAACGGGTCCCCACAGCCGTTAATCTCTGTTTTCTAGACCTGGAGCCGCTACTTTTTTCATTCAAGTAGCTCCTCAATTGACCTCACGAGGCTCACGAGGCTGAGTGGACCCCGTTCCTTGTAAGTTTCCGTTCGTTGGCAACATTAGGTAACAATGAATGTTGAAAACTAGTCAAGTTAGACATCGATACAACATACTCATTATACCTGTTAAAGCCCATGTTTTCTCTATATACCACCGGCTTTGAAATTTGAAAACTTTGCATTTGTGCCGCTCAGTATATTTACATATTCTGTATATCACAATAAGTATCGATCATTTACCCATACAGGATTTACCGTTTGGTTTTTATGACGGAGACACAGTATTTCTGTGACATAGGAACCTTTTCGTAGAAAGGTTAATCAGTTTAATCCCAGGCGTCCGAAGTGGATCAGCACAATTGATGCTACTCTAGCGGAATAATGCTATATACGACTCATGCGTGTAGCTTGTAATAAGTGTCATAAATGCTTTTTTTTAAGTACTTGAAATAAAACGTTTCATACATGAACATTCTTGTTCTAGTTATAATCATCTGCCCGCTTTAACGGGCTCGGCTATGCCTGCTACGTAACAACACCCCTATCACCTCATCCATCCCTGGCAGCAGAGATAGCTAGCCTTAGGCCTGGGAAAATTAATGACTTTTAATTCATGTTTTAACTGCAAATTAAGCAAATGTATTGGTGTCCTCGGTTAGTATATACGTGGCGTGATTGATTGTAATGAATGGAAGACACAGAAACGCCACGAATGCACAAATGTGGGGAAAGTAAAATGATTCGAATTGTGATGGCAACTGTACGTCACGTCACTGCCTGAGCGGGACGTACGAAATACCAGGCCGCTTGATTTTTGTTGAACAGAGTGTACATTAGTCAGGCATGAACATGGAATATATGTAAAATATGAGAGGTGTGTTGTTTAGATGTAGTTGCTTCACATGAGACACATTTCTTAACCATGTGTGTGTAGAAAATCGTCACACATTTCTCCTACACGGGGATTGAGAAATCTCGCGCCGTGTTCATACGAACACATGATCCATTTCCTTCTTCGTAATGCGGTTGCCTTACCAAGGCCAGACGGATCCTAAACACAGTGTAGTGTTTATTACTGTCACATTTCGAAGCGTGTAATTGACCGCATAAATTACATTGAACAAATTGAAAACACCATTTTAGGTGATAATCTCTGCTGTGCATGTCCTGTTACGAAGAATTAGAGCAGTGTTTCTCAAACGGGGATCCACGGAACCCTTTGAATTGAGCCTAAAGTATCCGGAATATGAGTGGATTCTACTTAGCAGAATATAAAAGTCTTAGGCTTGTCGGTTTTCCTAATCGTAGTTTTGTTGCCATTAATTATAAGGAGTTACTGTTTCTGTAACAAATTTTTACGCGTCTTAATAGAATTTTTGCAGTTTAAGTATCCTGTTTATTTGTAAGAATTCCAAATGGAAATGTTAACCGCGGGCTGTGCATACGGGGTCCCAGACTGACAAAATGTTCTTAATTTGCGCTTCGCAGTTAGCTTGCCGAGACAGAACGTCCAGTCTTCTGATTGTTGACGTCTAAAACGGAATCGGCTGGAGCCGAACGCAAATTACATTATTATTATTATTGTTATTATTATTATCATCGTCAAAGGCATTTTCCTCCTGGTACTTCTGTTGAACCAACGGTGATCCCCACTCTTCAGGCTTCAAGTTTCAGACCGCAGTACTTCCCTATTAATCTTTATAAGGTATTGTTAATATAAAGGTGGAGATCTCCTACCTCATAGTGCTTTGTTTCTGTGTGCTTCTATGTTCTTGTACAATGGCCTCATGATGACCTGTACTCGAGGTTGAAACTAGTTTCCAGATAATAAACAGCCACAAAAGAATAAGTTGTGTGTGACTGAAAAATTCTTTATACTTTCTGTATTACATGTGATGTTCCAAGTATAGCTCTTTTGCAGTGAATCTGTTTGATGTTTTCCTGGTATGGTTTCCAAATTTTCCTTTAATAGTTGTGTCTCTATACATTATCTCTTGTATTTTACCTCGTAGTTTCTTTTCTGCTCCTTTTGCATGCGTTCCTTTTGTTGCTACATCAGTCAATATGGATGTTTTATATTTTTTTGCTTTGAATTATTGTGAATGGATTATTGGCCACACCTTCACTATCTAGGTGTACTCATTGATTCCATAACACTATTTTTCTTCCACTGACACCCTCGTATGCTCTTGTCCATACTAAATTCGAATTTGCCCCTGCAGCCTGGAATTCTGTAACGCTAACCGATTCTTCTAAAAGTGAAGAGTACAAAAGAAAGTTGCTAACTTGTGCTACAACTGTCTCTGTTATTGGCTTTGTAGCTGTTGTGCAGTCACGTAAATAATAAATAACTAAATTTTTATTCCTTATCACATTGATGCAGGGTATTTGCAATTACATACCTGAAACAAACCACGTTTTTAGGGTATACATTTGTGCAGATCGTCTGTAGTTACAATTTATGGTACATGCAATGTTATTTTCCATGTTGAATGTTTTGTACTTTTACGTTAGTACTTTCCGAAGTATGTGTGCAGTGCCCAATATGGCTGATTTCTTTAGGTCCTGGATTTCGTGTTTTCGCAGTATGTTGCTAAGGTATGTTCTGAATGGTTTTGCGATGGTTCTAGTTGCCAGTATTATATCATCATCATCATATAACTCATGGTCAGTGATGGCATCACCTACCGCCTTAAAAAACTGCAGAGTTTAACATCTAAGGACGTGAATGATCCAATAAATTCTCCTTTGAAATACAGTAAATGCGTGTTGTATACAGGAACTGTTAAATAATTAAGCTTGACGACGTTAGTTTATTTACTTCTACGGCGAGGAAAGGCAGTCCACAACTGTACACAGTATGAACGTGTTAACACTTGTATTCATATGGGGCTTGCTCAGTCACTACTGTCCTGCCAAAGCCTCACTTGTTCCACGGTTCCCAGGCTTTCCCAACACCGCAGCATCGGAGTGCCGAGGGATCAACACTCAGTTACATTTTAGATGACTCGAGGTTTAAACGTATCTGGTTCTTAACCTCCTCTGAATCACGAAGGGGGCTAGTTCTGTCTGGCATTGTGCGGTGCAAACGGTAACCTATACCTATGATTACGCCAGCACGTTTAAGTAGTCACGTTAAACCGAAATCGAGGACACTTCATGATCACTGCCAGTTATAAATTATGCGTAAACGCGTTTAAAATAATTTACTAATTTAGCCTACCCCCATAGCACTTTCCTAATTATTCTGTCAGTCAACATTAAATGTTTCAAAAAGGAAAGAATAGCAAACTTCAATACAAGGTGTTTAATAGATAGGAGAAAAACAATGTCGGATATATATATATATATATATATATATATATAGGGCATCAGTTATGATGTGTTCACACGGCTATTGTCTGCGGCTTCCGGGAGAAGTGTCAGGGGTTTTTTTTTTTACGTCTTCCTCCATCAGTGACACTGTATATTCATATTGCTGCAAGTCGAGATAAACATTTCATTCATCATGGATTCAGCGAAGAACTGACCAAAAACTTCTTTTTCCGTTATGTCAGTTACGACGAACACATTCTTGTAAATAAGTTTATTCCCCCTCCCCCAAAACTGCACTTGTCTATGTTCAGAGAATCACTCCTACGGTAACTACTGAATAATTGTTCGAAATGTACGCAGTGTGACGACATGCATGACTTACCACTCGACTAGACTAGAAAAGATTTTATTATTTCACGATGTGTGGATGCACGAAATTTTAACAACAGTCCTGTATAATAATATAATTGTAACATAACTTTAACACTGCGAACACTGTACATTGGTGCTGTTGTGGTATACTTGCATTGTGTGTTTTACCATGCGCGATTGACAAAGCTGTGTGCTACCGCTGTAGATGTCTTTTAGTATATTTTGTGCTCCCTGAAGAAGGCCGTGAATAATAGCCGAAACATATAGGAGTAAGTCGCTATTCATGGACAGGTTAATTCTGTTGGTAATAAACTTATTAATGTATATATATCATCATTATCATCATCATCATATATCTGTCATGGAGTTGGGCCACTTGTTGACCCGTTCCGGTCTCAGGTATCCAGAAGTCTCTTCAAAGGCCTACCATGATTCCTTCTGCCAGTTGGGGAGTAGTGTTTCTTTACCCTGGGTAATCTATTTCGAGGCATTCTATTTACATGTTGTGTGTATATATATATATATATATATATGTGTGTGTGTGTGTGTGTGTGTGTGTGTGTGTAAATTGTACGGAAGATGTACAATATTGAGTTAACATTTTTAGTTAACTTTCATATCTTCAAAGTAATTTCCTGTACCCTCTTGACAGAATTAAACTCTTGTACTAAAATTGTATTATTATATTTACACTGTTGGTACATGACGTAGGTAAATGGAGTTTGGGAACTGTGGCTCTTGTCCTTGGTCAGTGTTTTACCTTTGTAATACTCCACTGGTACACTGCTGTTTGGAAACAGATATGACACGTTACAAAAAAAAAACACGTGACATTTCAGTCCCGAGAGATAAGCAAGTGAAGATGGAAGCAGTGAGAAAAACTGTTATCCGAACGGGACCAATATTATAAATCAAAATTGACGAGCCTACTGGAAGGAATGTCGGGAAAAGTTCTATTGAGTTTACATAAAGAGAAAACTTGCATTTACGTTTGTGGGTTGCGATTAGCTCCAAATTCAAATAGCACGCTTCGCCACTGTTCAAAACATTAAGTAAGAATTAGTTGTTCAGAGAAGGGACTTTGAATAATGAGTGAACTTCTTCCGTGACCGAACACTGTAGCGTGCATGGATAAATGTTAACGTATGGATAGTTCAGACCAGTGGGAGATAAACCTTATCGTGATGTCACAGCACAAAGCTTTTATGGCATACGGCCTACAAACAGCAAGTGGTATGACTCTGCAGTATTTGTCCGTGTACCATGATTACTTGTTTTACGCTGTAATCTGTTAATTTTGAAAGACCATGACGGTAAGGATGCAAGAATCTGTTTGTGGCACAATATACATAAGTTCATTCATTTGCTGCTATTCAGCCAGTTACTCTACACTACTCTGCTTCACGTCTCTCGTCTCTGTTGTTCACAGGTGAGGAGTGACTCAGCTGTTTTCCTTTCAAACGTGTGGCTGTCGGAGGGACAGAAAGAAGTGACGGCGGAGTTATCGGAACACACCGTCATCTTCACATAACGTCGCGCTGAAACACACTACCCAGAGCGATGTAGGAGGCGACAGTCACTTAGTTCTCTAGAATTTCATTTCCGCTCTACTCGCAGTAACTTTCTCTCGCCAGCTGCTTTGAAGTACAAGATGAGTGCAGCAGAAGACTCGGTAGCGATGAAGTGTTCGAAAATAAATGCAGTTATTGTATTTTATTTCCTGCGAGAGCACGCGTCAAAAGTGTGGTGAAAAGTTTAATAAAGTGCTGTGTGTTACATACTGTGGAATTTTTATGCGTAGGAAAACTGTAAGGAAAGTGAAATCTAGACTTAAAAAAGCGTACATTAATGGGTTGAGAAGGTCAAAGTTATCCATTTGCAGTGAGTCAGTAACTGTGTAAACAAACCAGGACCAGCATCCGCGAAAGGTTTCATCGATATGTGCGCTGCGGAAAACACTTCAAAATACCGGGAGTGATATTCCGTTAATCTGTTTTATTTGCAAAGCACAAAACAAGGGAAATGTTCCAGTAGGCTGTAAACCTTGCCATTGCGAAGATGGACGCTGAGGAAGATTATCTCGGCGTCCCAACAATGGACACGGCGGGTGGATCAAAGGGCCGGTGTTTCACCCCTTTGCCTCAAACCGCCAGCAGTTCGGGACCTATGGATAAAGCGGGAGATATGGGAGATATGACATTCTGTATGGCTAACTACGTGAAGGAAGCTATGCAAGTAAGTTGGTTCATTTTAGATTACAAAAAACAATGCAGTGCTTTTTGCTGTGTATGTGGATACTGTTGAAAGAGTGCACTTAGAAAATGTGCCAGTCATTCTGTGGCAAGCTGGGAGAGATACGCGAGTAAATGCAGCAGGAAGGCCCGTAACAGTTCGCGGGCAAGAATGTATTACTGGTAACTACCGACTTAGATCCAAATGTGGGTGTTTTGTTTGCAAGATTGTACAGACCATTTGAATCAAAGACACAACAATACACACAAAACACTACTCCAGAATAGCGTATGTTATAGAAAGTTTTGTGTACATTGTTGGTGTCTTTTTCAGACGGTATAGCATACACGGTTTAGGATGCGATGTGCTAAGATTTAGACCGTTCTGTATGCCCGACAAGGCGTTTGAAGCGATATTTTAGGTCCTAACAGCAGTTTTGATGAAGATTCAGATTTTTCTGAGTTGCTGGCTGTGTCGACTGGAAAGTACGGAGTTTCTGGAGTATGACACTGCGAACATACTTGTAAAGCGAGCAGTCCTAGAGTAGTGCAGAGCGTGTGCCGGGCATACGCAGCGCCGTATAATGAAAACCCTGTCGTTACCGAGGTTTCGAAGGAGCGTAGTGCCTCCATGTTCTTGGACTGCTTGACCCTGCAGAATGCGCGGCACCGGGCTTTACGGCAACGTCAGCAACATTTTGCCAGTCGACACGACGTACACATACCGTAAGCCATGAACTTTGAAGGCGTTTGTTTTCGATGAACACTCGGACCGTTACAGGTGCTGTAGGAAAAGTCTGTTCAAGGTAGCTAATTTACTTAATAACCATATAAAATAAATAAAATTATGAGGCGATTGGAAATAGCACTATCACGACTGAATGATGATTTTTTAATGCTATGGGTTAAAATCTCACTGTCATCAAGCAGTAATGCTTTAATACGAGATGACTTTCGAAAAGATAACACCACTTGAGCACAAATGATTAGAAATTGTTATTTATGCAGATAATAAGATGTCCATTAATAGTTTCATTTATAAGATGTTCAATACTCATTAGGATAGGAGGGGTATTTATCGTTAAACACTTACGTTAACATGTGTGTCACCCCATTAGGACTATCAATTCAAGGTAAACAGTGTACTTAATTTTATGAAATGAATACAATTATGACGAGATTGGAAATAATCACTGACACTATTTAATGATGATTTTAATGTTATACGTCACAGCCTTACCTCTCATCATGTTGTGGAATTGTAGTTGAATCCGTCCGCAATACGTAATGTGAACAAAACTGTCAGTCTTATGTTTATTGGACTGTGCATCATTGTGATAGTTGAAGAATAAAAGACCAACGTGATGTCGCTTGCTATTTTATTTTTAAGCTAAATAAAATAGCAAGTGACATCAAGTTGGTCTTTTATTCTTCAAAACTGTCAGTATTAACCTCCTTTCCTGCTTTAAGGAGCACGAGATTAGGAAAATGCTTGCGTGCGTGCTCTTCTTTCACTTTTGAACCAAATTACCCAACTACATGAAACCTGATATAAGCGTTATGCCATAGGAAGTTACCTCTACTCACCACTTCTGTCTTACAGTTGGCAATAACAACATGGCGGGAGCACGAACTTGTGAGGCAGGAAAGGTACTGACGCCTTGTAATGCAAGAGTTCGTAAATTATCTATGGCGCCTGAAAAATGTGCACCTGTTCAAGTAATTGTTGTGTAATATAATATGACACAGACTGCATGGAATCTAATGTCGGTAACTACTGAGAAGTTAGAACTAGGAGTTTGAAATGTGGTATAAGAGGTGAATTACGATACGGTTGTCAGCTGTTTTTGTATGCGATATTGTCTATCAGTCAACCACCATAAACGTGGTATGGTAACGGCCTGTAAGTGTTTTGGTTATGTTCCACACATTTATCGTAGGTAAAATCGGCATACAAATAGTTTCCTTGACAATGACATTGATAATTGAGTAGTATTCAAGTAATAATAATAATAATAATGCAATCAGTAATATGTCAGTCCTAAGTAAAAAAAAGAAAGAAAGAAAAACTCTTCGACTCGCTGCCGATTCGATCATGTAACCTTGTTTGCTACAACCGTAAATTTACGTAACTAAATACGACAGTAATGACATGACACTTTTGCTACTTAAGTGTATTCAGTAGGAAAGCAGCGACGTATGATTTCTATGTGTTTTTTTTTTTTTACGTTTATAGCCTACCTTTCTTCTTACGAAGGGCAAAATAGGGCATCTGAGATCACCATGCTGTCTGTGTATTTGTGTTTCCCCAATTTAAATTTTTAAGTGGTTGACCGATTTTTACGAAACTTGGTACGAAAATTATGCAATTGGAGGATATCCCAACGCCGTAGTAGGTCCTGGAGTTAAGTATTAGAATAAAGCTTGGGAAAATATGCAACTTTTATGAAGTATACAACCTCAGTATGGGGACCGAGCGATTTTTTTATGGCGATAATTAATGTACCATTGGAGCTAGGAATTTAAGCTTTAGTACGTAGATCGTTAATATAGCTATACGGTATGCGTGACGTATTGTTTGTAAGTCAGTAACTTCAAATATGGCGATGTCGCGAAACTTTGAATTTAGACGTACGTCATAATGTTTAACGCGTACGGAATCCGTACGTAACAGGTCGTCGCAAAAACAAGATAAAACAGCAGAAGTACTACTAATGGATTTACAGAGCCAGAAATGATGTAACAGCAAAGTCAGCTGTATGAAGAGGCTCGGCCAAATCCTCTTTGAACTAGTATATGAATTATGGCCATGCATGAATGTGACATATTATATAATTTTTGTTTATTGAGTAATACTGAAGCACTTTATTCTGAAACGTGTTAGAGTTTCGTGTGTGGGTGAGATGTGATTTTAAAGCTACTGAAATGAGTCATTCGAACGCATTAACGGAATTTTGTGACGATGTTTTCAGGGTAACTGAACTTCCAGTGAAATTTTGCTTTAAAGGACACAGTAGGAGTACTTTGTTCTGCCTGTACTGCGAATAATTTCATAGTTGACACACAACAGGAAAGCGAGTAACTTGGAAAACCCAGAAAAATTTCGCAGTTTCAACTTTCTTACGTGTTTCTTTTCAAGTGTACGAAGTAAATGGGGACACCGCGCGCGTTTTCCGTCTCCAGTAACCAGGACTTTGTCGGGGGGGGGACTGACAGAAGTCGTGGAACGAAGTTTGACAGTTAAATCAGAGGTATTAAAATATGAATGGACATACGCATACACACATGTACATACACACTTAGTATATTTTATAATTGACTTATAATTATATAATGGTTCTAACTTGACCGTTTTGCGTGTGGAAGTTTTAATTCCTAATTCTTCCCACAGAATTAAAAAAGGAAATTCCATAACGAAGCGTAGAGAAATTATAAAACGGGCCTCATGTATGGAGGTACCTGTTGACTTGGTCGATATAGCACAGTCACTAGCGGGATAAATTTCCCTCAAGCCTTGTCTACACCATCTGTGCTCACGTTTTCGTTTTTTGGAACTATATTTAGCACATTGGTGTCAAGTCGGTTTGGTTTTCAGTTAATAATAACCGAACATGTTTTTAAATGTTTCTGACTCATCCAGTGAGTGGACACTTTAAAAGACAGACATTGTTGTCACAGTGTAGCTTTGTCGGCTACGGACGGTATGTAACGTACAGTGCAGACCTTAACAATAATGTATTGTTAGGGAAACAAAGTTTAGATTTTATTATATAGATTTTGGAAGCCATTTAGCTTCGCATGAAAAAGTAATTGATAAATACGACTTATGTAAGCTTTCTAGTGTTTTTGTACAGTATTTCAAATTAGTAGAACTTGTAGTGATGGCTGTAATTCTTATGACTAAAAATTGCTAATAAAACGTGTGATTTTGTGCGCCTCGTAACCAGAATCCAGGGCAGAGTCACAGACAATAGAAACTTCGCAAATGTTGCGTACGTAGTTCAGGTGGAGATATTTTGAAACGACAGTAAACAATAAAAAGGCATTTTAAAATTAATAACAGATTAAACTGGAAAATGCGCTAAGCGTAGGCCTAGACAAAACTATAATGGTGCTTGTGAAAGATCTCGCGGCGTTGTGAATTTGTATTGTAGCCTTCTGTCTTGCAACGCGGTGTATTTGGTCGTCGGGTACGTTTTGGAGAAGGCATGTTCTTCCTTAACGTTGGTACCGAGCTTCCAGATTACACGGTGTCTGCCATAGCCCAGAAGACCGCAATATGAAGTAGTCTGTTACCCTAGATTGTAGATAAGGGTGCGGAGGACGGATTTGGAACTAATTGGGGAAGTTTAACATAAATTGCACAGTGAGGAGCGCCAAGATTTGTACTTTTCGCAAAATATTATGCGAGCGATCAAATGAAGGAAAATGAGATCGTCGGGGCATGTAGCACGCATGGAAATTTTAAGTGTTGAGAATAATATTGAAATGAGTTTTAAATAAACAGGGTGTGAAGATGTGGACTTAACATGGCTGAGTACAGAGGTAAGTGTGGAGCTGTTGTAGACATGGTAATGATCGTCGGAGTTCCTTAAAAATCGGACAGTTTTTTGACTGCCTGAGTGACGGCTGGTAAAAGGGCGCTGTGATGTAGCACTAGTCTTACAAACGCAGTGTTATTTCATACGTAAAATGTAGTTGTACATCAGACGCGTGATTTTTGTTGCCTCGAATGAATTTGTTCGTCTAATTTGGTATTCTGACACATCAAGCCCCCCCCCCCCCCCATTTTATTTAATAAATTTCAAATGTTTTTGTAAATCAGACGCGTGATTTTTGTTTGCCCGAATGAATTTTTTCTGCTTATTTTGTATTCTAACACAAAAAGCCCCCCCCCCCCCACGTATGTATTAAGTCACTTCTAATGTTATGTACAGAAGGAGTAAGGAAGCCGGGAACATACGCGCATGGCATCCCGGTTAAACAGAAGCACAAAAAAGGGGGGAAACAGGACGCGTGAAGGAATCCGAAATTGACATATACGAACTGCAAAGAGCAAGGTGGTTCAAGCAGTAACACTTTTGACTCGTACAGGGGTGTTATTTTAAATGCCCTCAGTTGCTCGTTACATCCAGTCGGATTTCGTATGCTATACTCAGAGCCCCACACTTCGTATCCGAGACAGGTTGCGAGTTCCAAGCAACTCGTCCAAAGTCGCTTTTCGGATATGTGTGTGATACATACGTTAAAGTTCCTCCAAGAACTGTATTCGTAAATTAACACGAAAATGTCCCAATTTGCAAATAAGTGAAAACGCATCGAGCAACGGGTTCTGTTTTAGGCAACAAGAGAGCGCGCAGAAGACAGATACTGAATGAGGAAAACCCGGTTCAAATTGTTGCTAGGTGAGCGATATCTCCAAGAAAATCCTCTGCGAGACTTTCATAGCCGACGGGTGCGGCTGCGTCACCGTTGCGACATGCACCGAACTGCTGCGTGTGCAATCGTGCAACAAGCGTGGTTCTCACACTCCCATATCGCGAAGCAAAAGTGAACTTATGTAATGGTAACTTCATTGGATTCGCATAGGTGAAACAAACCGCACACTTGTTTCGTTTAGCGATAAAGCTTCCCTTCGTCACAGTTTGTACAGTACGTGAACAACTACAATAACTGGTAGTAGTCTGCAGCATATCGCACGTTGATCCATTACATGATGTTAAGGCTGATGCACTGTGAGTGCAACGACGATTAGCGGGTATATTTTTTCTCAGGTCATAAATTCACACCGATATGTGACATTCTGATACCATTTTTTGAACACTAGAGAAAATATGCCTTTTTTTTTTTTTAAAGAAAACTTTCAATTTTTTTTTAAAGAAAACTTTCAACAGTGTACACCGCAAAAAATATCTAGCACCTTCCTTGAATGTGGTGAATGAATTTTGGCCGGCTTACCTGTTATCCTAAGGTTTTTGTGGTAACGGCAGGCGTTGCAGGCAAACGCCAGGATAATACCTTGCTTGCAGGTTACACCCCACCCCAAATTATTATTCACTTTTAGCCTACCTTTCACGCTATAATAGAGACCTAGCCTGAATTACTAACAGGCTCTTTAACTACAAACATTTACAAAGGGAAACTTCCAGACCATAATGAAAAAATATTTTTCTTCTTGTGACAGATTTTTGTAGTTTTTTCAAAATGTTAATGGGAAGAGTTTTTCCTTGTACTGTCAAAATTTTGAAAGGCAGGTCAAGGTAAAGTTGTCCCGATACACGCCATGAAAGAATATAAGGTAAGTCGAGGTATAACTACATAGACTAATGACGTCGTCATGCCTGTCCCTTGTTTCATTCACTATTCGTAACACGACGACTTTTCATGAAACTTTGCATTGACGTCATGCCACATCGAAGCAGTCTTCGTAATTTTCAAGTATCTACAGTCCATGTTATCATCATTACGGCTGTACGACGTACCTAAGTTGGGACAAGAGAACCATTTCATAGGTGTCTGAAATTGTATGTACCTAAAGATTTTTGAAAAATATTCAGCTTTTGTTAAAGTCATGTTTTGTGCAATGTGAAGCAACAATATGCCAGCCGAGTGCATTCTGCTTTTCGGTTTCAATTGGCCAATGGAACCAAACATCCTCTGGTAGGCCTGGTGCGAGGCCATTATTGGAAACTGGTTGAAGAAAAGGTACAGAAAACATGCGAATAGCGTGTGGTTCAACTCCCTGCACCCTTAAGGATAATTAACACATACCATGCCGTGCCCCAGCCGTGCTCCGTCAGTGTCGTGACCGTGTAGCGTCTGCGTGGTAGCCAGGGAAAAACGAACCGCCAATCCAACGGTGTAACGGATCCTCGTTTGAAGTTTGCTTTTGACAGTCAGTCAGCGTGGATATTTGTGAGGAGGATATGATAATTGCATGTGGGCTGTATCTTCTTTTAGAAAAAGAAGAAAAGCTAGAAAAACGAAAATGCTGAATTAAGAATGTGTTCCGAGCAAGAGAACAGGAAGGAGAATTTCACATTCTGTTTGGACGCCTGCAAGATGACAAAAATTTTCAAATGTTTTAGAATGGGTATTTCGAAATATGAATATTTGAAACATTTGTTGCACATAGACACTGAAAAGAAGAATACACGATAGAAATGTAGCATAACAACAGGAGAAAGACTGGCTTTAACTTTAAAGTTAGTTCATAAAAGTGTATAATTATCTATAATGTGCTGTCTGCATTATTTACTTTGGTAGACACCAGTTGCAATTCCGTTCCTGAGTGATAACCATTCTTTTAACAACCTTCGTGAAAATGGGTGTGGTAGCCGGAAGAAGCCGAACCTGGGCACTCGACGGCCGATGTTTTAATACACGCATACAATGCGGTGCGCGCGTCGTGCCCCTATTTGCTGTGCCATGGCTTTGTGAAGTCATTTCAAAGCGGCATTGTCTGAGCACGACATCGGCACGACATTACCCGTGTGAATTAAACACGGTCGCACCGTGTAAATGAAATGTTAACGACACAATCTAAATCTTTGGCGATACGTCATGGCCGCGCTCTGTGTGTTAGCCTATAGTGGCTCACACAGGCGACTTCGTGTCCTTCACCCCAGTAGGCAGAGTTATAGGACCTGCGTAGTGGCGGAAGTAGCGATTTAAAAGGAAGAGATGTCAGCTAGGGAAGGTGGGCACATATCCTTCAAGCCCGAAACTTGAAACTTACAGGCTGAAACTCATTAATTGGACAAGCTGAGTTCACTGCCATAATTTGACTTGACAAGTTTGTCATTAAATCATTAGTACAGGGTGGGGCAAAATACCCTCCATACTTTCAGTAGGGCATTGTGAAGGGAGGGGAGGCCGTAGAAGGGTGGGGTTGGGCTCGAAAGGTGCAGGTAGTTGGGAAGTTCCCGTTACAACACTCCGCAGT
>Ga0131853_10015468_pt1 | contig 13951 bp, 8 predicted proteins | sample TergutLab28metaG_FD_92764 | JGI IMG/M metagenome (GOLD analysis project Ga0131853, IMG submission 92764) | Labiotermes labralis P1 segment gut microbial communities from Petit-Saut dam, French Guiana - Lab288 P1 (version 2) (version 2) | ecosystem: Host-associated > Arthropoda: Insects >... | reverse complement strand
TGTTTGAAAATGTATAACAAAATAACACTTGACACAAAAGAGTTTTGAGGGTAACATCAAGTTTTATATCAGAAAATTGGGGGGGGGGGGGATGGCTGATCACGACCATGTTCAATAGAGGGCTCTGGTGTCAGTGATGTTTATGTACTTTAACAATCATAGTCAGATCTAAACACTTTTCTTTCATTGTCATAATTTGTTCGACACTTTTTACACAAATAATTTCCACCTTGTATTCATTATCCCAGCAATACTATGAGAAACATTCTGTATCGAACAGATCAATGTCACATTATGGAATTTCACATTGGCTAAATTTACACAGGATCTAAGCCAAGGCTTTGCTCATGCATGCTCAGCAGTTCTGGCTGAAAGGAAAATAAAAAATTTGCCATGAAAGTCCAGAATGTGGCTGAATCTAGTCAAGAGCCTGAACACAGGTCTTGGCTCAAGTATAAAGCATAGACCCATCCTCCTAACCAGAGATGACCAAGACTGTGATATTATAGACAGACACTGTAAAATTTCATCATGAGCTCCAAGCAGCTTGACACTATGAATGACTGAAAATGTCGTAGTGACTTGAACTTCAAAGTGAGAACTTTATTCTGTTACACAAGAGCATAGAGCACAGTTTAGCTCTCCACATACATGCATACTTTTAATCAACCATTTAAGGGAACTGGCATACTCCGACAATGATGGCAAATTAAGACACCTACCAAGAATATGGAGTTCAGTATACCAATGGTAATAACAGGAAGTCTAAGAGACCTCAGAGTGAAATTCATGAAATAGGTCATAATTCTAAATTGTGTTGGTGAAAATGGGATGATGAGCAGCCTTTAGATAAATTTTTTTTATGTTTCCTTTCAATTTTTACAGAGTACACATATTTTTAGGTGTTACTTATGTGCACTTATACTGTCTTTTCTTTTACTATACAAGACAGGCAGACATTCACAGGTTTTCTAAATAACTGCTACATCAAGCAAAACTATCCAACCCCATAATGCTTGTTGTAACTGAGTTAACCTGTATTATATCTTACACACAGCTTACCGCAATATCTTCACATTTAGATTCTTTGTTTGAAACATCTCTCTTAATTTCAGCAGCCAACTCAAACAGATGTTTAAGTGCACATTTGGCATCTGCCATAGACTGTACAGTATCCCACCGGGTTTTTGTTTTATTTTCTGTAACAGACATTATTATTATTAATATTACATTCACATCATATCACAATATATCTTGTGTATGAAACAGGGTCAAACCTTGTGCTCAAGGCTCATCATGTAACAACCTCATGAAACATCTGAAATTAAGATACATGGACAATTGCAAATCAACCTCCGATTGGCTGGTTAAAAAAATACAAAATAGAGAACAAAACTTTATTATATGGAACAGTTACATAAATAACTGCATTACTTCTTCACATAGTTGCCATCCACATTTAGGCACTTGTACCGTGACACTAGTTTTTGTAGTCCCTCGTCAAAGAACGGTGCCAAGTTATGCGGCCAGTTGTTGACTCCATCCATGAGCCTGTCGTTAGTGTGGAAGCGCTGGGTAGCCAACCAGACCTTCATCTTGGTGAAGAGAGGGTAATCGCTTGGCGCCAGGTCTGGACTGTAAGGATGGTGGTCGAAAATCTCCCAGTTGAAGAGCTTGATTAAAGCATTTGTGCGAGCCGTGGTGTGGGGCCACACGTTGTCGTACAGGAGAACGATGCCTTTAGTGAGCAGCAGCGCCGTTTGTTTTGGATCGACCTCCGAAGCTTATTCAGTGTTTCACAATAAACCTCTGATGTTATTGTGGTCCCTGGTGCCATGAATTCTGTCAACAAAATTCGCCTATGGTCCCAGAATACTGTAGCCACCATTTTTTTGTTCGACAGTGTTCATTTGAATTTCTTGGGCTTGTTCGGAGAATGCATGTGCATCCACTGTTTAGACTGCTCTTTGGTCTCTGCATTCACGAACTGTACCCAAGTCTCGACACCAGTCACGATTCTGTCAAGAAATTAGTCCCCCTCTTCCCAGTAGTCCTGAAGAAATGTCAAGGCTGACCCCATTCTTTGAGTTTTGTGAAAGTCAGTCAGTTGTTTTGGCACCCACCATGCACAGAACTTATGGTAACCCAATCTGTCTGTGACAAATCGATACAAAGTAGTCCTCGAAGTTTGTGGAAATTCTTCAGAAAGTTCTGATATCATGAAACTACATTTTCCACGCACACATTGGTCGAATTTTGAACAAGTTCATCAGTCACAATTGAGTGTCATCCTTGACCACCTTCATCATGCACATCAGTGCGCCCATCCCTGAATATTCTGCACCATTCTCTCACACAACTGTCACTCATAACATTATCACCATATACAAGACACAATCGATGATGAATCTCGGCCGCGCTTTGTCCTTCTGCGTGAAGAAAACGAATCACAGCACATACCTCACAGCTGGCGAGAGCAGCGATGACAGTATCCATGTTTCATCAGTAATTACTCCTACACTATACAGTGAAAATATATGAGGGTAGGTGTTCAGCGATAACAAACGTTACTTGTTACTACTGAGCGTGCGCTTTGGCGCTATGACGCGTTTCTTTTTACCAACCAATCGGAAGTTGATTTTGGAACTGCCCACATATTATCCTCAAGCTGTGTGGTCTCCAGGATGACCATCTTCTTCAGTTCTTTGCTGGAATTTTTATCAGGGATGTCATTTGAATGCTTCTAAATGCATCATTTTCACAATCAGAAGGGGTTATTTTTCGATTTGTACATCTTTCTACCGTCTATACTAGAAATACTGGAACCACTAAGAGCCAGACAGTATCTACGATGTATCTTGAAAAAACGAATGGTGTCCATTGTTTACAAAATGTTTGAAAATGTGGGCAAAGTAACATGTAAAAGACCATACTTCTGTGCCACTGCTCTCTGATGTGTTAGGATGAAAGGAAATAGATTTTTGTCAGTACTGATTGGTATAGCAGTTAAGTTCCAGGCATGTATTAAAAAGCTGCTCTGTTTGATTCTTCCCTCTGGCACTAGCTATCCTGAATGAGTTTTAAATGTTTTCTTTTGTCCTTACATATAAATGCTGGGATGTTAACTACATCAGGCGACAACTGCTGCCTTCCATATCCTTTCCAATTCATCATTCACAATCATCCTACAATTTTACACTACATGGTCTGAAATACTGACAGCATTGCAAAATAACCCATAACTAAACAAAACATATTACTTCCAATTAGATGGTAAGTCCTTACCCTAAATTAGATCAATTACCTGTAAACAGGGTCATTCAAAAAAAAATTATCAGGCTTTATAAGTTGAATGTCTCCCTAATTTTAAGACATAATCATGGATTTGCTGTGAAATGCTCATCAACTCACAATATTTTCACTCCTCAACTACTGTGCAGGTGCACGTAACTCTCAGTGACAATACAAGTGTGCACCTAACACAGTCAGTATGATGCAGTCCACTCAAAAGAAAGTGCACTGCATCATGAGGTTTTATGATGTCAGGTTTGTTGTTGCCACTCATCACAACTTCCAACATACAAAAGAGAACCTCCAGACACTATATCGCCAGGAAAACTATGGACTTCAGGAGAGAAAGCTGCATCTGTAAGTGCACTGTGTATAGAGGCTAAAGTATAAGACATTTGAGGCTCTCACAGCAATGCTTTGGAGGGTTAAGATCTTTTGGGATATGAAGCTGTGTCACTGGGTGAGTGGTTCGTGACATCTCGAAGGAATGTTGTACCAACGTTTTCAAGGCCAAGCAATCTGAAAAGAATAGTCAATGTGCTATTCTTATTGGATGGCTTGACCCTCAAAAACTAAGGCCCTACACTCATCCAGAATGTTGGAAACCATTCATCCAGTGGGAGTGTCACACAATGAAAACACAAACTGCAGTCACTTTCTGACAAGATGTGGACCCATCCCACTGGAGTCATATGCCTCAACATATTCTGAATGGTTTGTTTCATGATTGATGAGATGAAGAAGTGAAGCCAGTAATTTACATTACCTGTAATTAAATTAAATACTACTTTAATCTTTGCAGGGCTACAAATGGTGCTCATATCAAGCTTTACTTAGAATGTCAGAAAATTTGAGGATTTCTCCAAATATTAAAATAAGTAATTACGTTCTCTAGGTTCATATATTACGGCTTATTACATCCTGAACGTAGGAACTTTTTTTTTCAACGACCATGTATTACTGGAACAGAATTGCCTTTCCTTATCTTTTACTACAGCAAAAAGCAATGTGCTCCACTGCATGGTAAGCTGCTTTTCATCAGCCACTGTATGAAGTCTGTCCGTGAAGTAGCCGTTCATTTTGAATATCTTGAGAACCGGTTGCATGGCCTTAATGTAACTTGGCAGCTAGTCAGAGGAGACCTTACTGCATATCTGCGAACAGTCACTCTCCCATGGGGCTAGTCAGTCGGCAGAGAGACACCATTGACTGCCCTTGTGTACTGTGTAATTGTCGCACTCACAAATCTCCTCCCTTTCAAAGGCAATTTTAGCTTTCAGAAAAGCCAGAAGTTGCAGAGAGCCAAATCTGGGCTGTAGGGGACCTGACAGACCTGGGTAATGTGATGTTTTGCCAGTCACAATTGGCCCAAAAATGCTGCTGCTTTCTTCTTATTGCATCCCTCAGCCGGCAAAGGACTTTGATGATGTACACCTTAGTTAGCGTCTGGCCTGGAGGAGCATATTCATGGTTGATAACACCTTCATGATATAAAAAACCGTCAACATGGCCTTGACATTGCTCCAACTTTGCTGCACCTTCTTCAGACATGGAGACTCAGTCAACATCCATTGGGAAGATTGGGCTTTTGTTTCAGGGTCATAGCCATAGACCCATGACTCATTTCTGATTATGACCTTTTTGAGGAAATCTGGGTCATTGTTAGTGGTTTGAAGCATATCCTCTGCAACTTCAGCGAGAAATTCCTTCTGCTCTTGTAACAGAAGCCACGGAACAAATTTTGCCGCCAGACATTTCTTGCCAAGATCCTCCATCAAAATCTCTGAAACAAAAGTCTGTGGAATCCCCAGATCTTCTTCTAATTCTCACACTGTCAATCACCGATTTTCGTCGATTGCAGCCCGCACGTGTTCAACATTTTCGAGAGTTCCCTTCTTGAATGCCTTCCAGGACGTGGTTTGCTTTCAATGGATTCCTGGCCATCTTTGAAGCGTCGGTACCAAAGTTTTATCTGGACTTCACCCACTGAATCATCCCTGAAAGCCTTCTTAATCATATGAATAGTTTACGTGGTCAGATGTCCAAGTTTGAAGCAAAACTTGATGCAGATTCGCTGATCTACTCACTTGGTCATTGTAAATGTGACGGTTACACATTACACAAGCTCATTTAACAGTGTCTCACTTCTGAATTACTAGCCCCATGGGACAGTGACTGTTCACGCATGCGCAATGGGGTCTTCTCTGACTGGCTGCCACATTACATCAAGGCCACATGATATTCAAAAAGGACTGATACTTTCCGGACAGACCTTGTATAATAAGGGAAGCAGAAGTCTTACCCTGATCAGAATCAAGAATCTTTTGCTGCAAGTCTGTTATCTGGGCATTCCTCAAGTCAGTATCTCTCTGGAGCTGTTTTAAATCCTCTTCCATTGTAATCCTGTCTTCAGCACCAACATCAATTTGTTTCAGCTGAGCCTGGGTATTGTACAAAATAGAAGTTTTTAAACAGGTAATTCCTTATCAGGAAACAAATCTGTACCATACAAGGCACAGTAAATAATGTAGAACACAATTATTACAAAGAACAACTGCTTTAATGCTTTTAATGTCCAGCCCTGAACATGAGTGTGTGCTAAGATTGACAGGTTGATTTTTTACCACTTTTTAGGCTATCAGTTAAAAGCGTGCATCTCACACAATTTTGCAACATTGTAGTCAGAAATGTTTATTGGCAAAGAGAATAAGTGAATATTTAGTGTTTGTAATACTTTTATGGAAAAAAGCATTTAGATTACTAAATTAACAAGACAGGCAATGAACATATAACACTGAAATGCATTCACCACTTTTGCCATGGAAAAGCAATAAATATTACGTATGCCGAGTGTGTATTTAGCCTTAGTTAACCAGTACGTAAAGCACATGCGCCATATTATATTGTCATCTGTAGCCTGCCTGGCTCTACCATATTTTTCCACATTATCTCATAAAAGTCACACTTTCTGGAAAAACATCACTGAACATAAAATGCATGTTTGACTTTCTCTACAACTTTGTCTGAAACATTTCTCAATCTAAGAAGAATTCTGCAAGATACTATCATAAATGTGCTTAGGTTTTTATGTGTAGTACCGATTATTCTTGTTAGATTTTAATGAAATTTGAATTTTCTTGCCAGATTTTAAAACATACTTAAATAGCAAACTTCAAGAAAAACTGTCCTGTGGGAGCCGAGTGGGTGGACAGACAACCAAGCTAATACTCACTGTTTGCAATTGTGAACATGCCTAAAAATGTTATTTCAAATCTTCATTTTTGAAAATTCAACTTCAAAGTCAGAAAAACATACACAAATTAATTTGTACTTAGACAAATCTACATGCTCTTTAAGCCTAAGAATACATCACATAAAAGGTTCCAATCAAAATTTTCTGGACTGTGGCAGTAAAAAATTTAGGCACAGTATTGTCTCGTTTGGAGTTTATACAGATGGCCTAGCACTTCTTCCACTGCTGGAGGCATAGCTGATACTCCCATTCCATGATGCTGTCCAGCACCACTGCAATCAACCTGAATCTCTGCAATATCTTTGAATAGCTGTCCTTTAAATGAATTTTCATTTTTTGGAACAGAAAGATCATAGATAGAAGTTTCTGGTCATCATTCAGGAGACAGGAAACAAATTTTACAGCAATTTGTCTCATGTTCAAATATTGATTGAAGTGCCTTGGCAAGCACTGTATGATAGGCCTAGAATGTTGCATCAATTGTTAATCATAAGATGTCTTTCCTCATGGGTGACTTGACACAGTTTTCACACATTTTTATCCATCTGATTTGATGACTGGTGACCTGTATGCTCACAATTCTGTACCAAACTCTGGACACTTTTGTGAAATGTTGATCCCACTTAAATGTTTGTGTTCTACCACAGTATCATCATAAAAGGCTTTCTAAAAAGTTAAAAATTATCATTAGTTGCTTTCTCAAGCTTAAAAAAACGTGATGCAAATCTTATGCTCTTTATGATCCACCAATTCTCTGGACTACAACAATCACAAAACGCACTGAATACACACACACACTTAAATGTCAATTGCAAAATCCATCATTTTATTACAGCAACACTCGCCATACTGATTCATCACACATCAACATAGTGGCACCTAGCAGCACACAGCTGTATTCTATCTGGTTATCATGCCATGTGGCCAGTTAAGAAACTTTCAGCCATATTTTTAAAGGGCAGATAAAACAGCTGAATAATGGAAGCTTTTGCAACCAAACTTTTGTCTTTAAACAGACACAGCCTTGTACTTAAGTGGGATTATGTGAAGGAAAAACTTTACCTTTAGTTGGTCTAGCTGTCTGTAAAGCATTGCTCTGTCTTCCAGTAACTGTTCCAATGTCTTCTCAGCATCTACAGTGCTCACAAGAACTTCCAGTTCTTGATCAATCCACAGCTGAATCTTTGCTGTTGTCCCATGCTGCTGAAGCCGTCTTTCCTGGACACTTTTCTGTACTGCTAAAGCATCCTGCAAACAGACCTCAACTTGAATAAATGTTTAATATTTGTTACAGCCATGACTAAGTGTACTTGATTTTATCAGTACTCCTATCTTGCTGCAGTTGGTAGGAATTTGTTGAAATTTATAGTCCTACAGTGTGAACTACAGTTTGTGAATATTATTACAATAAGAACCAATGAATGCATACAATTCTATGACAATCACAATATGACACACACACAAGATCCTACATGTTTCAGGCCTCACTGGCCCATCATCAGGGAGCACAACTGTACAAAACAGACGGGCCAGTGAGGCCTGAAATGAGTAGGAGCCACAGTGTGTTGTAATAGTGAGACTTTAATAAAACTGTGTGCATTCGGTTTTTCTAATTGTAATAACTGAACTGCAATGCACAGAAAGGAGAATGTGAAATTTTATCAACAGTTTTCTAAATTCATTCATACACTGCTATGATCTTTCAAGAAGCACTTGAAATGTGTTTTTCCATACCTGACAGCAATACACTGTAGAAAAAAAAAAGTATCTGCATTCACCATCTCTTTCCATAATTTTTTTACTTTTGTTATGGCATCCATGTACAGTACAGTATCAAAACGTGTGCAATTAACTGCAGCAGGAAAACTGTCACAAACACCAGAACCTTATTTTCAATGCACAGCATTTATTTGGTTCCACAATCTTATAAAATACCAGTAATACAAATATAAAACAACCTCATAAAGCATAAGAACAGAAAATATATATATATATATATAAACATGAGCAGTTTGGGACTTTTTCCTGATTTAACACCAAAATAACAGTCCACTGCAGCACAGTAATACAAAAGAGTACATGTACAACAGAATTACAGAGCACAGGAGCAATCAATCTCAATAACAGACACATTTTGACTGAGCTGATAGCAATCTGTGCAATTGGAGGTGAGTACTGGCCACACACTCTCATTCTAATTTGTTGGAAGAGCTCAAGGTCTAAAGAATGGTATTCAAATGTGTAATAACAGAAAATAAAAATCCCCAACATAGACGTTCGCAAGCTTCTGAATTCTAATACAAAATACAGCTCTTAGAAAGTACATATATTATAGAATCCCTCGAGAAAATACATTCAAATGTCAGTGTTTGTGACAGTAATACTAAATATAAACACAGACATGCTTTGTTAATTAGGAAACAAGAAAAAAATCACTGGAAATAATTTAGTCGTGTAGCAGCCACTTCTGCAGTTACTAATATTGAAGTGAAAGCGTTAAAACAGACAATGTGAGAAGAGGGCGCATGTCCGCACGCATGCATGCGCGCGTGTGCACACACACACACGCATATATCTACACCTACTTTTAGACGTTTATTGACAGCAGCTGCTTCTTCCACCTTTCTCTTCAGAACATTCTGCTGTTTTGTATGAAGACGTTCCATACGTGCCATCTCATTTTGGCGCCGTCTGTCTTGAATGCGCAGTTGTATCAATTCTTTCTCTCTCTCCTGTTTCCATGATCGGAAACGCTCATTTTCTGATCGCATCTGACGTATGAGTTTAACTTTCGCTTGCTTCATACCCTAAAATTATGAAATTGTCATATAAAGTTCGTTACTATATTTTACAGCACTAATAAAGAATGCACTATGATCTTCATCTGACAGGCATGCTCAATTGATCACCCCATAGTGCACTACTCCAAGACCTAAGTTTGTTTGGTGAAGTCTCTTTGAACAGGAGTACAGATCATCTGGGCAGTGCCATATTACAAGTAATGTATGCCAACTTTATCACTAACGAGAAACACTAGAAGCACATAACAGTTTCATGTTCTACATAAGATTAAATAATGGTTTAATTCTTATACAAAAACAAGAAACAAGTGTACACACATTTCAAAGCTGAATATATATTTTTGAAGACTTACGAGACTCATGGTAAAGTAACTGGATGCATTTAACTCAGAATTCCTTAGATATCTATGTAAAAGATAAAGTACTGTGTTTTATTAATTGAGTGAAGCAGTAACTATTTCTTTTAGCCTGCTCATGCACTTCCATTAACAAGTGCAGTGGCATGATCCAAAATGTAGAATCACTACAGGTTGTGTGTACTCTCATTTCACTAATTACTTCCAAAGAAATTAAGCACTAGAACTATCCACTATATGCAATAAAGGAATATGACTTCCTGCTTGTAGTGTTAAAGTAAATCATAGGAGTCAAATACATTTTGAGCTACTTGTTGACAACCTAATATAAGGTGTACAATATGTGTTTATTCTGTAATTCATCAGTCTCTATACTGATAGCACCTCTCCCTCACTTGCTTCTATCCTGTCTGTGCCTGGATACCTGTCAATGGGCAATGATGTGTCCCTATTCATTTGTTAAGTAACTTGTCTAAGAGCAGGGGTGCATAAATTATACAAATAAATACAGAACATAAGAGCATTTATAAAGGACATTGGTCATGTAACCTTCTACATTCCCACTTGTACTCACAACAGCATGTATGAGTATAAGTGGGGGGGGGGGAGTTCTCATGACAGCCAAATTTGTTCTTGACCTTGAATTTATAACATTTTCTTAAAATAATAGATTGTTTGCAAACACACCTGAATTTCTTTGTTGAGTTGAGTGATTTTTTCATCATTTTTCTCCTTCAACTTGATTATTTTTTCCTGCTCAGTTATTTTCTTGCTGAGTGCAGAAATTTTTTGCTCTAATTCCTGAAGTCTTTTCCTCCTCTGCTCAGATATCCTATAAAATATCAGAAGTATAATAAGTTATAATACTTTTATATCATGGGTATGTTGAATACATTATTACATGCACAAAAGTTAGGGTAGCCAAGCCCAGGATGAAACTGGCGCTAATTACGACAGTCAAGATATGATGCCAAAAAGAGCACTGGGACTTCCCTCTCAACAAAAATTAAATTTGTCTGGTAATATCTTTGCATATTAGCAAAAAAAGATTCAGTGGCAAACCCAGGAATTTTGTTTGGGGGGGGGGGGAGGTTCAACAAATTCAGTTAAGGACAGAGGACAGAGAGAACGGGGATCTGGGGGCGGTAGCCCCCTAGTCAGGGGTTCTGGAGGCAGCTGTAATTTGGTACAAGAAATTTAATTTCATGTAGTAAGATTTTCTTAATTTTTGGTACTTTAAGACTATTTATGACGACAACCAATTTATTTGTCATTGTTAACATAAAACAATTGTGAACCTCGGTAGTTTTAGAATTTTACTGCCTTTTTTCCGAACATCTTGGGGTGTTGGCATCCTAAATTCAGCAATTTTTAACAGTTTTCACAAATGGGTTGAGTCTGGCACAATTTTGGACGGCCTTCGGAATTTCGGAGGGGGGGTCTGACCCCCCCCCCCCAAGGCACGCCACTGATCAGATTTTACTGAAACATGTTCCATAGTCTTTGAGATTAAAAATTCTAAAGAAAAGACTAATACCTCATGCCCATTATGTGTTCATTTACACATATTGCAAAAGGTAAAATATTTGTTTCATAAATATCTTAAACAGTGCTTTTGAAAGCAGAACTGAATAATAACAAGCATTCCCAATGTCAACCACACATATATAAAACAAAACTCACTTGCTTGAGTTGTTATTCTGTACACTTTGAAGTACATGCATCAACTCATCCCTTTCTTTTTGTAGGCCTGATATCTGCTGCTGCGAATCTTTCATACTGTTCACATAATCAGTATGTACTGAAGACATGTGATTCATATTGGCCATCAACTGTGCTGCCAACTCTTCCTTTAATGCCAACTGCTGAGTCAGATCCTTCAAACAAATTTACTAAATCTCATTATCAATAACAAATAACAGGAAAACAAAAGTTTCAAAACTTGAACACTTGAGAATGATGGTGGATGCCTTCCTAATACAGAAGACTCCAAAACCATCCTATGGCATACATGATTACTTACGACAATGCTCAACTATCTTACTCTTCAAAGTGACAAATTTAAATCAGTGACACAACACACAAATCACCACACACTTTTTACTTTTGATTTTCATCATGTTTAATTCATTAAAATACTGACCCAACCATTAAGTGGAGAGCTTGTTGAATTCAGAACGTTAATAATTATTCTGAATGCCATATTACCTAAATCTAAAAACATACATAAAATGATCAGGCCTTATTTCACTAGCAAAATCCTGATGAAATTTCAATGAAAAAACCTTACAAATTCCATCTTTATCTAAAGTTTCTGCAGACAACCCATTCCATTTATGCACTTTTATACACCACAGCCCTTGATGGACAAACTGAAAGAATACTTTAACTGAATATGCACATAATGAACATGAAAAGCTGTTTGATAGCTTGATAGAATAATGATGATAGTAATGATAGTCTTGACATACCTATACTTAGCACAGCTGTAACACAAAATTCTCAATTCCTAAGGGAATGAAAATTATTATACTGCATCTACATAACTTTAAGATTTTTTTTATTAATATTTTAGAAATATTGGATCACATGTTTGTGAATAATATATTTTTTTTAAAATTATGGTTGGATTTTCTTCATTAGGGAATTTAAAACTCCTCCGTCCGTGCAGAACGTTAGAATTTAAAAGTCCTCAATCGCTGAGGCTTTAACTAACTGGATATGCAGTCAAATCCTGATATAGCACCACTGTTCACAATTTATGGCAGTATATCAATAGTGGAAGTAAATTAAAATAAAGTGTAGTGGGGAATTTTGGTTCACTGGCTTTCAAGGGCACTAAGCAAGGGTAGTGCTATATCAGGGGGTGGATTGCAAATTGTTCTTATTCAACATATTTGCAGAACATCCAACCACATCCTTAAAGCCTAAGATTTTTACAGAATAATGTTACCTTTTTTGGTAACTCTTCAACAACTGGAAAGGGTCACCTACAAGAATGTAGAAAATATTAACTGATATTTCATTCACTACTGGACACCCTTCATCTGACTTAATGTATAAGCCTCAATTCTTTCAAGTCCTTCTTTCTGTCATTCAATTTGCACTGTTCAAAATCTGTACTGCAGTTAGAGTCTTATACTGTATATGTATGTATTTTGAAGGCACTGTGATGGCAAAAGTAGCATGTCTAAAGTCTGGTACTGAAGCTGTATGTTTGGGTAGGGGTTTACCTGTTTAATGCAGGACTTGTACACCTTTACTTGGTGCAGTAGGAGCTGTGTTCATATCTACGTAGTACCATCAGTATCGAGAGCTATGTATTTAAAAAATTTATATTATTTCCTGCTTTGTCAGGAGTCACAGTGACAGTCTGGCTTTTTGCTTAGCATAAAATTTGTTGGTTCAGGTACTTAGTTCCTGACTACACACCATGACACCACAGATGCCATCCCACACCAGGGCATGTGAGATCTGTGGTGGACACAGTGACAATGGAATAAGTTTGTCTCACTACTTCATTTATCCCCTGTCATTATCATTCTACCCACACTACTTATTCAAATTTCATTCATCTAACATTGATGCTGCATAATCTCAGCAACTGACATCATTGTTAAATGTAACACCTTCGCACGTGGTCGGGGACACACACACACACACACGAATACAGGCTTCACTGGGTATGTACAGCATGTCTCCTATGTATACAATTTCTCACAGCACATCAGAGGGGAGCTATCTTAAAACTGTACAGCAAGTAATGTGTGCAAGATAAAAAAGTAGGACAAGGTAAATTGAAATTACTTTATGGAATACAGAAATCTCAGCAGGTCTTCTTTAAAACAACTCTAAATACCTGCAGTTCTTTAGTTCGTTCTACTTGCTGCAGAGTGTGTGACTGGTGTTGCTCATCTATATCAGGGTGCACCTGAGGCAGATTTTTATACAGATCACCATCTTCAGTCTGCTGTGGCTTTGAGCTATTATGTGAGACAGCATTTGACAGTTCATGACTCAAAAGCTCATCATTGCTACGCTTCTGCTCAGCCTGTCAATTTCAGAAACATGAAACTGTATGCACATAGAGACATTAAACAAACACATAAAAAACATTTGAATAAAGATAGACCAACTTGATGACACTTGCTTTATTATGTCAATTTACTGCTCAACATGTTTCGGATGTTAATACATACATCTTCAGGAGCTTGCGACTACTTGGTGCGTTATTGTGTAGGCTGTATTGT
>Ga0131853_10015467_pt1 | contig 13951 bp, 12 predicted proteins | sample TergutLab28metaG_FD_92764 | JGI IMG/M metagenome (GOLD analysis project Ga0131853, IMG submission 92764) | Labiotermes labralis P1 segment gut microbial communities from Petit-Saut dam, French Guiana - Lab288 P1 (version 2) (version 2) | ecosystem: Host-associated > Arthropoda: Insects >... | reverse complement strand
CGAAATTTTGCTGGAGAGCTGTTCGTCGGGCGGTAATCGTTTCGATCTGGGGATGCTGTGCCACTCCCCGCAGATCTGGGCGTCCGATGACACCGACCCCATCGAGCGGTTGAAGATTCAAGGCGGTCTGAGTTACCTGTATCCGCCGTCAACGATGGGCGCTCACATCAGTCAGGCGCCACATCAGCAGACGCTTAGGCATACCCCGCTCTCCACCCGGTTTAACGTGGCCGCGTTCGGGGTGCTGGGCTACGAGCTAGATCTGAAGAATGTGACCCGGCTGGAAAAGAAAGAGATTGCCGAACAGATCGCCTGGTACAAGCGCCATCGGAATACGTTGCAGTTTGGGCGTTTCTCCAGGTTGGATACCGGGCGGGCGAACCAAGTCGCCTGGCAGGTGGTTTCGCCAAGCTCAACCATCGGCGAACAGAAGGCCATCGCGGGATTCTTCCAGACCCTGGCGAGTGCCTATCCCGGCTTCGACTCCCTGCGGGTACTCGGCCTGGACGACGACCGGCGCTACCGTGTCGAAACCCGGCCACAGCATCTGTACCTGGATCGATTCGGCGAGCTGTTAAAGCACATCACCCCCATAGAACTTAAGCCCGATGGCGCGGTGTTGCGCCTTGCCGGCAAGTTCATCAAGCTGACCGATGCCGTTGAACGTTACGAAGCCGACGGTGTGCTGCTCGCGTCGGGCCTCATGCTAAACAGCCAGTTCTTGGGCAGCAACTACACCCCGGAGACCCGCCTGCTTGGCGACTTTGGTTCCGCTCTCTACTTGATCGAGGAAACACCATGATGGACAACACGTCATTCGGCGCAAAATCGCAGGATTCAGTCTCGACGATAGGTTCTGCGACTTCGCTCGCTGACGCTCGCTCCGCGCAGAATGACGGGAGCGAAGCGAGTGCCTATCGCCGAAATCGCTGGACCTTCGGCATCGGCACTATCGGGCGCGACATGTTGTACACGCTGATCTCGATGTTCCTGATCGCGTACTTGACCAACGTCGCGGACTTGCCCGATGCGACGCTCGCCTGGGTGGTAGGCGTGTGGGTGGCGCTGCGCATCTTCGATGCGGTGACCGACCCGCTGATGGGCATGATCGTCGATAACACGCGTTCGCGCTGGGGCAAGCATAAGCCGTGGATTTTGTTCGGCGCGCTGACTTCCGGCCTGATAACACTGCTGTTTTTCGCTAATCTTGGCCTAACCGGCGCCGCCTACGTGGTCACGTTTGCGGTGATCTTCTTCTTCTGGAGCGCCACCTACTCGCTGAACGACATCGCCTACTGGAGTTATGTGCCCGCGCTCAGCCAGGATCAAAAGCAGCGAGAGAATATCGGCGCCAAGGCCCGCATTTTCGCGCTGATCGGCACATTCTTTGTGGTGGCCGGTATCGTTCCCATCACCGGGGCTTTGGGCGGCGACGACGAGCAAAGAGGCTATTTCCTGTTCGCGATCATCATCGTGGTGGTGCTGTGGCTGGGGCAGTCGGTGACCCTGCTGGGCGTCCGCGAGCCGAAGCTGACGAGCGAGCGTGAGACCACCTCGTTCCGCGAGTTCGTGACGGCCATCGTGAAGAACGATCAGTTGTTGTGGATCGCGATCGCGATGGGTTTATTCATGATCGGCTACATCACCACCACCTCGTTTGGTCTGTTCTACTTCCAGTACGTGTACGGCAACGAGTCGATGTTCATGGTTTTCTCCGTCGTTCTTGGCGTCTCGCAGATTGCCTCGCTGCTGGTGTTTCCTTACGTGGCCAAGCGGTTGCCGCGTCGCACCGTCTACCTACTGGCGACGGCCCTGGTGGTGGCCGGGTATGTGTTGTTTTTCTTTGCGCCCACCGACACGATGATCGTGATCGGTATCGCAGGCGTGCTGATCTTTGTGGGACAGGCCGCGATCCAATTGCTGATGTTGTTATGCCTGGCCGACACCGTAGATTACGGGCATTGGAAGCTGGGCAAGCGCAACGATTCGGTGACATTCTCCCTCCAGCCCTTCATTTACAAGGCGGGTGGGGCCATCGGCACGGGCATTGTTGGCTTTACCGCCATCATTACCGGGTTGAACGATGCCACCTATGGTGAAGACCTGCTGACCGGGGGCGACCTGACCGTGTTCAAGCTGGCGATGTTTGGCCTGCCGCTGGTTTTCATCGCCGTCGGTTACCTGATCTACCACTTCAAGTACCGCATCGACGAAACCAAGTACGCCCAAATCCACGCCGACCTACTATCCCGCGGAGAGATTCAGCAAACGTCCTAGCCTGTTATCGCATCGTTACTGAGATGGTGTGACTAGGCGACGAGGCTGCGCCATGCATAGGCATGAGAATCTACCGCCGCCTTCTTGTCGCCTTGGCCTGCCTGGCCGTCCTGCTAGTTGCCGGGTGCAGTGGATACGAGGAAGACTGCTGTGACGAACCCTGCTGCGTGGTTTATGTTCCGCAAGCCCTGGACGCCGAAATTTGGGTGACGGTGCATGCCGATGGCACTTTTGGCTTCCGGCAAAGCGTCAGCCTCAGCGATAACGTGGCGACCGCGCTGGGCCTCGATCTCGATGCGTGGTCGGCCAGCATCGAGGCCGATTTTGCCGACCTGCCGGTGCAGGTACACATCAACCCCCGATACGAGGGATGGGCGGCCCGTGGAGTCAGCGTGCGCGCCGAGGGGCTGCCACTGAGCCGCCTCGGGCAGCACCTGCCCGGCCTGACTCTTGCCCAAGAGGGCGACGAGACCATGTTGTCCGGCTCGCTGAACCTCACCGCCGACTGGCACACCCTCGGCCCGGCACTCACCGACGAGGCGGTCATCCGGATTAACGTGGTTCTGCCCGGCGGCGTGCGCGAAACCAACGCCACCTGGGGCAACGGGGGCTGGAGCAACAGGCGCGACGAACCCGCCCTGGATACCCGGTTTGGCTGGGATCCACCCCCTGGCGCCATCACCGAGTTCCGGGCCATCACCTCCGCGCAACTTGACGCCGAGGAAGCCTGGACCACCCACCGCGATGCTGCTAATCGGGATTAGCGATCATGCCCAATCACACCACCTCGCGCTGGCTGGGCAGCGGGGTACTCTGGTTCAACTGAGTCCAGCCAAGTTCACCGTTCCGAAAGTTCACTTATGACTCTCACCATGAACTCGCGCATTTCCGACCTGTGGGCCAACCCCGTTGGCCGCGACGCGCTGGGCAAAATCCTGCTCCAACTAGGCAAGGGTGAGGGCTGGATCACTAACCCGCTGGTCTCTCACCTAAAGCTCACCCACCTGGAGCGCATCGCAGGCAAGCGTCTCGACCCTACCTTCTTCGACTCGCTGCTCACCCTCCTAAACTCCGCGCCCACCTCCCCCACAGACGACCACCCCTCCCTTACGTCATCCTGCGCGAACGGCAGCGAGTCGCAGGACCCAGGGATAACGAAAACATGGTGGAAGGAGGCCGTCTTTTACCAGATTTACCCGCGCTCGTTTAACGACTCAAACGGCGACGGCATCGGTGACCTGCCCGGTATCATCGAGAAGCTGGACTACCTGCGCGACCTGGGCATCGACGCTCTGTGGCTCTCCCCCATATACGATTCCCCGAACGACGACAACGGCTACGACATCCGCGATTACCAAGCGATAAGCCCTGAGTTCGGCACGATGGCGGATTTTGATGCGCTACTCGCCGGGGTTCATGAGCGCGGGATGCGGCTCATCATGGACCTGGTGGTGAACCACACCTCAGACGAGCATCCGTGGTTCCGCGAGGCGTTGGCCGATCCATCGTCGAAGTACCGCGACTACTACATCTTCCGGCCGGGCATCGGTCCCGACGGGCCAGACCAGCAACCACCGAATAACTGGACGTCGTTCTTCTCCGGCCCGGCCTGGAACAAGTACGAGGGAATCGGCGCGAACGGGGAAGACCTGTGGGCGCTGCGCCTGTTCAGCGCCAAGCAGATGGATCTGAACTGGGAGAACCCTTCAGTGCGGCGCGAGGTTACCGACCTGGTGAATTGGTGGCTGGCCAAGGGCGTAGACGGCTTCCGCCTGGATGTCATCAACTACATTTCCAAGACGGATGGCCTGCCCGACGGTGATACCACTATCGGCAACCTGATGGGTTTTACCGGCGTGGAGAAGTACTTCTATGGCCCGCGCCTGCACGAGTATCTGCGCGAGCTGCGCGCCGGAGCATTTGAGCCGCATGGCGCATTCAGCGTGGGTGAGACGCCGGGCGTCGGCCTGGAGATGGCAAAACTGCTCACGGCGGAGGAGCGCGGTGAGCTGGACATGATCTTTTCCTTCGATCAGTTGGAGAATCCCGGCAAGACCCGCTTCGACGATTACGCCTACGACCTGAATTACCTGAAGTCGTACCTGGTCGAATGGACGGAGCGATACCCGGCATCGTGCTGGATGTCGCTGTTCTACGACAACCACGACAACCCACGCATGGTGGCAAAGGTGAACCCGGACCCCGCCTGGTGGTCGGCGGTGGCGAAGCTGCTGGCGGTGATTCAACTAACGAGCCGGGGCACGCCGTTCGTGTTCCAGGGCCAGGAGATCGGCCTGGGCAACCAACCGTTTACGTCCATCGACGATCTGCGCGACGTGGAGAGCCTGAATCTCTACGCCGAGCTGGTGGTGGCGGGTAAGTCTCCGGATAAGGCGTTCGCCCGGGTGCTGGCTGGCACTCGCGACCACGCCCGCACCCCCATCCCGTGGACAACCAGCCCAACCGGCGGCTTCACCACCGGCACCCCCTGGCTCCCCACACCAGCGCCGACCCCAGCAATTGAGTCGACTGCGCGAACCGCAAGCGAGTCGCAGGACCCAGAGTTAACGCCCACTATCGACTCTAGGTTCTGCGACTGCGATCGCTGCGCTCCCTCCGCGCAGAATGACGCGCCAGCCCCTGCCGTCGCCGATCAACTCGGTGACGAAACTTCGGTGCTGGAGTTCTACCGAAAACTGATCGCGCTACGCCGCCGCGAACAAGCCTTCGTCTATGGTGATGTCCACTTCAAGGACGAATTCCTCCTCGGCTCCACGGTCACCAAGCCCCAAAATGGCGGCCCGAAAAACTACTTCGGCTACTACCGCGTGCTTGGCAACGATGTCTGGTTCATCGAATGCAACCTCTCCGCCCAGCCACGCAGCCGCGCCAAGACACCACGCCCACACGAGTACACGCTAGAACTCTCTACCCACCCCACCCAGTCGGACTGGCTTCGCCCCTACGAGGCCAACATCTACCGCTGCCCCAGCTACCCCACCCACGCCTTTATCGATTAGTTTTCATTAGAATCCACACGCATCACTCCGATCCGATGCTTCCTGCCTTGTGCTGAAGTTGCCGCAGCGCCTCTAGGTACGCCTGCTCCACCTCCGAGGGTGCAGCGGCAACCGCCGCCTGGTATCTGTTGTACTCGTGGTGAGCCTTTTCGTCTGCCATCTTGCGACTCATCTGCCCGCCGTCATGAAGTTGTGGCGCCTCCATGGCAACAACGAGACGATCAAGCTGGGCAAGCCAGTCAACCATGAAGGTTTTTTGTCGGCTGAGAGCGCGAAATTCCGCAGCTTCGAAATATGCGGCCACCAGGGAGTTAAGACGCCTGAGTTCAGTCTCGTCCAGGTAGTTTTTCGCGACGGTCACCTCGGATTTGACTGGACGTTCACCACGGAACGACAGCAGACCCATAAATGGCTTACCAGCATCGGCTCGTTCAGCGATGACTTCGGCAGCGGTACGCCCGTGAGCTGCGTAGTGCAGCTTGTTTTGCACAATCTTGAAGAACTCGATGGTTTCGGCCGCAGTCGGGTTGTAGTCAACGCTGGTCGCGTACAGGTCGAGAACCTGGCGATAAAGCACCTTCTCGCTAGAACGAATGTCCCGGATGCGATCCAGGAGTTCCTTCCAGTACAGCCCACCGCCCAGGTTTTTGAGCCGTTCGTCGTCCATGGTGAAACCCTTCACCAAGTATTCCCGCAACCGCTGGGTTGCCCACATGCGGAACCGAGTACCCTGCAAGGACTTGACCCGATACCCGACGGAGATGACCACGTCCAGGTTGTACCGCGTCACAACGCGCCCAACCGTCCGTCCACCCTCAACTTGAACTGTTGCAAATTCTGCAACAGTTCCCTCACAGTCCAACTCACCCTCGCTAAAAATGTTGGCGATGTGCCGCGATATGGTGGATTTGTCCCGCTGGAACAGTTCAACCATCTGTGCCTGCGTTAGCCAGACAGTCTCGTCTTCGAGGCACACCTCCAGCGCAGGCGCACCATCGGAACGTTGATACAAGATCACTTCGCTCTGCGGCTTCTCAGACATCTGGCTCTCCTCCGTCCCGGCTTGGGTTTTCAGGCTACAACGCACCCCCGACAATCACCCGGCGCAGCGAGTAGATGCGCAGCTCGTTTGCACGCCTGCTAGGGCGCTAGTCAAGCCGGTTCAAAACAAGTACAGTATGTACGAAGCGTACAGCGATTGGAGAAGGCGATGGCCCCAGTTCAGTCGGCCACCGAGACCCGCGCCAACTTTAAGTCCGCGCTGGATCTGGCCGAGCAAGGAGTATCGGTGCCCGTGCTGCGGAGCGGGCACCTCACCGCGCTCGTGGATGCAAACCGGCTGCGCGAGTCGCTAATGCACCTCGTGAACCCCGATCCACAGATCACCTGCGGCGAGCAGGAATGGTGGGCCACCATTCCGAACATCCCCTCCATCCTGGCTACCGGCACCGACTTCGATTCCGTGGTTGCCGACCTGATCTCGGCGGTTCGCGAGTACGCCTTTGACTGGAACGATGACCTGCGCCTCTACCCAAACCACGGCGATAACTGGGGGTTCGTGCAGATCGTGTCGCTCTCCACCGACGATCAGCTCCGCGATTGGCTGACTCGATGAGCGAACGTAAACCCCTCCGCCGGATCGACCACACCACGTTCTGCGATGTTGAGGGTTGGTTCATGGTCAAGGATGCTCGCGGGCGCCCGATTGGCCATCATGTAACCCGCAAATTCCCGCATCCAGATGGACGCATGTTGCGCACGCGCATCTCCCGCCCCATCGACAAGACGCCCTACGATGCCTCACTCGCGCAGCACATCCTGCGCACCCAGCTTGAGGTCACCTCAACCGAGTTCTGGCTGTGCGTCGATGACCAACAGCCGCCCACCCGCGGCACCCCTGCGCCACCGAGCGGCACAGCCATCCCAGCAAGCGTGCTGCGCGTGCTAGTAACAAAACTGCGACTCACCCCTGCAGAAATCACCGCCCTCTCCCGCGACCAGGCCCTCCACCTCGCCACCGACTACTGGTCCGTCTCACCCTCCGCGGACTAGCAGGCTGCGCTGAGGTCGGTCATTTGCGTTGCAATCGGCAACTCGAACAACCGACTTCAACGCAAACTACCGACCTCAATAACGCAAGTCAGATGCGAGCCATACCCTCAACGCAAGGCGGGCCAATGAGTCCGCTGCTCTCAGAGTTCAGCGAAGAACTCCTTGTTAACAGTGACGTCTTCGACGATTCGCTTCGTGCCGACCACACCTAGTTCATACTCTTTGAGCAGGTCACAGAGCCGGTGACCGTCGATGAGGTCTAGGGGTGGCGCACCATCGCGAGTGGCTTCTGCCTTCGCACTGGCTGTAAATGTGCCTGTAGTGATGAGCAATCCCTTATCGCCCCGCCCGGTCATCGCCCCCCGGAAATCTCGCACGTCTCCCGCGCTAACACTGCCCGCGTATCGCTTGCATTGAAAGAAAACCGGGAACGAGACCAGTGACATGCGGTAAACACCCAGCCCATCTATCCCACCGTCATTTGAGCCTCCACTGACAGTTACGCTGACGAAGCCTGCTTCCCTCAGAAGCCGCTGTGCCAGCCTCTCAAACGCGCCAGGCTTCATTGCCATCAACGAATCAAGCAGTGTTTCCTGCCACGTTACTTGCTCGGCAGTATCATCATCAACCCCTGCTGCAGCCTCATCTCTGGCTTTACGTTGCTCACGCACCCGAGCCACATACTCTGTCCGGAGCGGTTCAATCTCTGCTTCGCTTACAACATCGCCCACTTCAGTGAGACTCCACACACCACGTTGGCTATTAACGACCAGCCCCATTCCCTTCAAGTAGGTTCGCGCCCAGGCGAGCCGGTACTCAAGCTCGGTTCCGGGTCCATCCTTATGCAGAACCGATTGTTGTTCATCGGTGAAGGTGCCGTGTTCGATAACCCAATCCACGATTTCCTCGATGGACCCAGAACCTCCAAGTCCACGTATCGCCTTGAGGGTAGGCCAAAGCAGGTATTGATACTGCGGAACCTCGGGTGTCGTAGGCATGCCCAGATAGTATCAAGCGGCAGGCACAACGACGGCCCAACCTCTGAGGGGAGGTCGGGCCAGCGCTGATGGGTGGAGCTGCGGGGAATCGAACCCCGGTCCGGCGGCATTTTTCCAGGTCTTCTACGGGCGTAGTCTGCTGTGGATTTTCTCAGCCCCCGAGCTGGCGCAGACACCTTCTCGGACAGGCTCAGTCGCCTAGAAGTCCCGTAGCGTCGGGCGACACGACGCTACAGCAGTGGCTCTCTTAGATGACGCGGGTTAACAGATCAAGAGCGAGTCTGGACCCACGGACTTGCGGCTCGCTCAGGCGGCGAGGGCGAAGTCGTTGCGCACGTTAGTGTTGGCAACTATTGGTTTACAGACGTCGTTTACAAGATAAGTCTGCATCCTTGGCCCGCTTCTCCTGAAGCGATGACCACCGTCGAAACCGATCAGCCCCTATTGAGTTATCAACTCACCTGGCCACAGCCAGCCAACCCAGTCTACCGACCAAAACCCCACCACGCCACGACTTTTCTGACCAGCGTGCCAGAGGTCAGCCACGTCAGTCTGCGCGAAGGGAGCGAAGCGAGCGGAGTCGCAAAGTGACGTGTGGGGCGACAGCCGTGCGAGACGGTGGGGGGTAGAGCGGTAGGCTCGGAAGTGATGGCTAGTTCACCTGTGATTCGTGTTGTGTGCGTCGTGTACAACCCTGGCGGTGAGTTGCGCACGTTTGCCGCTACGCTCGCCGCCGCGACCACGCAACCTTACGAGTTAGTGCTGGTGAACAACGGCCTGCCCTCCCCCGTGGCCGACGAGATTGCGGCGGGCGGCGCGCGGATGTTGCGGCACCCCCAGGGCAACGTCGGGTATGGCCGGGCGGCGAACCTTGGGGCGGCCAATGCGGCGGAGTCCGTGAAGTGGCTGGTGGTGGCCAATCCCGATATTGAATGGTCGCCCGGCTCGCTCGACCTGCTGATCGAGGCCGCCAAGGCTGACCCGCAGGCCGGGGCAATCGGCCCACGCGTTCTCAACCCCGACGGCTCCATCTATCCCTCGGCCCGCGCCCTGCCCTCACTATCTACCGGCATCGGGCACGCCGTGCTGCATCACATGTGGCCGAGCAACCCCTGGTCGCGCCGCTATCGGCAAGACAAGACGGCGCTGACGGCTACCGACGTCGCAGGGGTGGGGTGGCTCTCTGGAGCCTGCCTGCTGCTCCGTCCAGCCGCCTTTGCCGAGGCGCAAGGCTTCGATGAACGCTATTTCATGTTTTTCGAGGATGTTGACCTGGGCGACCGGCTCGGTCGCCTGGGCTGGCGCAACCTGTATGTGCCGCAGGCGCAGGTGACCCACACGCAGGGAGCCTCCTGGAAGGCTGCGCCCGCGCGGATGATCCGCGCCCATCATGTCTCGGCCCGCCGCTACCTGTTCGACCGGCTGAATCGCCGGTGGCAGGCTCCGCTCCGCTGGGCGCTGGGCGCCGGGCTGGCCATCCGGGAACAAGTCGCGGTGACCATCGCCGTCATCAGGACAAGACGCGCCGGATAGGTGCGGTGGCCTGGCCGCATCGGGCAGACTATCCCCCATGCGCGGAATCATTCTGGCCGGCGGCTCCGGCACCCGGCTCCACCCGATCACGATGGGCGTCAGCAAGCAGCTAGTGCCGGTGTATGACAAGCCGATGATCTACTACCCGCTCTCGACGCTGATCCTGGCGGGGATAAAGGACATCCTAATCATCACCACCCCCCATGATGCGCCGCAGTTTGAGCGGCTGCTGGGCGACGGCTCGCAGTTCGGCGTGTCCATCTCGTACACGGTGCAGGCGGTGCCAAACGGCCTGGCCCAAGCCTTCGTACTCGGCGCGGACTTCATCGGCACCGACTCGGCGGCCCTGGTACTTGGTGACAACATCTTCTATGGGCCGGGCCTCGGTTCGACGATGATGCGCTTCCATGACATTGACGGGGCGGCGGTGTTCGCGTACCACGTCGCAAATCCGAGCGAGTATGGCGTGGTGGAGTTCGACAAGAACTTCCGAGCGATCTCCCTAGAGGAAAAGCCTGCGCAACCGAAGTCAAACTACGCGGTGCCGGGCCTGTACTTCTACGACAACGACGTGGTGGAGATCGCCAAAAACCTGGCACCCTCGGCGCGTGGGGAGTACGAGATCACGGACGTGAACCGCACCTACCTGGAGGCGGGCAAGTTGCAGGTGGAGGTGCTGCCGCGCGGAACGGCCTGGCTGGATACGGGTACGTTCGATTCGCTCCTGGATGCCGCCGACTACGTGCGGGCCATCGAAAACCGCCAGGGTCTAAAGATCGGCTCTCCCGAAGAGGTGGCTTGGCGTCGCGGCTTCCTGGGCGACGATGAACTGGCCGAACGCGCCGAAGCGCTGGCTAAATCCGGCTACGGCACCTACCTCCAAAGCCTGCTGAAGCACTAGCCCCTTCTCGTCATTCTGCGCGCAGCCGCAGGAACCAGGGGTGGTTAGCAGGATGACATGCGTAGGCGGCTACTCGACGCCGAGAAGGACTTCGATGGCGCGGGCGAAGAAGGCGTCCACTGGGCCTTCGGCGTAGGCGTCCCGGCCACGAGCGGGCGGGAATATGGTGCCGCGCACGTCGGCCGAGCCGATGGGTTCTTGGCGATCAAAGAATCCGACCAGGCGATTGCACAGCGTGTCCACGGCTGCCTTGCTGTAGCCCTGTTTGCGACCCTCGGGCGAGTCAAACTTCTCCCCGGACGGGCGCGAGAGGCGACCGTACAGGGTGCGGGCGCGCTCGGCCAGCCCGGCCATCCACGCCGCCTGCCCGTGCGCGGCCACAAAATCGGTGCGCGCCTTAGAGACGAACGCAGCCTCCAGCCGGTCGAGAGCCGCATCCACCTCGTAGCTGTCGTAGCCGCGACGCACCAGGGCGAAGGTGGCCTGCTGGATGTCGGCCGCGGTTACCGTCTCGGGGATGAGTCCCTCGTAGGCCGCCTTGGCATGGTCGAAGAACTCGTCAACCTCGTCGCGGTCGTAACCGGTACGCATGATCGAGACTGTCTTAAACAGTGACTTGCTCACTCGTCTTCCTCCTTGGGGGCTAGGTCCCCTTCAGCTGCCAGCTGCCCGCAGGCGCCGTCGATGTCCGATCCGCGAGTGTCGCGAACCGTCGTCGCAATTCCATTAGCACGAAGCCTAGCCACGAATTCGCGTTCAGCGTGGGATTCCGACGCCGTCCAGATGGAACCTGGTGTCGGATTGAGCGGAATCGGGTTCACATGAACCCATCCCCGGCCGCGTGCATTGAGTTTTTTGGCCAGCAAGTCGGCGCGCCAGCCATGATCGTTCATGTCCTTTATCAGCGCATACTCGATGGAGACGCGGCGACCGGAGGCATCGAAGTAGGCGCGCGCGGCGTCCAGCACCTCGTCTACCGAGAAGCGCGTGTTGATCGGCACCAACTCACTGCGGAGATCGTCATCGGGGGCGTGCAGGCTAAGCGCGAGCGTGACCGGCAGTCCCTCGGTGGCCAGCTTCCGCATGGCCGGAGCCAAGCCAACCGTGGAGACGGTGATGTTGCGGGCGCTTAGGCCGAAACCCTGCGGCACCTCGGCGGCCAGGGTGCGCACCACCTTCATCACTACTTGATAATTGGCCATTGGTTCGCCCATGCCCATGAACACGACGTTGTTCAGCCGCGTCGGTCCGCCCGGAATCTCACCGGTGGCCAAGGATGCACAGGCCAGGCGTACCTGTTCTAAAATCTCGGCGGCTGAGAGGTTGCGGGTGAGGCCCAGCTGGCCGGTGGCGCAAAATGGGCAGGCCATGCCGCAACCGGCTTGCGAGGAGATGCACAGCGTGGAACGCGAGGGATAGCGCATCAGCACCGACTCGACGCGGACGTTATCGTGTAGGCGCCACAGCGTCTTGACGGTGGTGCCCTGGTCGGCGGTCAGCGTGCGGGTGGCGTGCAACAACGGCGGGAACAGCGCGTCGGCCAGCCCTTGGCGGGCAGCGGCCGGGATGTCCGTCCAGTGGGCAGGGTCAGTCGCGTAGTGAGCGAAATAATGCGTGGCGAGTTGCTTGGCGCGAAACGGCTTGTGGCCTAGCTCGGTCACCGCGGCGGCGCGTTCTTCGGGGGTTAGGTCGGCAAAGTGAGTGGGCGCCTTGCCTCGACGACGCGGAGCCATTTGTAGGGGGATTGGCGCCGTCTCATCCGAAGGACGAACAGAAAGCACTGTCTTTGTAGGACGCGGCGCAGGAGCGACCTCCTCAACCGGCGGCGGCTTGGGCATCAGGTCACCACCGAAAATGCTAGGTAGACGAAAGGCGCCGAGAAGACGATGGAGTCAACGCGGTCGAGTACGCCGCCGTGACCGGGCAGGAGCGATCCCATGTCCTTGACACCTAGATCGCGTTTGAGCAGCGATTCGGCCAGGTCGCCAACGGTGGCCGTGAAGGCGGTGAGTACCCCAAGGCCAAGACCGAATACGAGGCCGGAGCGCCAAACGGCGCTGCCGTCTGCGGGCAGGAGCGGCAGCCGGAGCACCAGCACGGAGCCGATCACGCCAACGGCCACGGTCGCCAGCACCGAGCCGACCATGCCCTCCCAGCTCTTCTTGGGGCTGATGTTTGGGGCAAGAGGATGCTTACCAAACAACACCCCGGCTATGTAGCCGCCGGTGTCATTGGCCACGGCAAACAGAATGAACATGGCGATGCGCCAATTGCCCTCCGGCTGCTCCAGCATCAGCACTACAAAGGCGGCGAGCAGGGGCAGGTAGGTGACCGCAAACGTTCCGGCAGCCGCGCTCCGCAAGATATCTTCACTCGAACCATCGATCAACTGCCAGGCGATCACGGCCAAGATGGTCAGAACGTAGGCGCTGAGCAACGCCCATCCCCCGCCCAGGTGAGCGGCGATAAGGATGCCAACCGCGCCAACCAGCAACGGCGCAGTAGGCAGGTTTAGTTCTCGCCGCGCGAATGCCGTCCGCAGTTCCCACAACCCGAGGCAGACCACCGCCGCCACCACCGCAACGAACGGCTCGGGCCGAAAGGCCAGCGAGGCCGCCACCACCACCAGCAGCACAACCGCAACGGCAATCGCGGCTGGCAGGTTGCGGCCCGCGCGGCCAGTTGACTGGGAGGCCGCAGGTTGGTCAGGGGAAGCGTCGCTCATCAGACCTCGAGCAACTCTGCTTCCTTGCCGGCCAACAGGCCGTCAACCTGGTCAACGTGCTTCTTGGTCAGCGCCTCCAGGTCGGCGATCCCCCGCCGAACCTCATCTTCACCAGCCTCGCCGTTCTTTTCCAACTTTTCTAGGGCGTCCTTGGACTTGCGGCGGACGTTGCGCAGCGCGATGCGGGCATCCTCGGCCTTGGTCTTGGCCAGCTTGACGTAGTCGCGGCGGCGCTCCTCGGTGAGCAACGGCAAGTTGAGGCGAATCTGGTTGCCGTCATTCGAGGGGTTCACTCCCAGATCGGAGTCGCGAATGGCCCGCTCGATGGCAGTCATGGCACCCCGATCGAACGGGGTAAGCAACACCGTGCGCGCCTCGGGGATGTTGAAGGAGGCCAGCTGTTGTAGCGGCGTCGGCGCCCCGTAGTAGTCCACGAGGATCTTGG
>Ga0131853_10015465_pt1 | contig 13952 bp, 9 predicted proteins | sample TergutLab28metaG_FD_92764 | JGI IMG/M metagenome (GOLD analysis project Ga0131853, IMG submission 92764) | Labiotermes labralis P1 segment gut microbial communities from Petit-Saut dam, French Guiana - Lab288 P1 (version 2) (version 2) | ecosystem: Host-associated > Arthropoda: Insects >... | reverse complement strand
TCACTGCCTACATCACTAGGCTCCACACCCAGGCTATATGCCATGTTTAACTCCAAATCCTCGATGATGAGATTTCAACATCGATACGCGGCTGCATGCCTTATATAATCACTTTTACAGCATACAATTCTTTCGGATGAAAAACCTGATGATGGCCAATAGTTGCCGAAACATATAGTTTTTATCATCTTCTAATAAACATCAATTATAGATACATTGTTATGCTTTTGATTGTAATTACCCTACCTATTAACCCTCCTACATTTTTCGATCATACGATCATCCTCAGGGAGGATATATTGTGCGTCGTATGCTGTGCAGCTGAGCTGCACAACATACGACGCACAACCATAATCAGGCTCATTCTAAACAGCGTCCGACTCACACACAAAAACACGACATGCTGCCACAGCACCAAAGTTAACATAACGAAATAATTCACTGAATGTTTTAAATCATAACTTTAGCAAGGAACAATATGTGCTCCCTGATGATGATCGTGTGATCGAAACATGTAGGAGCGTTTTAAATGTTTTAGTGTAAATTTTAGACTTCTTAACTTAAATAAATAAATAAATATATATATATGTGTGTGTGTGTGTGTGTGTGTGTGCATGTTTAGGTGTGTGTAGTTAAATAGTTACTGTATTTGTCACGTAGCGGTGCTGTTGCAGGAGAGCTCATTGTAATTGTGGTCTGTTTATATGAGGGTAGCGCAGGATGGGAATTGTGATTAGCTGAACTGTAGTTGGAGTACACGCTTAGTATCGTTTTTAGTTTAATATTTTATGTTGTAATAATTCAGTGATAGAATTGAAGTAATTTTATGAAGATAATAGTTTGCCTCAAGAAGTCATTAGTCGCTTCTCCGTTAATGAAATTGCACCCCTTGTCGTTGGATCTGAAGTTTGTAAGAACTCGTTATTGGTCGCTGTCCTGAGGCACATAAATCCCGTCCACCTACCCAGATCTCATTCTTTTATGTATGTTTTAAGAGTGAACTCACTTCTATATCTGGGTCTTCCAAATGCTCTTTTCTGAAGTTTGTCCTGTAAGATCCTTTGCTTCGTATTTTTCATGAGTTATGTACGTTGTTCGGTAGAATCTGTACAGAGTCGTTCGTAAAAAAAAGACAACTTCCAGAACGATTTAAGGCGTATTATCACTATTCGGCCGGTTTGTGAATCAAGTACATTACGAAATCATTATTTAATTACTTAACTAAATTACTTACTTACTTACTCTAAGAAGCCCAGTCTTTCTTGAGAAACTAACCGATTCAAAGCTAGTCACGAAATTCTCCGCATTTGGTGGAACTCTGAGAGTTATTACCGCGTTTACAAGTGCCCACCACGTCACTGTGTACTGAGCCAAGTCAGTGAAGTCTATTTCCCTCATCCAACATCCTGAAGATCTATCTTAGTATTATCCTATTAACGCCTGCGGCTTCCAAGTGGCCTATTGCTCTCATGTTTCCCTACCAAAACCCTGTATGTACCTCTACTCTCCCCCCTACATGCCACATACCACGCTCATGTCATGATTCTCGATTTGATCACCAGAATAAAATATGGTGAGGAGTACAGATAATTAAAGACCTCAGTATGTAGTTTCCTCCACACTCCTGTTACCTCGTTCTTCGTAGGTCCGAATATTCTCCTCAGCATCCTATTCTAAAACATCTTCAGCCTACGTTCCTCCCTCAATGCGAGTGACCATGTTTCACACCCATAAAAAACAAGAGGCAAAATTATCGTTATGTATTTCTTAATCTTTTAATTTTTGGATAGCAAACTGGAAGACAAAAAATTCTGCACCAAGTGATAACAAATGTTCCTTGATTGCAATCTTTATTATTATGTTATATATTTTATATATATTATATTATCTATATTATGCACGTTATGTCGGTGAATGTTGTAGAAGGACATTCGTGAAACATGGATCTCCACCATCACCCGTATCTTTCCGGACAGACACGCAAAACAAACGCTCTATACACACACACACACACTCATACATACATATATATCTATATCTATATCTATATATCAGCCATTTTCAGGCGAAACGAAGGATAAAGACCGAGTGTATGTCATTGTGGTTCCGAAAACAATCTTTTTTTTTTAGTCGAATTCGAGTCCTTATTTGAGGGTAACATTTTTAGTTAATTAGGAGTATAAGTTCCTGTTTCGTAGACAGACGAGTTTCTTCCCCTATCCTAAGTTACCAGTATTTATTGGGGAAGTAATTTCGAAAATAGCATTTTCATGCGTCAGAGCTAAACGCATATTTACATGAGAATTTATATATTGCCAGTAATTCTTGGGCGATATTTATCTGCCGAAGAGTAGAATCGTCTCCATAAAAGACACTGCCATCGCCACGAGACTGGTAATTAACATGACCGTCCTTTAGTTCCGTGCTTTCCGTTAACAGGGAACTATCGCTTTCACTTGTATTACATCGTAAAGCGTGAAGATGTGCCAGGCAGTTTACACCTCGTAACTACCATTTAGAAGTTAGGACGTCCCTGAATCTTTCATCAGTATGGACGGTTTGGAAGGGAACAAGACATTAATTTTGCAAATGCAAGACATGATTTGCAGTGGCAGAGAGAGAGAGATAATTGTGGTAATGTATATTTTTAATGGCATTATTTCCAATTTAGGGATTTCATACTGAAGAAGAGGATTGGAAGATGTCTGCGAACTTTGAGTAACTGAAATCTTTAAGAGGAAGGCCCTTGAGGGTTTCCATGTGTTATTCGGTTATTCGCCTGGAGGACTTAACGATAACTTGACAAGCCTTCAGTAGCAGTTAGCTCTGTTTCCGGCCGCACACCAGCCGAACAACTTCGCATAAAAGAGATCGCACTACATTGAGAGAATAAACTTTTTTTGGATATTGTAACCTTGCACTTGATGTCACAGTGGGGTTGAAAGGAACGACTTAAATTAAATGCTTTATTGTCCAACTAAAGCAATTAAATATATAAAATCATCAAATTGTTAAAAACCAATTAAACTTATAGAAGCCGCTCCAACATGTTTCGGTTCACGCGGGAACCATCATCAGGGAGCTACAGCCAGTGCTTAGCTAAAATTACAAGTCTTGTTCAACTGTGCGTGTCGGTACAGACGTTGTCAGTGTAGCTCCCTGATGATGGTTCCCGCGTGAACCGAAACATATTGGAGCGGCTTTTATAACTTTGTTTCTTAACAATTTGATGATTTTATATATTTGATTGCATTAGTTGGACAATAAGGCATTTGATATCATTGATGAACGGTACAACCACGAAGAACCTCTTCAATTGTTAAAACAAACAGTTTTTTTAATTACGTCATCCCCGTCTGGTACTTGTAAGACAGCAGAATAAAGTACCGACAACACAACTGAAATTTATTCTTCATTCCTGCAACATGTTTCGATGGGAGTGGCTCATTTTCAGGTTAAAAATTGTTTTGAAACACACGCAGTACACAGACAGAGTTATCATTTGTCCTTCCTGTGCCGTGATAGAGGCTTTGGATTTAGCGGAAAGAGAAAGCAACCTAGCAACAACAGAATAAGGGACTCTTTGGACCCAATAGTAATTACGAAATGAGGGGGGAGGGAAGTGTAATTCCCAACATCTATATCGGCTATCGAGCACATGCAGTTCCGTTAATAGAAAGTCACTCCCCTGCCTGGGCTGTTAACGTCTGCGTCATAAAGAGGAACTATTCATGGGACTCGCATGTTGCAGAAGCGATGGCATGATTCTGTTGTGACAAAGCAACGGTATCCTGAATGAGAGCATTGCTGTACAGCCTAAAATACGGGGTTCTGTGCCCACTGCATCAGTCGATTGCTAATAGGTAAGAGTAGGGCGAAATTCTGGAAACCTTTCCGATTCAGTTTGAGTGCTGGTAGTGTGTCTGTCTTAATGGGGCTTTTAGGGTTCATTTACCAGTACTAATGCTTGGGTAATGTGCCTACAACGGGAGAAACAAAACTGGAGTTGGTACAGTGGATTGAGTGGCGTCAGAAAATGAGAAACGGTGAAACATTTATGCACCAGGCACAATGCTAAGTATTAAACCGCTGTAGGCAGTCGTAACGACCTAACATTGATCCGGCAGCATGCATTACGGCAGCAGCAGCATCTGATCCGGTTACACGCCTGGCAGTCCTGCAGCTTTGAATTGAGATCTGCTAAATAAAATTGGTCTTTCGGAAAGTTTCAGTATCCTGAATCTCTACTCAGTTATTTACATTTAGTTTATTTTTCTTATATGTATGCAGTGTGGGCCGGGTAGCTCAGTCGGTGTAGTGACTGACTACGTGCTGGACGGTCCGGGATCGAATCCCGGTGGGGACGAGATTTTCCGCCCGTCCAGACGGCTCTGGGGCCCACCCAGCCCCCTGTAAAATGGGTACCTGTTCTTTCCCGGGGGTAAAGTGCGGCCGGGGCGTGCTGCTGAACACTCACCCCCTTCTAGTGCCCCGGTTATGGAAGAGTAGAGGTATACCTCTACCCACCTTCTAGACCACACCGGGCCTGTAATGGGATCATTTTACCTTTACCTTTTTATATGTATACAGTGGTGCTGCACTGCAGAACCTTCTGTTAGTTACGAAGCTGTACTCACATACAAGTGGGTGCACCATCAGATACCTAATTTTGAATTACTCTGAACAATAAACAGTTCTGTATTTTGCTGAAGGCAATTTATCACATTTGGAAGAACTTGCTCCTTTGGACTTTGTCCATCGTTTATGGAAAACGATCTGCTGTCTTCCGCAGGAGAGGGGCCGCTGTAGCACAGTGGTTAAGGCACTGTGCTACAAATCGGAAGGTCGCTGGTTTGATTCCAGATGGTAAAGTAGTCCCATTACAGGCCTGGATTGGCCCAGAGGGTTCTTAGGAAGTTAAGGTTCCCAGATTTCGTGACAATGGCACAGGATGGTGGTAGGTTGTCAGCCTTACACATCGGCCGCCTTTACCCCCAGGGAATACTCCTGGTACTCATTTCTTTTAGAGACTGAATCGACCCCAGGGCCATAGTGCGATCGGAAGGATTTTTTGTCAATGAAAAATCCACTGACACCAGCTGGGATCGAACCAGCAACCTTCCGATTTGTAGCATAGCACCTTAACCACTGCGACACCGCGGTCCCCCCGATTCCAGATGGTGTCACTGGAATTTTTCATTGATATAATCTTTCCGATCGCACTATGGGCCTGGGGTCGACTCAGCGTCTAACAGAAATGAGTACCAGGAGTATTTCCTGGGGTTAAAAAGCGGCCGGTGCGTAAGGCTGACTGACAACCTTACAACCATCCTGGGCTATTGTCACGTAATGCGGGAACCTTAAATTCCTGGAACCCTCTAGGCACCACGGGCATGTAATGGGACTGATTTATTTTTACCTCTTCCGCAGAAAATGTAGTAAAGGGTAACAGGTGCTCATTTGGGCCTACGCTCATATGGAATTTTACGCAACCGAAATTGGTACTTGGTTACTGACATTTCGGGAGAAATCTATGCGTCCCGTCTTCAAGGGTCGAGCGGTCTAAATTCTTCAAACACTGTTTGTTTACCGACGTTTCGGGACGGCTTATGGGTCCCATTGTCAAGGATCAACACAGTCCAAGTTTTTTGAAGACTGCTTGCTCTGTTATGGACGTTTTGGGACAGCATCTAGGTCCCATGAACTTGGACTGCTTGATTCATGCAGACAGGACCGATACACTGATCTGAAACGTCTGCAAGCATGAACCGACTTAAAGCTTCGTAACTTCCTAGAAGAGTGAAGGCCTCAGATACACCGCGGCGGAAGCCTGACATCAGGAAGTACTCAGTTCGAACCGACTATTATGATTACCGTAATTAATACGCATCTACCTGATTACTATAACTATTACACAACTCTGACCAAGCCAAGGTCCGCAACAAGCCGTGTCTTGCTCTGACTGCTAAACTTCATCATTCCCTCTCATCTTATAATTCAGCCGCAGGATTGTCTTCACGAGGATTAATCATGGCTAAGAGGTTGTGGGATGTAGCGTTATTGTTCACTACAAGGTTGTGTACTTTTGTTTTGCGCAACAGAGATCCCTGCTTCCATGGTGACTATAAAAATAATAATAATAATAATAAAGAAATTCATAAAACGCAGTAATGCGGCAGTAAGGAAAATAAGGCGCTTTTGATACGAATACGTTAGAACACGCGTAATAGTATTCGTGCTGCTTGTGGGAATATGTATATGTTTCAGAAAATTTTAAGTGGAGACTTTAATAATTTTTAAAAAGTTATATATTTTTTCTTTGGTGCAACAGCCCCCAGTAAGCCATGGCCTCCTAACTCACGAGGTTTCTAGATCACATACAACGACGCATCACAGTCGGTAGGACTCCTCTGGACGAGTGATCAGCTCGTCGCAGAGACCTCTGCCTGGCAACACACAAAACTTAACAACAGACAGACATCCATGCCTCCGGTGGGATTCGAACCCTAAATATCAGCATGCGAGCGACCGCAGACCTACGCGCTTGCGATCGCGCCTCCCCCCCCCCGCCCCCACACACACACACACACACACACACACAAACAGACACACCAACACTTGCCATTCTTATATACGTGTGGACACATAATTTTGTGAACATTTTTTTAAATAGTGCACGTCACTACTTCAAGACCGGATAACAAGCGCCCTTGGAATCGAAATCAAATAATTGCGGAAGCCCAAAAGTTGGTATACTCCACCGCAGGTTTATGTAATTGTTTCAAAGCAGTTTCTTTTCCGAAGCTTCTCATGATTGAAACATCGTCTGTGGAATTACGAATAAAACAGCTAGTTTGATTATCTCACGCACAAACACGGCACGAGAGTAAGAATGTGCAGCCGTGTCTTGGCAAGAAACAATTTAGATTATCCAATTTTACGCTAGCAGCAAGATGATGTATTTTCGCAGCAAGCATACGTAACGAGATCGAATTAGGACGACGCCTTGTGTGTTTCCTGCCACCGTATTGGTTTTAATACAGCTGTCTCATCCCGCAGTATGAGTACTTATAAGCTTTAGAGTATTTCTTGGCTTTTAATACTTTCATTTTCAAGCTTTTAATCCTCGGCTGCCTGACTTATAATTCCTCTATCTTTCCTTCTTCCTTAATTTCATAGATAAGAGGGCGATTAGATACCTCTTAATAATATTTATGTTTCTTTAGTGATGATTGAGGACCTGTCAGAAAGTATGTTTAAAATTGACAAATTTTGCCTTCTTTTTTTTCAACTCAGATACGAACGTTTGTTATTTACTTGTACGGATATCCCACCACATTTGCACGCAGTCCTCGCCACAGCTGGGCATCTGTCATATCGCAGGACGAGCTTTCTTTTGCTTGTTGGTAGAAGTTTGTGTCCTTCGTGTCACAGCTGTTACCAGAAGGTGACATTCTTTCAATTTTTTGTTTCCGAAATGTTGCTTCAGCTCTGGCATCAGACGATAACTAACCAGGAGACGAATTCTCGTGCTGTTGTAATCGCAGCCATTTCTGGTTCTTAGGTACGAAATTTTAGGCTATGCAAAATTTTGTGATCCACACCTTAAGGCTGAAATCAGAGCTGGTGACATCTGCTTTCATGTCGTCATGTATGGCATACATGTATGCATAATTCTAAATTAATTGATGATTACATATTCTAGGCATGTGTCAGTTTGTATAGTCTAAGAATTATTCACATGTGCAAGTCTGTACGTTTTAAAATGTTACAAGAGCTAGAATAATTTGAAGCATAATATCAACATCAAAATGCGAACATTTAAGTTGTTTTTTGCACCCAAATTCACCAGATTTTTGTCGGAAGGTCTTTAGATAATCGGTCTGTAGTCTTCTTCGGAACTGGGTTCCCCTTCTACGTTGTCTAGAAACTGATGTGTTACTGAGTGCTTCCGAAAGTCGCAACCATGTAATGTTAATGTATTAATGACTGAAATATTTGCAGTCGACATTCATTTTTGCAGCCTGGGGTGTGAGTGATGATGATTCATGTAGTCTGCACAGGCTTCCAGTTTCCTGTCGCACGACAAATCATTTTTTTTTCTGACGTAATAACCATTTCGGACTGGGAATTTCAGCGGTTGCGCGAAAGGTAATTAATCACGCTGTGATAATTTACGTTATAATTTTTATGGTGAAATACAGATATGAAACTTTACTTGCGGGGTTTCTGTCGAGGTTCTTTTGCAGGTGTTACCACATTGTCCTCCATTTTTTAGCTTACTTGTTTAAGGTTAGGAAGAGCTTGCCTAAAGTGGTCACGGGCTGTCACTGTGATTTTAACACAAACGTGACTCTTACACCATTACAGGTACCTCCGTCTTTGAACGTTTCAGTATCATACATGTGGTAGTAACAACGTGGCGGATGCCTCTATTTGTGGAGGACAGGAAGCCCTCCGTATGTGAAATAGAAATGCTAACCCCTCGACGCAGACTTTCGGTCTTACTCCTACTCTGTAGTTACACAACTTTATGTCTGAAATTTAATCACCGTACCCTATGTATATTAACATAAGTAACCCAATAGCTCCCCAAACTCCTAGTCCAACAAATATGGAATTATTCTCTAGCCGACTTGACAAACAAGTGCAGGAAATATAAACATAACCGACCGAAGCACACACAGCTATAATTAGCTTACCGGAAGTCGCAGTGATTTTTTTTTTAATTTTCTCTACCGTTGTTTACACTTATATTTATATTCACTTCTGTTTCATTTATTTCATTGTTTAAATATTTATTCCAGTAGGTCAAGGGAACAATTTTATAGCTCGTCCTTGAACATGCTCTTCATACTTTCTGTGCAGTAAGTCTTTCAAAAAATCCATTGCCGTTTAAAGCATTACTACGTGACACTAATACGAGTATTAACTTTGGAATTTTCAGTCTTGCGGCAAGAATCCTGTAAGCGGTTTGTTTTAGAAAAGTTTTTACTGAACGACGGTGAATGTAAATCCAAGTCACTATTTCGATTCCACTCGTTGGTACATTTATCTTAACTTACGATATTATTTTTTAATGGTAGTAATTTAATTGCATAACGAGAAGCTAAATGGTTTGTACTTCTCACCCAATATTGTGCGGGTGATAAAATCGAGAAGAATGAGATGGGCTGGGGCGCTTATGGGTGAGGAGAGGGGAATGTGTGCTCGCATCCTACAACGCAGCGCCCCACAATCGCTACCAACCACATCCAGCAGAACCAGCGCAGTACACCATATGCAGTAACACACGGTCTTTGTTCTCCTGAAGATGGGCATAATGATGCCCGAAACATGTTGAGACAGAAGTTGATAATGAACATCTGATTGTTGCATCTTTTTGGTTTTCTCTCTCTTCACACTTTGCTCACGATGCACGGTTACAGGAACCTAAAGCTTACATGGACGTTTTGTGTTATTTGAGTTGTGTACTTTTCTCGACCAGTCGTAAATTATATTACAGAGAAGTGGATACTGTTTCTTTAAAGAATTATGTAAAAAACATTGATTGAATATTTATACTGCGTGGCTACGGTCGGCGGTACGCCGTGACCCAGTTGGTTGAAACATTGCACTAAAAGTCGGAAGGTCCCGGCTTCGTTTCCCGATGGTGTTATTGCCCCTAGGGACGACTCAGTCTGTAACAGAATTGAGTACCAGGAGATTCTCCTGGGGGTAAAGGTGACCGGTGCGTAGGGCTGACCTTGTCTCCTTTATGTCCCGATTATCTAGAAATTCTGGTTGCATCAAAATGTCCAGGACTGTATAGGGATTGCTTTAGTTACAGTATAGCCCGCAGGTAGATGAATGTTGCTGAGAAATATTACTGTGATTCGTGATGCAATAAATGTAGTGTTATCGTCACAGCTAATTTAAAACAAATGCATGAAGACATAATTACTGTTACTTTGGCTCTTCAGCTGGACTTCATGTACTGTCTGAATAAGACAGGTTGCTTTAAAACCGCGACGTTTCGGAAACGGTGCCGTTGAGAAGAAGTTCTTGGAGTGCTGTGCTTCGTCAGACATTAGAAAATGGCCTGAGATTGAAGGTTTTATAACCTCAAAAGATTGCAATTAACAAGTATATATTGTTGATGATCCCTTTCATCGGTTTAATGGTGATGTCTATTTCAGTTTTTGTTATTACGTATATGGTTCTTTGCCTATTATTTGGTTGGTCATTGTGGTTAACTTTTGTTGTTGTGTTAGCCGCTGATGTTATGTGCAGTGTGTACTTTGTGTCTGTGCAGTCTAGTAGGCCTAGAGAATTTACAGACTCTTTAAATATTTGGAAATACATTTGATTATTCATATTGGCATTATCACTAGTCCGTAAACTGACGCCAGTAAGCCGATAGCGATGTATTTGACAGTTTTTTGGATCATATAAAGAGAAGGCCTGTAGCAGAGTATTTGACAGTGTGTTGGAAGATATAAAGAGAAGGCATGTATCAGAGTATTTGACAGTGTGTTGGGCCATATAAAGAGAAGGCATGTATCAGAGTATTTGACACTGTGTTGGATCATATAAAGAGAAGGCATGTAACAGACTATGTGACGGTTTTTTTATTATATAAAGAGAAGGTCTGTAGCAGAGTATTTGACAGTGTGTTGGACGATATAAAGAGAAGGCATGTATCAGAGTATTTGACACTGTGTTGGGCCATATAAAGAGAAGGCATGTATCAGAGTATTTGACACTGTGTTGGATCATATAAAGAGAAGGCATGTAACAGACTATGTGACGGTTTTTTTTATTATATAAAGAGAAGGTCTGTAGCAGAGTATTTGACAGTATGTTGGGCCATATAAAGAGAAGGCCTGTAACAGTGTATGTGATATTGCGTTGTACCATATGTAAGTTCAATTCATTGGGTTAGTTTTCGACTGTTTGTTATAAAGTTTAAAATAAAAAATACTTTCCTAAAACCGATGGGTTTCATTAGAACCAGACAGCCATATTTCCTTGGGATTTATTTATTTATTTGTAGTTTCTCTAATATATAATGTTATGTAATTTCGAAAGATTGAACAATATGAGAGGAAGTACCCATGGTTTAGTTTGAGGAAGGTAAAGCGCTCTACCGAAATTTACGTGGAGGGTGTGATGTTGGGGTCTAGATGCTGTACGGGCAGCCTTGTGATAAGGTTCTTAAATTCTACGAAATTAATTTCATTGATTACTGATTAACGTAATAAAATTGTTTTATGATTGTAGTTTATGTGCCAGAATATTAATATTAATTATATTTATAGGTGTATAACATGGTCTTATACGTAGAAGAACAAGTACCACAGGTATATTAACCTGAAGACATGTAATGGAAATGTATGGTACTGGTAGAGAGGAAGCTGATGTTGGGTTGGAGGGTGGGAGACTGCGTGAGTTAAATTGAGAGGATACAGAGAGTGTAGGGGTTTGCGGCTAGGGAGGGAGCAACAAGGAACACGTTTATCTTACTGATGAGAGGAAACACTTTTGATGAGATCACTTTGAAGCTAAGAAAGGAAACACGTATAGGCTACATACAGGGCGAACGAAATTCGCTCACGGGCTTCCACAGTGACATTTGTCACAAATGAGTCTGAAATGTTGTATAATGCCCTGTAAATTTTACTTTTCGATATACGTCAACGTTGATTGGTGTAACAACACTTCTCAGGACTGCTGTCAAGACGGTAAGGCGGATTGTTAGGTTATTCCTGACAGACAGTGTATTGGAGGGCTTAGTTTTGATCGAGTGCACAAGAAATACACATACAAAAAATTCGTTGACTCTCAGTGCCTGTAATGAAGCTGTACCTCTGCACAGGGATACGCTCTCCGACATCATTCAAACGCTAATGTGCTTCGACGACTGTGGCGGCGTCTTCGTTATAAAAGAAGCTTCAACGTACAAGTTACGCTTGAGTGCAGGTCGCCCACAGTTTGTGGGGAACCAGCCTATAAAAATGCCATAATTGCAACTGTCGCATGTTGAATATGGTGTATCTCACGCGATATTGTGCAAGAAATGGGACTAGCCCAATCAACGGTTGTCGAATTGCTGTGTGACGATAAACTGATAAAATCTTAACCGATCCCCACTAGGAAGTGTGCGTCTCTAGTATGCCGCAGAACGCCCAGTGTTGTTTCGACAACGCAGCTCAGAAGTGTTAGCCTATTTAACGATGACGCATATCTCGAAAACTAAACGTCTTAGAGCATGAATTGTGAAACATTTTTGGTTTGATTTAAACCAGGAATCTTACTTCTGAATGAAGGCATCACCATGTGCTTGCAATTCAATTAAAGTTACACAGTATACGTCAGCACAATCTTTTTTATTCTTAAGCAAGGCTACATGTTTCGACTAAAAGTTAGTTATCTTCAGGCCCTTACAATATTTCCGTTACTAGATGCTTTGCCCACTTTGGAATCCCGTAGTGTTTACAGTTGTGTAATACATCTAGTTAAAACTTTCTAAAAAGGTTTTGATTTTGTTTATAAAGTGTGTTATTTACAGTTTTCACCGGATATTCAACTGTGAATATCCGGTGAACATTAACGCACTGTTAAGGAAGAAATTTTAATATTTTAATGTGTAGACGCAATCTATAAATAACACACTTTATAAACAAAATCTAAAGCTTTTTAGCAAGTTTTAACTAGATGTATTCCACAACTGTAAACACTATGGGATCCCAAAGTGGGCAAAGCATCTGGTAACGGAAATGTTGTAAGAACCGGAAGATGACTAACTTTTAGTCGAAACATGTAGCGTTGCTTAGGAATCTTACACTGGGGAGACTGCGAACTGGACTGAACGAGACACAGGGGAAGACTCCTTTCAGCAGTGTTTGTAACTTAGTTTGAATCATAAAAGGGACTTGTGGGCACTGTTCATCACAGGCCGACACAGTTGTTAATATCTGTTCATTTGTTCGTGTGTTTACTACCAAGGGAACTCAGTTTAACACACGCCTTCAGGTCTGAGAAATTTGAATCTTCACTGCGCATGTGGATGACAGCAGTTTCTGTCGTATTCCCGACTAATCTACTAATCTTCCTGGTGAAAATACGTGTTTCTTTTTAAAAATAGAAACGAAATTAAGTATTAATCATACGAGAGTTGTATTTCAAAAGATGTCGATGTTTGATAGCTTCTTAATAGCAACAGCTGTGATTCTCTGTTGAGGAAAGGATGCACCTGAAGCTTAAAAGTAAACGATTTCTATTCCTTTTTCTTCTGTGTAAGAAAACGTCCCATTAAGCTTGTTAAAATACTTTTCATCAGTTTTTGTTACGGTTAATCTGTTGAGTTACTGTTGGTCTCGAAAATCGAGAAAGTTTATAGAGTTAGGGAACTCTGTGAAAAGGACCGATGTTTGTGATGGAAGACGAGAGAATGATACGAATCAAGAGCTGGAGAGTGAATTAAATGACAAGACTTTAGCACATTACATTAGTGGAAGTGAATTGAAAGGCGTGGAGGGAAACTTCATGGAGAAATTAACTGTCGTGCTGAGACAAGGAATGAAATGAACTCGAATACAGAAAGTAGGCGGAGCTGCCGATAGAATGGACGTTCTGAACTGGATGAGATGCGTCCAAGGAGAGAGAGATGAACCTTCCACGGTCGCGAAATTGATGGCGAGGTTTAGATGCGTGATTAGTGTGAGAATGATGTATTGGGTGGAAATATTAACTGAGAATTTGTTCGTTTATTGGACCGTGCATCATCTTGATGGTTGAATAAAGAGAGACCTACTTGATGTCACTTGCTTTATTATTTCATTATTTACTGCTCAACATGTTTCGGATATTAATACATCCATCCTCAGGAGCTTGCGACTTATTTGTTGAGTTATTTCATGGGTTGTATTGTTCTGGTTCGATGTGTGTTGGTGTTACGTTGTGGTTTGGCT
>Ga0131853_10015464_pt1 | contig 13953 bp, 8 predicted proteins | sample TergutLab28metaG_FD_92764 | JGI IMG/M metagenome (GOLD analysis project Ga0131853, IMG submission 92764) | Labiotermes labralis P1 segment gut microbial communities from Petit-Saut dam, French Guiana - Lab288 P1 (version 2) (version 2) | ecosystem: Host-associated > Arthropoda: Insects >... | reverse complement strand
CGACGCAGGTTTTCTTTCTTGGTTTCCCTGTGTCTTTAAAGCAAATGCTGAGATGGTTCCCAAGTCCAAGTTGCCACTACATGCTTCTCATGTATCCCTCCCGATGTAAATTTAGTAGTACAGATTCAAGTTCTTGTATATGTGTTAAAAACGACTGCCACCGGGTGAAAACCCAATTGCAGTTAAATAAATATTATTATTATTATATAATTTTATATAAAACACTTTAAAACACACCGACATGTTTCGATCTTGTCAGATCATCATCAAGGAGCTTAGGTCCTTGCTAAAGTTATATTATAGTATTCAAAATTCAATTGATATTTGCAAAAGGAGGTGTTGTGGCAGCATATCATGTTGTGTAGGAATGTGTTGTGGAGCAGTGGCTAGTTCGTTACGTGATCACGCAACGAAACACAGAACGCACATCCGTAGCAGGGCACTCTTCGCAACACAACACAACACGGCATGCTGCCACAATACCTAACTGGAATAGCGAAATTAATGTGACTTTTTATAGTGTAACTTTGACAAGGACGATATAGCTCCCTGCTGATGGTCCTAGGCCGAAACATGTCGGAGCGTTTTTAATGTATTAATGTGTAAATTTTATATATTTTGTATATGTGCAGTGGTTGGTATAACAATTGAGTGACTATAATACAACTGGAGCAAGGAACTAAGCTCCCTGATGATGATCTGACAAGATCGAAACATGTCGGATTGTTTTAAAATATTTTAAAAGTGTCTTATATGAAATTATATGTGCATTCGTTGGTTGATAAATTGAAGTAAGACAGGCAATGTAGGTATAAACGTAATATTGTGAAGCGTTCGCGTAACCGTTTTTGCCGTGGAAAGCAACAAATATTAAATATTATAAGTGTTTAACTGTAGCTTTAATTATCACGTATTAAAGTGTCATCTTTGGCCTGTCTGAGTCTACAACATTTTTCCACATCGTCACAAAAATGGCACTTTTTCGGAATACTAAAAAAATAAAATATCTGTTTTTGATTGCCTCTGCAATTTTTGTCTGGAACATTTATCTTCTTCTTCTTCTTCTTCTTCTTCTTCTTCTTCAGGCGCTGAATCTCTTTTAATTGGAGGTTTTGTCCTTATGAATGATATCTTTCCACTTTGCTCCATCCTGGACACAGGTTAACCAAAATTTTATCTTCATTTGACCAAGGTCCTGTATGATGCTGTCCTCCCATCTGTATTCGGGCCTTCCTCTTGGTCTCGTGGTTAAGGGATTCCATTTAAAATTCTTCTTAGTTGCTCTGGCTTCAGGCATTCTTTGTATATGGCCGAACCAGCTTAGTCTCCGGGCTTTAATGTGGTTGACTATATTTTCGTGCTTAATCAGTTTGTCCAATTCTCCATTGTTTTTAATCCTCCATGATTGATTTTCTTTCGTAGGCCCAAACATTCCTCTTAAGATTTTCCTCTCAAAGACTATCAGTTTCTGAATTATATTTTCTTTCAGCACCCATGTTTCTGATGCATAGGTCACAATTGGTCTTATTACTGTTCTATATAATTTTAATAGAAACATTTGCCATTCCAATAAGAATTTAGCGAGATATTAACACAAATGTACACAGGTATTCACGTAAAGTGCTCATTATTCTCCTTAGTTTTTAATCAAAATTTAATCTTCTCCACCGATTTAAAAATAAAACACTCTAATACCAAATTTCGTCAAAATATGTGCAGTGGGAGCTGAGTTGTTTCATGCAGACGGCCGGACAAATATGACAAAGGTAAGAGTCGCTTTTCGCAATTTTTAGATAAAGGACCTAAAATGAATAAATATTTGGCATCTGGGAAGTCAAAACCCAGAAACGTTATTAAGAAATAAAACTACAATATCAAGCCGTAGATTTTTAAGGTATCTGAGGAAAAATTTGTCATCAGGTTCTCTTGCACTTGTACTATTATGCAGCGTTACACACATATTGTTAACTGCAGTGAAGAGATAAATGGCTTTCCTTCAGAAGTGACTGCTTGTGGATCTGGCAACTGGTCTAATCGTTTCGACTACGTTCTGCGCCTTCAGTTTATTCTCACAGAAATACGGCTACAATCCATGGCGTCTCCCGTCAAGCCGCAGATTAACCCCATTAATATTTATTAATTCAGTTCCCACATCACCGAAAGCATCGCGCCCAGTTTACGAAATCAGTCACTTTATGCTGTTTTTTTCGGAATAAATCATTATTTACATTGATGGTCACGTCATCCTATAAAACCCGTACGGGCATAATTCAATTTATGAATGTGAAAGCGGATGGTAAGTTTAGTCAACGCTGTAGTTCACAGGGGGGCACGCGGTGGCGCAGGTGGTTGAGGCACTGCGATACAAGTTGGAAGGTCGAGGTTTCGATTCCCGATGGTATCATTGGAATTTGACATAATCCTACCGATCGCACTATGGCCCTGGGGTTGACTCAGTCTCTAACAGAAATGAGTACCAGGAATATTTTCTGGGTGGTAAAGGCGGCCGGTGCGTAGGACTGACAACTTTACTACCTTCATGTGCCGATTGGCTTGAAATCTTGGAGCCTCAACCTCCTGGAACCCTCAGGGCCTGTCCAGCCCTGTAATGGTATTACTTTACCTTTACCTTTACCTTTACCTTTACCTTTACCTTAGTTCGTAGGGTTACCTCTCATTTACATCCGCAAATTTTATAAAACTACATCAGAATTCCGCAGTTTGCAGTATTTGCTTCAAATGCATTGAACTGTTCGCTGCTATTCACATATCCGTGCAGAGACACTGACAACAAAAAACGTATTCAGGCGAACAACGGTACAGGCCAGTTGAAATGTGATGGCACACCCGTACGAACAAGATTTCGTCTTTCGGCGAAACGGACGAGTCAATTTAAATCGGTTCATTCGACTACTGGCAGCCGAGGTGTGCGCATCAGCAGTAGTAATGCTGGATACACCATGTTCCGAGGTAGTGTGAAGGGTACTGGCTACCCACTCCATTCGCCAGTTTCTCCTTCACTTCCCCTCCCGTACGTCACCGTGTGCCATCACATTTCAACAGGAGTCTACTTCTGTTTGTATACACCACAAAATGGACAAACAACTATCTAACTATACTCGTATGATCCCAGTGGCCGTGCGATGTAAGACTTACTGCAGGTTTGCAGCCGTTTGATTGCTGGGACAGCGCGTTAGAATCCCTCTGAGGGCTTGGATATTCGTCTCTTGTGTTGGTTGTGTGCTGAACAGATAGCTGCAAAACGATGAGCTTGTAACCCGGAACCCGTACCAGAAGTGTGTCCAACTGCGTGTGATCTAGAAACCTCAACAATGAGTCGCCCTATGTCCAAGTTCGGCCGTTGCACCATAAAATTAAAACTGATACCACGGAACAGAGTCCTGCTTGAAAATCTAACATGTGTTCATCTAGTCAAAATATTCCCCGTATCGTATTAATCCCATACATTCATAACAGCCCGCCACTTATCCCTATCCTGAACCAGATCAATCCACTCAACCCCTTCTAATCCCACTTCTGTAAGACGCAGTTTAATATTATCCTCACACCCATGCATACGTCTCGCCACCAAAACCCTGCAAGCATTTCTCTTTTATTTCATCCGTGCAACGTGTCCTGCCCATCTTAACCTCCATCACAGAATAGAAAATGTCCCTCAAAATATTTGTGTACCGTAATATCCCATCATTATTCCCTACTCCTCTTGTGATCCAGAAAGCGCTACAGAAAGAAAAAATTTCCTAAAAATTGAAGGTTTCAAACAGGTAACTAAAAATGCCTATTGAGCAGTCTACTCTTTTTTGGCCATTCTCCAAGCACCATTAATGCAAATGGAAATACTATATCCCTGCCTAATGTACTGTGAATGCAATCAATGCTATTTATTGCAGTCTGTTCCCTTCTTTATCCGGTCAAGGCCCTTCAGCTTTATTGCCTCCTACTGCTTGTTTCTGCAACACAAAGAACGTAGACCACATTTCGGTCTTGCAGCACTCGTAAATAAAATGGCGCTTTTAGCTTTGTGACTAGAAGAAAACAACGATCAACGATCTCAGATGCCGCGCGATCTATGGCGTGGGTCTAAGGCGGCAGGTTGCTGGGATTACGGGTTCGAATCCCACCGGGGTTATGGATGTCTGTTTCTTGTGAGTGTTGTGTGATGTCACGTACTGGTTTCTACATGGGGCTTATCACTCATCCAGAGAAGTCCCACTTAGTGTTCCCCCCTTTTATCGCATAACCAGCGCTCCGTATGCACACTCACATTAACTTATGTCATGAATGCTCTAATTTCTACAGCAGCCAACTCAACGGGGAGGGACAGCCGGCATTCAGCCCCACTCCCAAAATAGAAATTTAAAAAAAAAAGGTTTTGTAGGCACGACTATATTAAAAGTTTTACATGATTTACCCTTCGGCCAAAAAAAAGTCATTGAAATAGGCTGACGAAAAGTACATTAAAACTTCTAAAAACAGAATAAGAAACTTGGGATCTCGTAGGTGAAATTAAAATAAACGAAGATGTTTAAACGATGTGATCGAGATTATTTGAGTGAGTCATAGAATTCGCAGAGTGCAGCCAGCAAGATGCAACGTTTCACAGTTTATTTATTGCTGTAAGACGCTCTACAGTTTTCAGATGGTTTTTCCATCCATCATCAGTAGTTCAAAACTGCACATACAGCGTCAGACCGTTACTGCTACCTGCTGCTAGGCTGGCCAGGCTATCGGCAGGTAGCAGTAACGGTCTGACAAACACCTGACGCTCTATGTGCAGTTTTGAGCTCCTGATGATGGAAGAAACCCCGTCTGAAACATGTAGAGCTACTTACAGAAATAAATTGTGAAACGTTGCATCATGTTGGTTGTACTGTGCGAATATATTAGCGATGCACGGACCTATGAATGTCAAAAGTGAGTCATGGAACTTGCAGTTATGATATATATATATATATATATATATATATATATCTGTGTGTGTGTGTGTGTGTGTGTGTGTGTGTGGCCTCAAGTTCACCCTACCCCAATGAAAAATACTTGGTGCGCACCGATGTTCTACACACCGATAATGGGACCAAGTAAACGCCAATCAAACCCATACACTCACACAATAGTATAATTGCATTTACGCCAGTATCTTCCAATCGGGCTCTTCCTTTTAACTTTCTCTACAAGTATGACGTTAATTTGATATGATATATTTGTTAACTGCAATTGGGTTGACACCCGGTAGCATTTACGCTTTAGCCCCGGTTTCCCTAATCCCATCGTCATCATCTTAGCAGCATCATCGTACAGAAAACTGAATCAGTCTGACACAAAACGTCAGTAACAGTTGTTTATAATCTCATTCCTCAGGTCCTGGCAAAAAGCTATTTGTGGGCACATATTTAGACGTCTGAATATCACTCGACATATTTTCGGTTTCGAGAGATAATTATTTTTTTGAAGCCAAAAATAGTTTAACCTCAGAAAACATACGTCTGTTTACCCTAAACTCGACAGAGAGACACGCAACATATTGTGGAGGACGTTGATGTTCTAACAGCGACGTTAAAGGATCTGAAGGTCTTTTGGAAAGCTACGCCGCGCTATGCGGTAAACAGAAGACTCTTGTTGGACTGTTCGTCCTCAAGAGGAAGGTCTTACGATCATTCAAAGGCCGGTAATTACTCACCAGTCGACAAGGCCTAACATCGTGCGAGACGAATCATCAGGTACAGAGCTTTACGTGGTGCGTCAGCTTATTCTTATTTATAACAAAACTTCTTGCATCAACAGTATTACAAAAATGATCTTTCATCTTTCTTCAAACAATAATGGATTCACGGTTTCTGAATTCCTAGCACACAACTTCACAAACCCTCTAGTATTGGTGGTTTTATTTTCAGAGTTGTAGCGTGTTTGACTGCAAAGGGGATAAAAGAACAATTTGACAATAAAGGGCGAAATACAAGTGTCGTTTTATCGAAAAGAAACCACAGTCGTGCAGTAAATTTGTAACTGTGCCTCTCATCTTGTTTTTCACTATATATATGTATATATATATATATATAAGTGTGTGTGTGTGTGTGTGTGTGTGCGTGCGGGCCGGGTAGCTCAGTTGGTATAGCGACTGACTACGGGCTGGAAGGTCTGGGATCGAATCCCGGTGGGGACGAGATTTTCCGCCCGTCCAGACCGGCCCTGGGGCCCACCCAGCCTTCTGTAAAATGGGTACCGGGTCTTTCCAGGGGGGAAAAGTGCGGCCGGAGCGTGATGCTGACCACTCAGCCCCTTTTAATGCCGCGGTCATAGAAGAGTAGAGCTATAACTCTACCCAAACTCTGGGCCACACCGGGCCTGTAACGGGAACACTTTACATTTATATATATATATATATATATATATATAAAGTAGATTTTGAAGTAAATACTTAATAAGTATTGGTCATAAAAATGGCAGTGTAAGAGGTATAGGTGGTAACTTCAAAATATTCCCTGAGTCAATTTATTTTTGAGAAAAATAAAATAGTACAATCATTTAACCTGTATTTCCTTCACAATAGTACCCTTGCACAAATATACTCCGTAAAAGCGTTGGGAACGTACCAGGAAACTAGTTAGTGAAAACCTTTTCAGCTCTTCCGTCGCATTCTTATTTATGTCTGTAGCATCACAAAAGCGCCTTCACTTCAACGCTGATTTCAGTGGGGAGAACAAGTAAGAATCGGCTGCAGCGGAGACAGGAGAGTATGGGGATGCTCCAGTGCTGTCACCTTTTTCTTCGTTAAGAAATTCTTGACGAAAACTGACCGGTGTGCTGGAGCATTGTCGTGAAGGAGATACCAACCGCTGGTTCCCCATTTTTCGGGACGTTCTTTCTGACCGCATCCCCAAGGCGAAGAATGATTTCAGTGTTCATTTCTTTATTCACAGTGGCAATTCCTGTAAATTATACCAGCAAATCCCTGGAACTTTTGAGTCTGATACGTAAAATGATACAGTAATTGTAGCAAAGCAGAACTCCTTCTAGGAGATACAGCAATTAAACTTTATATGAGAGGTAAAGGTAAAGCGAAGCCGTTACAGGCCCGGTGTGGCCCAGAGGGTGGGTAGAGGTATAGATCTACTGTTCTGTGATCGCGGCACTAAAAGGGTGCGAGTGGTCAGCACCACGCCCCCGTCGCACTTTACCCCCGGGAAAGATCCAATACCCATTTTACAGGAGGCTGGGTGGGCCACAAGACCGGTCTGGACGGGCGGAAAATCTCGTCCCCACCGGGATTCGATCCCGGACCATCCCGCCTGTAGTCAGTCGCTATACCCACTGAGCTATCCGGCCCACTATTAAACTTTATATATATATATATACTTTACCATCACAGTTGGTAGTCATTTTCGTGGTCGGTGGAATGGAAGTCGAGGACTAACAGAATGGGTTCCGTGAAGTCTCAGTCCTGCTGTACGTGATTTATTTTTGTAGAGTTGGTGTCTTGCTGGGAAACCGGGGGGAAGGATACCACTCGGGAGACCTAGGCGTAGATGGGTGGGTAATATTAGGATGGATCTCCAGGAGGTAGGATGTGGGGATATGGACTGGATTGGGCTGTCCCACGATAGAGACATTTGGCCGACGCTTGTGAGTGCGGTAATGAACCTTCGGGTTCCGTGAAATGCGGGGAATTTCTTGACTAGCTGCAAACCAGTTAGCTGCTCAAGAAGGACTCTGCACAATGGAGTAAGTAAGTAAGTAAGTAAGTAAGAGTTGGGTCAAGCAGGATGTCGAAAGATAAAATCCACGAACACAAGATGACTTGGAATAGAACTTTCGAGATATTTTTGCCAATGTTCCTCTTGACTTTTTAAGAAAAAAAATTGAGCTTGTGTCCTTCAAACTTCAGAAATGTGTGCAAAATACTGGGGCCTATTCTGGAACACATAACACATGCAGTTTGCTGCGTATATGGCTCTTTCGTTTATCATATTTTCATATTCTTTTGGTTCCATTTTTCATCATTGTATATATGGTTATGAGAACCACGGTAGTTAAGGTGCTGTGTTACAAATCGGAAGGTCGCTGGTTCGATCCCAGCTGGTGTCAGTGGATTTTTCGTTGGCATAAAATCCTTCCGATCGCTCTATGGCCCTGGGGTCGACTCAGCCTCTAACAGAAATGAGTACCAGGAGTATTTCCTGGGGGTAAAGGCGGCCGGTGCGTAAGGCTGACAACCTACCACCATCCTGCGACGTTGTCATGATATATGGGAGCCTTAACTTCCGGGAATCCTCTGGACCACTGTAGGCCTGTAATGGGACTGCTTTACCTTTTATATATATATATAGTTGTATGTTGTGTATGCTTCTGGTTAATTTTGTAAATTATGTAGTTCTATCCTTACGTTTATGTATTCTTACTGTTATGTGTGTTCTGATCTGTGAATTGTGTTTCATCGTGTTGCTCTGTGTATTGTCTGAGTGTAAATATGTACTGTACTACTGCCACCTGGTGTCAACCAAACTGCAGTTAACAGATATATCATATCAAATGGTAGTATAAGTGATTATAATTGGTACAAGAACAGCAGCAATGTGGCATTCAGAACACACAGCAATTTAAATTTATGAATTCATTTCACAATCACTTTGTATAAAAGGTTAAAGGAAATGCGAATGACAGCAAGATGCCATGATTAACACTACAATACCGAAATGCAATCAGCACTGTGACAGACGTGGCATAATATATGGCAGTGTTTCTCAACCTTTGTGAGACCGCGGCCCGATAAATTCTTTTTTCATAAGACGAGGGCCCGGTCCCAACAGATTTACTCGTAAATGTCTTTCCATTCTTTTAAGTTATACATTAAACTAACATAAGTATTAATAATTAATTATGGCATAATCATATTAATACAATTATGTATACGGTGTGGCATGTTGACAAATATAAAATTGCATTTAAATTAGTTCTCAACCACCGGACTAATGTAATCTTGTAGCATATTATAGTTTCCTCAGGCCAACATCTGGGTCTAAGTTTTTCGACACATTCACGAATATTTTTCTCCTCAGAATATTTCTACTATAAAACATTTATTCATGAAAATTGCTTAGAAAACTAAAATGACAAATTCCAGGAGAACCTCTCGCGGCCCGGTATAATTGATGCCATGGTCCGGTACCGGGCCGCGGTCCGGCCATTGAGAAACACTGCTGTATGGAGTGTTAATGGATACAGCGAGTTCGGAGCCTGTCGAAATAAAACAGAATTGATTTCTTATTTCCTGTCCTGAGCAGCGTTTAAAAAAATAAAATAGATGGTAACGAAAAAAATTGTAAATATTAGTAGCCCTAACAGTGTGCGTTTTAGAACTTCAATACGTATCATAAGATGTCTGTTACATTCTAAAACTTCAATATCTTCCAAGAAGAAAGACACCCATAAAGATAGTAAAGTCATTCTAAAATATGTTGCAATCGTGACGAGGGTTATTAATACATACATTTGGGCTTACTTTGATGATCTCTTGTTGTAGATCCGTAAACGTGAAATCCATCAGAGTATATGTAGTTCTTAAAATATTCAAAATTATATTTAAAATTTGTTTGTAGCTCATGGAAAACACATTGCATCTGCTAGGCTAGAACCGTTCTGTTAATGTAGCTTATTTAACAACATCAGTTTATTATGAGACTCACACAAAACGTATACATGCGATGTGTGGCCAAATGCAGAACTTAATATTGTACAGCAGGCGGTAAATATAGGCCCCTCTGTGCTTTAAGGGGTTAACCGCGGTACCAAATGACGTTGTACGATCATATTCGTCTTCCAGAAGTTTCTCCCACGCGGAAAGGGACGCCGGTGTCGATTGAAAAGTGAGCTGAGTTCAAATCATAGCCGGTCTCTCTGTAGCACTAGATAATGACGTATGTTCAGCCTGAACACTGAGATGTCCCGATTTACTGTGTTTATGTTTGATAATGCAAAATGCTTTTGTGTCTCAGCAGACGGGTATAAAATTCTGATGTACCAAAAAATAGATTTAAAAAGTTACAAATACCTGCATAGCGAATCAGCTCCGGTGCGTTAGTGTAACCATACCAAATAGGAAAATTGGTAAAGGGCAGAATTTCTCCCTGTCACTTCCATACAAGTACACAAGTAGAGAGAGTTGTGCGGTTAGCGTCACTCGTCCTGAACATCGGTACTAGATGGAGGTGAATTGTTAACTTAACGCCCCGGCCGCTTTACCCCCGGGAAGTGAACCCCCATGACAATTAAATAGGAGACTCAGTGGGCTCCAGAGCCGGTACTCAAGTTTAGGAGACGAGAAAAATTTCTCGTCCCAACGGGGAGTCGAAGCCCGGACCGTTCATCCTGTAGCGTACTGGCTAGACCAAATAAGCTACATCTGTTAATCGAGAAACACTGGTAACCTTGGTGAACAGAGCAAGCGTGGTGATTTCAGAGTCCAAAGTCGTCATAAATGTACATAGGGATTCATGTACAATGATTGTAAACAAAGATTTTCCTCAAAAACTTCGTTATCGACCTGCATGAGAATTCTTCCTGTGAAACGTAGTTGCTTCTTGCGGACAGATGGATACACATGACAAAGTTAACGGACGTTATTCGCTTCGCGAGGGTAAGTATGAAACAGTACTTGCATCCGGATGTTTAAAGCTTTATCATTCAGGGAAAGATTCATTTGTCTCTTCACTTGTTGCTCTCTGTCCCTACAAAGAAATATACCACGACGGAATCTAACCATTCCATCTGACATAAAGCCTACCCGAATTACGCATAAGATCTTAGGATAAATTTGTTCAGGTTTACCTATAGTTACTTTTTGATGTTGAGGCACGCGGTGGAGAAGTTGGTTGAGGCACTGCGCTACAAGCCGGAAGGTCGCGGGTTCGATTCCCGATGGTGTCATAGCAATTTTTCATTGACATAATCCTTCCGGCCGCACTATGGCCCATGGATTAACTCAGCCTCTAACAGAAATGAGTAGCAGGAATATTTCCTGGGGGTAAATGAGGCCGGTGCGTAGGGCTGACAAAGTTAACACCTTAATGTGCCGACTGTATTGAAATCTGGGAACATCATCCTCCTGGAATGTTCAGGGCCGGTCCAGGCCTGTAATGGGACTGCTTTGCCTTGATGTTTTGATATTTTATGAGAGTATATCAAAATATCTTACAAAGTCAACTCTCCATTTCCTGCACTCCGCAACGTGAAAAGAGCAAATCGTTTATAAGTAGTGACTTTTATGACACAATTCTGTAGGCTGTAGTGTGAAGTCACCAGCTTTAAATAAATTACACAAACAAAATTACAGTTTTTTAAAGCACACGCGTATAATAATTTATCCAATTAAATTACGGGGGCCTGAAGATTAAAATGTGAATCAAAATGTGCCAAAAATAAGTTCCAGTTTACACAGGTTATAGTCACGTGTACGCTGTGTGCAGAATTTCATGGCAACTTCTAGTGACTAACAGTGTTAAAAATGAACGTTTCATGAGTTGATATTTTTATGTACCACTGCTACTGGGGTGATTATTGGTTAATTTATGGTGTTTAACCCTTTAAACGCCGAGTTAAATACCATCTGCCATCTACTGTCATTATTAGGAGCTCAACTTATTTTCCACGTTAGCGGGTTAAGGGTTAATTATACCAGAACGCTCCAGTAATATGAACCATTGAATGTAATGGAGTTGATTCCAGTGTCTACGCAGTTTAAGGCCTCCGTCCGTGGCCTCTCGCTTGCTGGATTTGCCGGTTCGAATACCGCCGCGGGCATGGCTGTCTGTTTCGTGTGAGTGTTGTGTGTTGCCACGTAGAGGTCTCTGCGACGGGCCGATCCCTCGTCCAGACGAATCTTACCGAGTGTGTGTGTGTGTGTGTGTGTGTGAGTGATAGTGCGTGTCTTTGAGTGTGGTCAGGTAACACAAGACCCCTCGTCGTCTACAGGAGTCGGTAAAAGAGGGTCAGACAAGAAATTTGACATTCAGAGTACCGTGCATCGTGATACATTCATATAATAAAAACCAAAGAGATGCACTAATTCTCTAATTTATTTTGGAATAGAGCTCTACATGTTTCGGACTGGTTTACTGCCCATCATCAGGAGTCTAGTACTGTATACACAGCAATGGGTACTTATCATACAGGTTATGTTGACTGTCTGCTAGCAGATCAGGATGGAACTGGAGGTGTTTATTTGTTGGTTCGTTTTAGCCCTTCTGTTAGTTATTGGTTAAAAGTCATTTTATTATTGGTTTCTGGATTGACTATATTTATAGCGGGTCTTGGGGCGAATTTTGAATGTGATTTGAAGAGAATTATTGCTTTGTCTACTTTGAGACAATTAGGTCTTACGATTATGATTATTTCTATTGGTCTTTCTAGCTTGGTTTTTTCCACCTATTAACTCATGCACTGTTCCATCCTGATCCCGCCATCAGGTAGTCAACATAACCTGTATGATAATTACCTATTGTTGTGTATACAGTGCTAGACTCCTGATGATGGAGAGTATATCCATCCGAAACATGTATAATTCTATACCAGAATAAATTTGAGAAATAGTGCCTCTCCTTGGTTTTTATTATAACAATCAAACAAGAAAGAAAGAAAGAATGCAATACAATTATGGAAAATAAACGAGGCTCAGTGTGAAACCGACAGTCGTTATGCGTCCAAACAACAGAGCAGGCCAACAGCAAATCAACGCCACACGTGAGTTCCATATGGCTCCCTCTGCAGCGAGACAGCAAGTAACCTCACGTGTAACATGAGCAGACTTCAATAGGGTTTTGACAACGGTGCATCGCGTTTGAAATCATCACCTCATACCCTCTGTCCATCGACCAGTGCTAAAAATAAAAACGACGCGCTTTGCGGACAGGATCGGTTACTGTCTTCAAGTTTATTTCTGGCCGGAGGACGGGGGCCCCATCTTGCTCCGAAAAGAGGTGTTTTCATTTTTAGTACGAAAAGCAAGCAAAGACAATACAGTAGATATTTCCGTGTAAGTAGACACAGCTGTAACCGTTCCTTAGCTACCAACCTGGTACACACCCACTACTAACAGCACCTTTCAGGCCTACCAATCGTCACTAATATTACATGTTAAAAAAAAATAAAATTGGACGATGCAATGATAAGCTTGGGTCACGAGGTCACTCTGACTTTCAGCGTATTTGTATGTACTGTATACTGTCCTCCAACTTGACAGACAGTTTCTCGAATTTCGTTCCTTGTAAATAACCAACTTGACGCACAGTTTTTCATGTATGTTTATTTCTATTCTCTACATAAATGTAAATAAACATATACGAAAAATTGTGCGTCAAGATGGTTATTTACAAGGATCATACCAGGATGAACTGTCAACAAAACATAAATTCTCGAATTTTTTGCTTAAAGCCGTCACTTTTATTCGCAGCCCATACTCGATAATGCAGAATATGCATGGACGTAATGAGCACTTCACTACATGTCATTACGGCTGTTAAACTGGTCTTGGTATCAAGTATTAACTGAGCATGAAGTGAGCATATGGTAAATGAATAAAAAGTGTAATGGATAAAAGAAGTGAAGTGAAATAAAGTGAGCGAAGTGAACGAAACTAAGTTAAGTGGAATGAGGTGAAGTGAAGTGCTGTATAGAGAATTGGGAGGGGGGGGACGAGTGTTTATGGAAAAGGTTTATACGGTCGTAAGTGATGAGAAGTGAAGGACTGGGGTGAAAACGTGAGTGAGTTAATGATTGAAAAAAAAACAATTACAAGAAACTGTACACAGTACTCTCTTACTTGGGTGTTTTTACCTTCTGTACATGTTGTATTCTAATTTGTCTCGCATGTATTGTTGCTAGTTTTAAGTTGTCTTGTGTGTAATTGTTGTTGGTTGACCGTGTGTATTGTTGTAGTTGTCT
>Ga0131853_10015462_pt1 | contig 13953 bp, 4 predicted proteins | sample TergutLab28metaG_FD_92764 | JGI IMG/M metagenome (GOLD analysis project Ga0131853, IMG submission 92764) | Labiotermes labralis P1 segment gut microbial communities from Petit-Saut dam, French Guiana - Lab288 P1 (version 2) (version 2) | ecosystem: Host-associated > Arthropoda: Insects >... | reverse complement strand
GATACCAGTAATAATAGGGGCGACTGGGACTATTTCAAAGTCATTTAGAAAATACGTGAGCAACATACCAGGAAAACATGAAGTCAAGGAACTACAGGAAACAGCCATATTGGGCACTGCACACATACTTCGGAAAGTACTATGTAAAAGTACAATAGATTCAACACTGAAACTAATGATACAAGCACCATGAATAGTAACAACAGAATAGCTGCAACACTGTATTCCCTAGGGACATAGTTTGTCTAAGGAATATAAGTAACAATACCCTGCATGAAGGAGATTTTTATTATTGTTATGATAATAGATCAATTATAGGGTTGAATTACTTAAGTTTATTCTGATAAAAGTAGGCTAAATTTAAAAAAAGCTCACGTTCGTTACGTATGTTGATTATATTACAGGAGTTAACGCTCATGTTTTTGAGTCCTTTATCCTACGTGCAAAGTACACGTATTTATGAAACCCTAGATAAATGCAGCTAGGAATCCATTTTATTTGTTAAGGCAAGAATAATACTCATTGAATTTTTAATTCATGCTGGATAATCTCTGTCTTAATTTCCATAAAATGCTTTTTACTTTATGATGTTCCTTTTTTCTGTTCAAATTATATTCACGTTTTAACACATGCCAAGCGTAAGAATTTAAATACCCGCGGCGTAGGATATAGGTAGCAGCAGTCAGCGACTGCTGTGCACTGTGTGCAGAGGGACGCGTTAATTTTATATAGCATTTCAATCTCTTGTACAACGCGTAATTTTGAATGACCCAAACGACTATAAAGAGTACGCAGAGAACAGTCCGCTGTGAATAATGTTATGCCTTTCAGTTGAATAGCAAAGTTGGCCTTGTGGTAGCCATCCACAGGAGATGGTCCTTAAGCAAATCCAACCGTCGCACGCCACGTCCTGCCGGACGTCTGTCACTGTTTCCTTCCCGACAAAGAAGAGACCTCTTTAAGGGATTCTTTCTATGTGCGTTGTTGACATTTATTTGATCTGCACATCCGGAGTATTTCACGTATAAAAAGAGTCCCCGTTTTTATTTTCAAGATCATGATTTGTCATTTTGTCTTTTTTTTTTATATATATATCAAAGAGAATCTAGGAATATGTATTTAACATTCATTATAGGTTCCCGTACCTAAAATCAAAGGCTTCTTTTTCATGTTATACTTTAGAAATGTATGTCGTAAGCCTGTTGATTAGGACCGCATGTGTCCGCTTGATTAGATCTCATGCATTGCAATTCGGTGTATATATATTTTTGACATTACGTGAGTTGAAATCGCTGGAGAATTATCATATTATAGAAGGCTTGTCTGACAAGATCGGGAAAGGGTATTTACTCTCCCCCCTTCCCCTCCTGTTTCACAAACAGTAGAGAAAGAGGGGGATAAACTTTTTTTTTTAATGTGGTAGAATTCGCAGTGCCCGCGACAGTAGTCAGCCATGGTAGTCTTATTACAGAAGCAAAAGGTCGGATGCCAAATGAATGTTAATTTACAATTATGAATTCTGTTCACTGTGACCAGCAAGTTGCTGATAGAAACAGAAACGTTCCGACCCACGGGCTCTTTTCTGACATAAAAAACACAAACCCCTTCACGACGTGCTGTTCCGTGGCGAAGCTGCTTTAATTTAGCGATCCACGTCTATAGAGCAGGACTCCGTTGGTTTGGTCTCTGCGTACGTAACTGGCAAACTAAAATCAGGGGCTTGTGTCACGTTTCAATACCCGTGTTGTTTCATGCATTTGCGGAATGATACCGACATGAAAATTCGAGGTACTGGAAGAAAAATAAAAACCTGTCTCAGTTCCACTTCGTCCACCGTAAATCCCACAGGGATTGATTGCTGTTCGAACCCAGATTGCGGCAATGAGACACCGGTGTGTAACCGCCTGAGCCATGTCTTGGCCAAGGCAGTTATTTCAATGGGTGGCTTGCGAATACTTTTGGTTCGCTTTTTCTTTTTATGTTGATCAGCAAATTTTGTTTATTCCCTCATATGGAAATGAATTACCTTTTTAATACCTGCTTAATGGTTAAATATGGAAGTGTATATTTTCGCCGTACGTTGTGTTAATTAGTTGCACTGCAAAGAAGTTTAAATGAGACAGACTTTGTAATGTAATTATAATGTAACATTGAGGTGGGTTCGTAAAACAACTGTTGTGGTGGGAAAGAAATATTGCATATTCTGAGTGTGTATTTGTAGCCCTAGTTGTTGAGCATGCAAAGTGTATTCGCCATGTCGGCGTCTGTGTTCCGTCTGGCTGTAATTATTTTCCCACTTTATATCAATAACGGTAGGTTTTCGAAAGAAAAAAAAGGTTATTGAACATAAAATGTGGCAACTGTCACGTAACGTACAGAAAGCTACTCTTTAATCGGATATTCACATCCGAACACGCATTTTGTTGACCCAGCTCACGAAACGTATAAGTGCTTCCTGAGGATGGTCCCTGGAGCGCTGCAACATGTAGCAGTGTAACAGTGTGAATGAAATTGTGTTAGCATATCCTAGTGCATTAGTCGGAGTTTTACGTAAAAATGGTGACTGTAGTTTGTTTTGCAACACTAAGGAAAATACAAGGTGTGTAAAAATACGAGTATTAGTGTACTCACACTTTACGTCCTGAAGATGGAGGCAGTAGGCTCCTCGGAAAATTTTTGCTATATGTTTGCCGGACTATATAGTATTAGGCCCATTTCTTCTTGGCACAGAATCAAAATTGAGAATCTCTTTTTTTGTTTTAAATAAAAATTGTGGGTGTAGTAAGAAACGGAACGATTTGAACTAACTTGACGCTGAATATTCTAATGCTAATTTCACTTATAACCTATGAGATTACGACCAGTGGTAGACCATTGCCCACCTGACAGAAAGACCACCCTGGTTCCAGTTTATTTGTTTTTAATTCTACCAGTTGTGGATAACCAGCCCCAACGGCTACTTGCAGTGCGATTTACTCTGTAGGAAACAATGAAGGAGGCCAGAGAAAACAATTTAGTTGGGTCTTGTAATGGTAGGGTGAAATGCTGGCGACCACGCCCCCCTGCAACAAGGGTTTCTACCAGCACCATCTTGCGGGCGCGCACATCAGCGGAAGTCATTTGTTTAGACGGAGTAACAAGGGCGAATGAGTGGTTCTTGTATGATTGATGCCACCAACGGTTGCGCAGTGTTTGATCTGCGTATACAGTGCGCTTTGTAGTTCTAATTCTTCTGCGTCCTTCTGACAATCAATTAGAACTATGTAGAACACTAGGAAAAATTTTTGGGCAAAGGGTAGCTTGTACTGTTATAAGAAAGTCTGGTTTCTGTGAAAATATGCGACACTGTTCCCTGCTTTCATGCAGCCATATTCAAACTGGGTTGAAACTAGTTGCGATATTGTTACGTTTATTAGCGTTGCGATGTTTGGGGGACCGGGGCTCAGACTAACGCTTTAGCTCTTGCTGCACTATTTGAGCTCGCGAACTCACGTCTCACCCATCGCGTGTACTGAACAGAACAGAGCCACTAGAATAGGCGTTATTAGTATTTAAAATGGAAGAAATTTTTTGATAATCTTCGAGTCGCTTTCTTACGATAGTTCCTTTATTTTCGTTTCTTCGTTTGTCAAATTTTTTTTTTACACTTTTATGTTTATTTAGTTGTAGGATTGAAATAATACACTGAGAAAATTAATGTTTACTGTTTAGTACTTGTGAATTAGTAATTTAATACGGATGTAGAAATAAATCAATCATTCTTACCATCATTTAACTAAATTGAAAAGCCCATTACTCATAATACAGCAAATCGATTAAAAAGACTGTGTGTTGATTTTTACCCGTTTGAAGACCAGAATTAACAACAGTTTTACTTGGACGTTTATTTCCTACCTCACAGTAAACACTTCTGTCTATTCTAAAGACTTCTTTTTTTAATGCTGTGAAAGGAAGTAATCGAGCGAAATGTAAAAATACTGTATCAACAATTGTCCAACGAGATGCAGCACAAATCAGTACTGTGCAGCCACCTCCCTCCAACGTGACCAAGCTAGCTTGGTCACGTTGGAGGGAGGTGGCTGCACAAAAAATATGACCAGTACTGGAGACTGTAGTTACAGTTTTGTGTACTCCTGATGATGGGTGTGTTTAACACCCGAAACATGTAGAGTGAATTTTGACGTTTTGCTGACCGTGCATCTCAGTATATTTATCTCAGTAATTAACCAACTTGATGCACAACATTTTTTTTACAGTAAGTTTATTTCATGCCTCTACATGTTTCGAGCACATGTGCTCGAAACATGTAGAGGCGTGAAATAAACTTGCTGTTAAAACAAAAATTTTGTGCATCAAGTTGGTTAATTACTGAGATAAAAAATGTAGAGTGAACTTGCTGAATAGTAAATAGACTGCTTTGTTTTGCATCTCGTTGGGCAATTATTAATATAGATCAGCGATGCACGGAACCATAAACATAATATAAAAATACTGTAATTATATGAAAATAATGTATAAAATTTGTGAGCCGATGGACTACGTCATTATTGCGTATAAAAGGCAATTATAATTTACGTTTGTTTGTAAAATTTAGCTATTTATTTAAGTGATTTACCTGTTTAGAAAACAGAAGTGAAGGGACAAGTGTGCATCGCCGCTGGTAAGGCTGTTGGTACAAGTCCCAGAGTTTGACTGTTACATTGCCTTGTGCCGGTGATAGGCTCTGTGCTTCTACACGAATGACTCATCGGAGTTCAAGGTCTAGTCAAAGTGGCACCCGGAACGTAGATGTCACAGGACGTGTCATGTTGATGTTCAGCCTGCATGTCTGCAACATAAAAGGGCGCCGACACCTCGCATTTACAGAATGTTTGCTTTGCGACGATGTAAAATCTGAGTAAACCATGGAGCGTGAATGAACGGGAGGCAGTGCCGGAACTACGTTACTGTGTGTGTTCAGGTTCCCTCTTTATAAATAAAGTAGAAATGATTACAGTACAAAATATGTGTTAATTTGCTCTCTCAGGACGACTTATGTTCTTAACTGCTTTCTCAGAACTGTACAGATGATATTTAAACGTACTTAGTTCTTGGAAGTCGACCGTCGTCTGGTGTGTCAAAACACAACGTTTCGGAAGGTCTATCTGTCTCCGTCCTCAGGTCAAATAGCAGTGGCAACTTCTGCCTAGTCGCACGAGTTTGGACAGAACTGTCATTAGAGTCTGGGCAAACTTTTTCACATAAAATTTCTAACTTATCAGCCCAATATGGACACTGCCCGTCTTACGGTATTTCAGGTTATGCCATTTCAGGTCTGCGAAACTAAAATAGTGTTTGAGAAAGAAATAACGTGTTCGAAGCTTTCGCTGAATTCTTGCTTGAGGGAATGAGAGCGCAACGAGACGAAGGTGACGGAAGAATACTACTGAGCGACAACACAGGCGGCGGGACAGTCATGTTGGGGCCGACCAGTTTATTAGAGTTTGGATTTCATCCCCTGTATGTACTTATATATATATATATATATTGAACTATACGTAGACTCAAGTGGGGGTAATGCAAAATTCGACGTGACCCGGACTTCTTGGGGAGGGTCTTTATTACCTTAGTCATTCTTATATCGAGCCATGACGGGAAAAACGTGGAGGTCAAAGCCCATTTGTTCTCAACCTCGATACTGCCTGCTAGACGGTGATTAGAATCACGCTTCAGCTGTTTGACCCTTGGGGATATATCTACCGGAACCCATAAACAGTGACGCTGGGTATGCTGGTAAATTTGTGGCGAAAAGGACGAACATATTGTGCAAATTACACATCGGCAAATCAAGTGCTGATAAAATGCTGGCCTCCTTGTGGTCGCCAGTCAAGGTAGGTGCCGGTGCATGGTTCACAAGATGTTACTGTCTTATATTGCACCAGAGAAATAAACAGTGATGAGTTACGTATAACAGCAACTCTACACATGTGACTACGGTGCAAGTGTTTTACTGTCGTAATGACAGTAATTATTACTTTCCTGCGATAGGCGTAATTGTTTTACTGTGTTTTGTAACTGAAACTTTGCTGCAACGGTCAACTTTTTGTGAGTCACGTTTGTCACGTGTCGCCCCCAGAACCTTGCCCACAGACACTGTGCTAAAAGCACACGTTGTTCCGGCTCATTGATTGTCGTATTTCAAATTTACATTTCCGTCTTCTGAAGCATCTTCCTGTTTCTTACCTCTCGCTGGTTTGTTTTGGCCAAGTCTTCTAGGAAATTTGTTTTGATTTTTTTTTTCACGCTTTATAACTGCTCCTCTGATAAACATCAGTTTGCATCGATACGTAATTATATTTAATTTCTCTCTATCTCTTCGCTCTAAAGTATGGTTATTCTTCAATAAGCCACTCTATTTGTAAGGGTGAAATTTAAGATGGTTCATTAAGCAAGGTTAATGGTCCGGTTAAAGTACAGCAAACCGGTTCTTAAAATAATTATTTTAAGTAAGATAACTTCTGCTTATCTATTCAGAACTGACATTCTTCTGATTATTAAATAATTTTACAGGAATATTGTAAAACTGCCTGAGATTTTACTGAATCTTAAATAAATTTCGTGCATAATATAACAATTTGTGATAATCAATAAGTGACTTTCGTTCGAGTTTGTTTAAATATGTAAATCTTCGCATTCAAAAGGCACCAGGGTCCTCTCCGGGGGTGAAGCGGCTGAGGTATGCAGTTGTCCACTCATATCCGTCTAGTGCCGAAGTTAAGAATAAATGGAGTTGTTCTGCGTACGTGCCTTCAAGGCGTGAAAAGGAACAATTTTACTTTCTAGGTTTTACTGTCTAAATTGCATAAAGCTGTAAGTCTAGCTACGTTTATGAATCTAAAGCAACGTATGTTCCTTTCGTGAAAGAGAGCGAGAGGGAGAGAGCGAGAGCGAGGGAGAGCGAGAGAACTTGTCTGTCACTGTAAGTAACAACATAGATGGGAGTCATGTGATGAAAACCAACCTGGTGCACTATTTATCCTCAGTTTATCTCGTCAATCAACCTCTACATGTTTCGGGTATATTTGTAGCCCATCATCAGGAGGTTTACTGTGTATATCTATTTATGTATATATATATATATATTATGTTTTGGACGTGTTTGTAGCTCATCATCAGAAGGCGTACTATATTTATATATGTTTCGGACATGTTTGTAGCCCATCGTCAGGAGGTATACTGTATATATTTATGTGTATATATATGTATATATATATATGTATATATATATATGTATATGTATATGTATATTTCGGACATGTTTGTAGCCCATCATCAGGAGGTATACTGCATATAAATAAATAAATAAATATATATATATATATATATGTGTGTGTGTGTGTATGTATATATATGTTTCGGACATATTTGTAGCCCATCATCAGGTAGTATACTAAATATATATGTGTATATATATGTATATATATATATATGTTTCGGACATATTTGTACAACATCATCGGGAGGTATACTGTATATATAGAGTATACCTCATAATGATGGACTCATCATCAGGAGGTATACTGTATATATACAGTATACCTCCTAATGGTGGGCTACAAATATGTCCGAAACATGTAGAGGTTGACTGACAAAATAAACTGAGGATAAATAATGCATCAAGTTGATTTTCATTACACAAATGTATCGAGACGCACGGTCAACAAAACACACAATTTAACATAGATGGGAATCTCCTACACACTAAGGGAATGTAACACGAAAATGAATATTTCAAGATGAACTTCATAATTGGCCTCCTTCGTCTCATAAAGCAAATAAAGAAAGACGTGCAGCACACATGAAAAGAACGAGTAATGTTGCATGTTTTTGTCGGAAACCCCAAATGGAAGAGACCTGGTTTTGGATTGTAAGATAACATCAAAATTAACTGAGTAACTTCATAAAGCCAAGCCTTTCTTGATAAGCTGTCAGTTCCTCAGCTAGTCCAGAAATTTCCTGCATTTTATGGAACCCGAATGTTCACTGTCGTGTTCACAAGTGCCCGCCATCTCTCCCTGTCCTGAGTCAGATCAATGCAGTCCACACTCCCCATTCTATTTCTTGAAGATCCACTTTAATACGTGTCGTGTAGGTCTTCCATGTTGTCTCTTTCCCTCACGCATTCCCATTAGAACACAATGTACTGCGGTTTTTTCCATACGTAACACATGCCCTGCCCATCTCATTCTTGATTTGGTAATCCGAATAATAACGTAGTGTGCAAACGTGGACTGGATTAAAGTGGCTCACGTTAAGGACCAGGATCGGTCTTTTTTAATTATGATAAATGGAAATTATTTGTTTGCTAGGTGACCGACAGTTAAAAAGGTAAAGCAGACCCATTACAGGTCTGGACAGGCCCAGAAGGTTCCAGGAAGTTAAGGTTCCTAGATTTCGTGACAACGGCACAGGATGGTGGTAGGTTGTCAGCCTTACGCACCGGCCGCCTTTATCCCCAGGAAATACTCCTGGTATTTATTTCTGTTAGAGGCTGAGTCCACCCCAGAGTCCTAGTACGATCGAAAGGATTTTATGTCAAAGAAAAATCCACTGACACCAGCTGGGATCGAACCAGCGACCTTCCGATTTGTAGCACAGAACCTTAACCACTGTGTTACTGCGGTCCCCGAGTGACAGTTATGAAAAATAATCTGCTGCAAAAAGGTGGTCAAAATTTTAAACAATGCTACAGAGAGCAGAACAATTTAAGGTGCTTTAAATTGTCATTACCTGTACGAAGGACCACCAACAACATTAATTAGTTTGCAGTATAATTATGAAAGAGTGTTGAATTTTGTTCTTGTACACAGGCATGTATTTAGCTAATAGGCCGAACTAACGTCGCAAAATAGCACTAATCTGTCTCTAATTATTGTCATCAACAAATCCGATAGCGGTGAGTAGGTGGACATTGCATCATCTGACAAGGCTAGTATGCAGGAAATTTAGTCCATTCTGTTTATATTGTATGTAATGATAGAACGGGCCGTGGTCGCTAGTTTTATTCAGTAAAGGACGTAATCATGGGAAGCTCTGATGGCGTCAGCATTTATATCGTGCATGAGGATGAGTGACGTACGCAATAATGGGGAGGCTGTCGTCTATCATTGTGCTTTGTGGCCGCAGTGAAATATTGTGTCCGTCTCCATGCAGCAAAATTGCAAGAGTGGTCTATGCAATATGGCTAGCAACACTAGAGTACTTTGGCTAACAGAGCAGTTCTGTCCCTACCGGATTCCTTAAAAATATCTTCTTATAGTGTAGGTGTTTCATTTCACTTGAATCACATGAAAATTAAATCTAGCCACTTCAATCCTAGTACTGGGTCGGGTAGCTCAGTCGGTATAGCGACTGAGCTACGGGATGGACGGTTCGGGGTCGAATCCCGGTGGGAGCGAGATTTTCCGCCCGTCCAGACCAGCCCTGGGACCCACCCAGCCTCTTGTAAAATGGGTACTAAGTTTTTCCCGGGGGTAAAGTGCGGCCGGGGCGTTCTGCTGGCCACTCACTCCTTCTAGTGGCGCGGTCATGGAAGAGTAGAGCTATACCTCTACCCACCCTCTGGGCCACGCCGGGCCTGTGACGGGAACACTTTACCTTTTACCGTTTATTACTTCAATCCTAGTGGCCACTATACATAATATCAACTTTAACACAGAGACTCTGATTCTTCTAGACTTGAGCATTTCGTATGAACCTCACAGTAACCAGCAATGATTTCCTTATACAGCGTTCAAAGATTGGTCTTTTTCGTGGAGACACAATGCGTTCTCTTTGAGGTACAATTGAATTTTTATATATAATCTAGATTAATTTCTTTATGCAAAAGTTTAGTGACATAACATGCTTCCAGTGATTTTGTCAAATTCGAAATTTGGATCAAACCTCAGCTTCCCATTTTAGCATAATTTTTAAGGTGTTACATGCCTAAAACATGTAACATTTAAAAATAGTTTTAATATTTATGTTAATATCGACGGGACATGTGGTATAACTGGAAGAAACAAAGATTGGCCTGCAGCTTATTCGTTACTAATTCTGAGTCACGACGGATCCATAGCCTTTCCCAAAACCGTTCTCCACTGCGTGCGGGCTAGTGCTCCCTACTGCAGTCTCCACTACTTTATCTTTTCTTACGTTCATCCAGTAACTGCTTAAGTCTTCGTCCTCCTCTCTCCGGCCCCTCTTTCTTTTCTTCAACGTGTTTCATAAGACAGTACCTATGCCAGATGTGACAAACCCCAGTAGATTTCCACGATTTTGTCATATTTAGGAAGCTTCTTTCCTCCTCGACTCTTTATAATATTTGTTGTTTCCACGATCAGTCCAGCTGATATCCTCCATTCTTCTCCAGCACCACGTTTCAAAACTTTTTAGGTATTTCTGATCTACTTTCCAAAGTGTCCAAAATTCAGAACCACACAAAGCTATGACCCATGTGTAGCATTCTGTTACTTTCTTCTCTACATTTAAGTCAATTGGCTGGTGAAAAGAATTTCTACTTTTTTAATTTTGCGTATGCCTTGGCAGTCCTGGATTTAATTTCGCTTGTAAATTATGCATAATTTATTTTCATTGTTACGCCGTGCATGTTGTCGAGTTTACTCAATTAATACACAAACTAATGCACTTATATAAAAGTTAAACATTAAAACATTAAAACTGCTCAGACATGTTTCGATCCTAAGACCATCATCAGGGAGCTATATTTTCCTTGCTAAAGTCACATTAAAAATAGTCACTGATTAACTTCGTTGCATAAACAGGGTGTTGTGGCAGCATGCCGTGTTGTGTAAGGTTATGTTGCTGAGAGTGCCCTGCAGGGCAATCTCAGCATCATACCCTTACACAATAAGACAAGCTGCCACAACACCCTGTTTATGCAACGAAGTTAATCAGTGACTATTTTTAATGTGACTTTAGCAAGGAAAATATAGCTCCCTGATGATGGTCTTAGGACCGAAATATGTCGGAGCAGTTTTGGTGTTTTAATGTGTAACTTTTAAAAAAGTGCATTAGTTGGTGTATTGAGTATGCATCATTAATCATGCTACCCAAATCTTTGACATGTTACACATTCTGGAGTTGTTTTTAATCTTTCAAAATCTGTACTCAGATTGATGTCCTTGAGTTTCTCATTACTTTAGTTTTTTCAACATTTTTTTCCATTCCATAATACTTTCCAACTCCGATTAGTCTCTCAGTCATACCCTGCAATACCGTTTCTATCTCAGTCGGTAGCAAAAGATCATTCGCATTACTTTTCCTCCTATTTTGAAGTTTCCAAATCTTTCAAGAATTTTAGTTGGTAAAGTTCTCGTTGTATAAGTTGAAGAGAACATGCGAGAAAGATCCAAAAGAACCATAACAGAAAGATAACAACACACAAACGAAAATAACAAAGAGCAAGAAAGGACACATAAGAAGTGAATACAAACATAACAATGAGGAGAGCATTTAATTCATCAGAACGCCTGATTGTATCAAACCGAAAGCAATACCAGATGTGTCTAAGTGTGATTTGTCTTGTGAAGACATCAGAACTGCCACAAACTGAATTTGCCACTGTGACATGTTTGGGGAACAGACAGTTTTTGAAGGACCGACTAACATGAAGCAAAAGAATGTGTCGGAGGGTCCGAGTGAGAATTCGAAGATAACGTGTAGGGACGATGAAGAGAATACAGAACGCAAAAACTACGGCAGGGTGAACATTTAATATTATAGTCAACACTTGTGCAGTAGTTCGAAGATTCTGAACTGCTAGCATCTCATCATAGACCGATAATATCATCAGAAGACAGTTAAGACAGAAGGTTGGAATGATAATGTAATAATAATAATGCTTACAAGATGGCCTCGTGTTCCGGCACCATACAACACATTAATAAAGCTGTACATTATGGAATCTAAGCAGGTAACTGCTTAATTTTATGTACGTAATTCTTCGTTTTCTTTTGATTGATTATAGATAATTTTCTTACTTACTTACTTACTTACTAACTTACTTATTACTTACTAACTTACTTACTTGCTAACTTACTTACTTAATAATTTACTTACTAATTTACTTATTAACTAACCAACTAACTAACTTACTTACTTAATTCCTTACTTACTTACTAACTTACTTATTTAATTACTTACTAACTTTCTTACTTACTTTCTTTCTTTCTTTCTTTCTTTCTTACTTATTTAAAAACTTATATACTTACTTACTTATTTACTTGCTCCATGGAGCAGAGTCCTTCTTGAGAAGCTAACCAGTTCTCAGCTAGTCAAAACATTCACGCATTTTATGGAATCCGAAGGTTCAGTACCGCACTCACAAGTACACTCCACCTCTCTCTATCCTTAGCCAGATCGATCCAGTCCATCCCCCACATCCCACTTCCTGAAGATCCATCTTAATATTATCCTCCCATCTACGCCTGGGTCTCCCAAGTGGTCTCTTTCCCTCACGTTTCCCAACCAAAATCCTGTACAAGCCTCTCCTCTCACCCATACGCACTACATGCCCCGCCCATCTCATTCTTCTCGATTTTTATCACCCGAATAATATTGGGTGAGCAGTACGAATATATACACTTTGGTTCTCTCAAGTATCCAGTGCAACTCACCGCTCACCGCCACTTAGTGCTGAGTATAAGAATCAGTGGAGTTCTATTTTCAATCCGCCATGTACATTTGTGGCGTGCACAGGGCCAAATTTAGTTTACATTACTTTATTAAACGTTATTATTTGTCTCCACGTTTAGGCATGTAAATCCATTTCAATTCTTTACACTACATTGCTATAAATTCCGTTTTAGTAATGACTTCCCATCTACGTATAAGGTGTTTTCTTTAAAGCCTATTAGAATTTCTCATTTGCTGAAGGCGTGCCACACGCCTCGCTCTTAACATTCTCCTTTATTTGACCTCCCTGATAACACTTGTTGAAGGGTGCAAAGTATAAGCGTAACTTCTGACAGTGGAACGATAAACCACAATGTTGCAGCTCCTAGTATCATAAGGAAGTATATAAAACCATTTTAGCATAAATGACGTGAACGGTCTGGGACCTGTCAAATGAGACAGGTTAGGCGTTAAGTACGCCTACTGAGTACTTATCTCGAAGAAAGCGTTGGGCTGACATTGGTGCGTGTTAATTGCAGTTCACGGTCCGTAGGTTGGCACACGGACATACAGTAACACAACACATTTGCTATAATGACACGTAACAATAAAATTCTCTTATCTCTATTCAAGGTTATTGCTTGAATTCCGACTTGAACTGTGCAGGTGTCCATGTGTTAACGTGCACATGAATCACTGCACTTTTCATTTCACAGCGTAATTATTTAACACTTAAGAAATTAACGGCATGCTGACGTATGTTCTTTGCCTTTCTTCTTATTTGCATAAGTTTATCTTTTGCTATTCTAATTACAAACTTCCTTATAGGTACTGAAAGAAACACCAAAGTTTCTTTCTGATTATTTAGCGACGCGTTAGTTGCGGTAGGTGTAGGTATCGTTGATTTAAAAACAACGTTGACAGTAATGCGAGATCCACGTTATGGAAGGGACAATCTGTAAAAATACGTATATTAACATGTAATTTTTGTTGTTCCACAGTATGTCAGTGTACCCAACAAATTCTTCTGAAAACCAAAACGAGCTCCTTGGGAATACAAATACAAGTTTCTGTTTTAAACTCATGGTTCCGTGCATCGTAATTCAATGTTAATAAAAATCCCACCAGATGCAACAGTATGCAGGTATTTATTTACTGCAAAGTCACTCTACGTGTTTCGGGTGTCACAGCACCCATCATCAGGAGTACTAAAAACTGTAACCGCAACCTCCGGTACAGCTACTTCCCTCCAACGTGGCCTGATCAGGCCACGTTGGAGGGAAGTAGCTGTACCAG